>Ga0164242_10005553_pt1 | contig 14032 bp, 11 predicted proteins | sample OricomgcompostMG_FD_108783 | JGI IMG/M metagenome (GOLD analysis project Ga0164242, IMG submission 108783) | Miracle-Growth compost microbial communities from Emeryville, California, USA - Original compost - Miracle growth compost (MG) ...
CATTCTCCGGTTGCCTTACTCGTTGTTCGTCGTCGTCGTCGGCGCACCCGGTCCGGGCACGTTCCGGTTGCGGTCGTAGTCTGCACCGAGCTTCCCGGTGTAGCCGCGATCCCTCAGGTCTTGGATGTGCTGCTGATACTCGTCTTCGGAGACGACCTTCACGTTGAAGAGCATCGCCGAGTGGTACTCGCCGCACAGCTCTGCACACTTGCCTGCGAACGTGCCTTCGCGCGTCGGCTCCAGGTACATGTAGTTCGTGTGACCGGGGAAGACGTCCTTCTTGTAGAGGAAGGCCGGAACCCAGAACGAGTGGATGACGTCGCGCGAGTTGAGCTTGATCGTCACCTTCTTGTCGACAGGCAGGTAGAGGGTCGGGATCTCGCTCTCGACGACCGATCCGGACGGCAGGTCCGCCTTGTCATCGGGCTGCGCCTGGATGCCGGGGTCGTACACGTTGTCGGTGAGGTAGTTGAAGTCCCAGGACCACTGCTTGCCGTACACCTGCACGGTGAGGTCGGGGTGCGCATACGGCTTCTCGATCGCATCCTGGTCGCGCGTCGTGAACGCGAAGAAGCCGATGATGAGAACGAAGGGCACGATCGTGTAGAAGATCTCGATCGGCATGTTGTACCGCAGCTGCACCGGGAGTCCGGTCTGGCCCTTGCGACGGCGGTAGACGATGACGCACCAGATGATCAGTCCCCACACCACGAGACCGACCAGCAGGAGAACGATCCACGACGTGACCCAGAGCCCTGACACGCGCTCCGTGTGGTTCGTGACCGGCGTCTTGCCGTTGAATCCGGGAAGGAATCCGTTCAGCTGAGCCTGCGAGCAACCGGCCAGGACCAGCGCAACCATTGCTGCGACCGGAACTGCAGCCCATCGGAAACGGCGATTGTGACGCACCGGTGACCTTTCGAGTGAATCTGGGCGCAGCGGCATTCGCTGCTGCGATGACCGCTCCTAGCCTACTGCCATCCGCGGACCCTTCGCGTGCCGAACGCGCCTTCGGACGGCACAGGAAGCTGTGCCGGAGATGCGAAAAGGACCGGCTGATCGGCCGGTCCTTTTCGTCTATCCCTGTGCGGGGATGTCAGTGGAAGCTGTCTCCGCACGCGCAACTCCCCGTCGCATTGGGGTTGTCGATCGTGAAGCCCTGCTTCTGGATGGTGTCCTCGAAGTCGATCGTCGCGCCGTCGAGATAGGGCGCGCTCATCTTGTCGACGATGACCTCAACGCCGCCGAAGTCTACGGTGGCGTCGCCGTCCATGAACCGCTCGTCGAAGTAGAGCTGGTAGATCAGGCCGGAGCATCCACCCGGCTGCACGGCAAGACGCAGCCGCAGGTCGTCGCGGCCCTCCTGGTTCAGGAGGCTGCGTACCTTGTCGGCGGCGGCATCCGTCAGGAGCACGCCATGCGCCTTGGGCTCGGCGACCGTGCCGGCGCTGGTGAGAGTCGTCTCACTCATCGAGTGCCTCATTCCTTCGCTGAAGTCGTGACGAGCGCCAGTCTAAATCAGCGGCCTGAACGATGGGCGACAGCGGACAGGCTATTCGTGTCGCGTGTTCAGCCGCGCAAGAAGGAGCGCCTCCGTGAGGATGGCGCGCCGGAACACCCCGAGGTGCAGCGACTCGTTCGGGCTGTGCGCCCTCGTGTCCGGGTCTTCGACGCCTGTCACGAGGATCTGCGCCTGCGGGAACTCGCGAACGAGATCCGCGATGAACGGGATGCTGCCGCCGATGCCGGCCTCGACGGGCTCGTTGCCCCAGGCATCCCTCATCGCCTTCTTTGCCTCGATCGCGGCCCACCCGCTGGTGTCGACGAGGAACGGGTCGCCGAGGTCCACGTCGTCGATGTAGAGGTGGGCTCCGAACGGCACGTTGGCACGCAGGTGCGCCTCGATCGCCTCGAACGCCTCCTGCGCTCGCTGTCCCGGCGCCACCCTCGCGCTGATACGCGCGGCGGCGGACGGCAGGAGCGTGTTGGATGCGTTCGCCACGCTCGGGGCGTCGATGCCGGTCACCGTGATGGTCGGCTGGTTCCACAGCCGGGACAGGATCGGACCCTTGCCGATGAGCGACACCCCGTCGAGCACTGCTGCGTCTTCGCGCAGTTGCTCCTCGGAGAACTCCGGCACGTCGGCGTCGTGGCTCGTCATGCCCTCGACGGCGACGGACCCCGCGTCGTCATGAAGTGTGGCGAGCAGCTTGACCAGCGGGATCATCGCATCCGGCACTCCCCCGCCGTACATCCCCGAGTGCGATGCGTGCTCGAGCGTCGACACGGTGAGACGGAACGTCACATTGCCCCGCAGTCCGACGGTCAGCGACGGCACGTCGGTGCTCCAGTTGTCGGAATCGGCGACGACGATGGCATCCGCCGCGAGGGAGTCCTTGTTCTCCGCCAGGAAGTTCGCGAACGAACGGGAGCCGAACTCCTCTTCGCCCTCGATGAAGACGGCGATGCCCAGGTCGAACTCGGGGCCGACCGCTTCGACGAGCGCCCGGATGGCGGCGACGTGGGTCACGACACCCGCTTTGTCGTCCGCGGCACCGCGCGCGTACACGCGGTCTCCGCGCACCGTGGGCTCGAACGGCGGCGTCTGCCAGTCCTCGTCCTTGCCCGGCGGCTGCACGTCGTGGTGCGCATACAGCAGCACGGTAGGAGCTCCACCGCGTGCGGCACGACGGGCGATCACGGCCGGCTGGCCCTGGTCGGGCCCCGAACCGATGGGAGCGCGGGCGACCTCGACGGTCTCGAACACGCGCAGGTCGCGCAGCAGGGTTGCAACGGCATCCGCGCTGCGTTCCACGTTGCGCGGGTCGAACGCAGACCACGAGACGGACGGGATGCGCACCAGGTCGGTGAGGTCGGCGACAGCATGCGGCATGCCGGCCAGCACGGCCTCATCGAGTGCTGTCGTCAGATCGTCCCGTTGCGGATCGGCTTCGCTCATGCGGGTAATCTTAACCGGACGACAATCGAGGACTTCCGTGGCCAGACGAGCAGAATCCGCCGCCCCAGCGGCTCCCGAGACCGACGAGCACCTTCCTGCCGGGAAGGGGCGTGCGACGCCCAGCCGCGCCGAGCGCGAAGCCGCGCGCAAGCGGCCGCTGGTTCCGGCCGACCGCAAGGCCGCCGCGAAGGATGCCAGAGCGAAGAACGCCGAGGCGCGCGAGCGTGCCCGGCTCGGCATGGCGGCGGGCGACGAGCGCTACCTCACGCAGCGCGACCGCGGCCCGCAACGGCGGTTCGTGCGGGAGTACGTCGACGCCCGGTTCACGGTCGCCGAGTTTCTGATGCCCGTGATGCTCGTGATCATCGTGTTCACCTTCGTGCCGGTCCCTGCGCTGCAGTACTACGGCATCATCGTGCTCTGGGCCTTCTTCGCCCTGGCGATCATCGACTCCGCGATCATGGTCTTCACCATGAAGCGACGTCTGCGCGCCAAATTCGGAGAGCTGGAGCGCGGCCTCACCTGGTACGCGGTCATGCGCGCCCTGCAGTTCAGGATGATCCGCATTCCGAAGCCGCAGAACAAGCGCGGCCAGTATCCCGCGTAGCCGGACCGCGATGACGATCACGGCAGCCGCCGACGGCTCCGCCCTGGGCAACCCGGGCCCCGCCGGCTGGGCATGGTACGTCGACGACGACACGTGGGCAGCAGGCGGATGGCCGCACGGCACCAACAACCAGGGCGAGCTGATGGCCGTCATCGACCTGCTCGAGTCGACGGCCGGCGAACCCGACGATCTGCGCATCCTGTGCGACAGCCAGTACGTGATCAACGCGGTCACGAAGTGGATGCCGGGCTGGAAACGCAAAGGCTGGCGCAAGGCCGACGGCTCCCCCGTGCAGAACCTCGACCTGCTGAAGCGACTGGATGCGGCGCTGACGGGTCGCAGCTACGCCTTCGAATGGGTGCGCGGCCACGCGGGCCACGAGCTCAACGAGGCCGCAGACACCAGAGCTCGCGCCGTCGCGACGGCGTTCCAGAATCACGCTCCCGTCGACAACGGTCCAGGCTGGCGAGGGCTCGCGTCCGCGGCGGCTCCGGCTGCCGAGCCGGCTACTCGTCTCACCGGGAGTCCGTCGAGCGCGGCTTCGTCCGCGCCCCTTTCATCCGCGTCCGCTCCGTCCGGCCCCGGCTCGTCCGCCGCCCCTGCTTCCGGCGCGGCGCCTTCCAGCGAGCCGCAGCTGGCGCTGTTCGACGAGCTCGCCATGGACGAGTCCGACGAGGAGATCGTCCTCCGACAGGAACGTGCGCTGCTGACCGATGCCGTGCGCGCGGATGTGGCCGAGCTCGGCGTGCTCCTCCACCCCGATTTCCTCGAGATCGGGCGCTCTGGCCGGGTGTGGAGCAGGGACGACACGGCGTTGTCCCCCTCCGGCGACCGATCGGCGATGGTCGAGCTCGTGTCGCTCGACCGGCTCTCGGCCGATGCGATGCTGCTCGTGTTCCGCGCGACGGATGCGCGTGGCAGCACGATCCGCAGCTCGCTCTGGCTGCGCGACGGCGGGCGCTGGCGGCTGCGGTTCCACCAGGGAACCCCGGCGGAATGAGGCACACGGTCACCCCTCCGACCGCAGCCTCGTGGCGGGGCGCGGCCATCGGCGACCGCTAGCCGAGCATGCTTCTGAGGGCGGTCAGGTGCGCCCTGGCGAGCGTGACCGCAGCCTGGGAGTCACGCGAAGCGATGGCGTCGTAGATGCGTTCGTGAACGGCCTGATCGGCGTCGTCACCGCGCCGCCCCCTCCCCCGCAGCATCTCGGTCATGGCCTGACGACTCCGCGGTTCGAACCCGTCGAACAGCTCGAGCAGGATCGGGCTGTGCGCGGCGACGACGACACTGCGATGGAACGCCGCGTCGGTCGCGACGTGCTCGTCGACGTCGGCCCGATGGCGTCCACGCTCGGCCAGCGCGTCCCGCATGCGGCTCAGCTCCGCCGACGTCCGGCGGTCGGCGGCGAGGGCAGCGGCCTCGACTTCGATCGCCGTGCGTGCCTCGATGACGGCCGCGATGTCGGCGCGCCGCAGGACGGATCCCCACGCCTCGGGTACATCCGTCGCCGTGACGAAGACTCCCGCTCCCTGTCGCGTGGAGAGCACGTCGCGTCCGGCGAGCAGACGGATCGCCTCGCGCATCGTCGACCTGCCGACACCGAGCTGAGACGCCAGGGTCGTCTCCCCCGGCAGCCTGCCTCCGATCTCCCATTCGCCGGCCCTGATGCGCGCGAGGAGGAGCCCAGCGGCCTGCTCGGCAAGCGACTCCCGGTGCACCGTCGTCATGCGGTCATTCTCGCATTCGGACACTTGTCTGCTTGTCTGATATGTCGTAGTGTTCCCTGCATGCCGGCATCCGGATTCCTTGTTCTTCGCCGCCACGGCGGGGCCTAGCCTGACCGGCTCCCCGACGTGGAGCCGCACTCGCGCCGGTCGATCGCATTCGAACGATCCGGACAGGAACCAGAACATGACCAGCGACGCTTTCCCCACCCTCTCGACGCCGGCAGGCCCGATCCCCGACCATGCGCCGGCATGGAACCGGCAACGACCGTCGCGGATGCCATCGCATCGCTACCGCGACGTCTACAGCCGTGTCGCCGTACCCCTCAGCACTCGTGACTGGCCCGGCAACGCGCTGACCCGGGCACCGCTGTGGGTGCCGGTCGATCTGCGCGATGGCAACCAGGCGCTGGCGGAACCGATGAGTCCCTCGCGCAAAAAGCGGTTCTTCCAGCTGCTCGTCGCCATGGGCTACAGGGAGATCGAGGTCGGCTATCCGTCCGCATCCCAGACCGACTACGACTTCGTCCGCCTCATCGCCGAGTCCGACCTCGCCCCCGAGGAGGTCACGATCGTGGTGTTCACGCCCGCGCGACGCGAGCTCATCCGTCGCACGGTCGAGTCGATCCGCGGAATCCGCAACCAGGTGGTCATCCACATGTACACCGCGACCGCTCCCACGTGGCGCGACGTCGTGCTCGGTCAGGACCGCTCCGGGGTCGAAGATCTCATCCTCACCGGCGGCAGGGACGTGCTCGAGTTCGCCGGGCACCTGGAGAATGTCAGGTTCGAGTTCTCACCCGAGGTGTTCAACCTCACCGAGCCCGACTACGCGCTCGAGGTCTGCAACGCGATGACCTCGCTCTGGGATGCCACGGCCGAGCGGCCCGTCATCCTGAACCTGCCGGCGACCGTGGAGATCGCGACGCCGAACGTCTATGCGGACCAGATCGAGTACATGCACAAGAACCTCGATCGCCGCGACGCCGTGATCCTCTCCGTGCATCCGCACAACGATCGCGGCACCGGGGTTGCCTGCGCGGAGCTGGCCGTTCTCGCCGGAGCGCAACGGGTCGAGGGCTGCCTCTTCGGCAACGGGGAGCGCACGGGGAACGTGGACCTCGTCACGCTTGCGCTGAACCTGCACGCTCAGGGCATCGATCCGATGATCGACTTCTCCGACATCGATGAGATCCGGCGCACGGTCGAGCACTGCAACGGCATCGAGGTGCATGCGCGGCACCCCTACGTCGGGGATCTCGTGCACACGGCGTTCAGCGGAACGCACCAGGATGCCATCAAAAAGGGCTTCGCGGAGCATCGCGCCCGCGCCATCGCAGAAGGGCGAGCCGAGCGCGACGTCGAGTGGAGGGTGCCGTACCTCCCCATCGATCCGGGGGACATCGGACGCAGCTATGACGCCGTCATCCGGGTGAACTCGCAGTCGGGCAAGGGCGGCATCGCTTACCTGCTCGAGAACGGCTACGACATCGAGCTGCCCCGGCGCCTCCAGATTGACTTCTCCCGCCATGTGCAGCGCCACGCGGACGAGACCGGCAGCGAGGTCACGGCGGAACAGCTCTGGGATCTCTTCCAGGATGCGTACGTCGCGACGGAGCACGCCGACATCGAGTTGCTCGACTTCGAGACGACGGAACGGGGCACGACGATCACCCTTCGTGCAGGCGGGACGGCGGAGACGACCAGCCACAGCGGTCTCGGCCCCGTCGACGCTCTCCGCGAGGCGCTCCGCGAGCGGGGATTCGGGATCGAGATCCTGAGCCTTCACGAGACCCGCGTGCGACAAGGCCGCGAACACCAGGCGCTGGCCTTGGTCGAATGCCGTGAGGGCGAGGTCGTCCGGTGGGCCGCCGGTAAGGACCGATCGGCGCTGAGGGCCACCATGCAGGCGGTGATGAACGCCGCAGCAGCGCCCGCGGCCATAGCCGCGCGGTGAGGAGTCGATCGCACACCCTGGAGAGCCGTTCGCCTCCGCGGTGAAGGGTGTCGTCGAGCTCGCATACCGTGCGCACCGACGACGCGTGCGCACCTCCGGCACCCCGGCCTAGACGAGAGGCGACATCCGGTCCAGGCCGCGATTGATGGATCTGGCCCACAGCGGCCCTCGGTAGATGAAGGCCGAGTAGCCCTGCACGAGCGTGGCTCCGGCGGCGAGCCTGGTGCGGACATCCGCTGCGGTCTCGACTCCGCCGACGGAGACGATGCACATGGTGCCGGGGACGTGCTCCCGCAGCAGTCGCAAGACCTCCAGTGACCGGTGCGCGAGCGGTGCGCCGGAGAGTCCCCCGGCACCGGCCGCCGCGACCACCTTCTCGTCGGTCACCAGTCCGTCCCGGGAGATGGTGGTGTTCGTGGCGATGATGCCGTCGAGTCCCAGCTCGACGGCGAGCCCGGCGACGGCCACGATGTCGTCGTCCGCCAGGTCGGGAGCGATCTTGACCAGCAGCGGCGTCGCCCCCGCCTCCTCCTTCACCGCGGCGAGCAGAGGACGGAGGGACTCGATCGCCTGCAGATCGCGCAGGCCGGGCGTGTTCGGAGAGCTGACGTTCACCGCCAGGTAGTCGGCGACGGATGCCGCCGCGCGGGCGGACACGCGGTAGTCGGCGACGGCATCCGCCACGTCGACCACCCGGGACTTGCCGATGTTGAGCCCGATCACCGGCCGGCGTCGCGCCGAGCGCGCGGCCTCGACACGGGTGGCGACGGACGCCGCGCCCTCGTTGTTGAACCCCATGCGGTTGACGATCGCGCGATCCGGAATGAGGCGGAACAGCCGGGGTCTGGGATTGCCCGGCTGGGCGATCGCGGTGACGGTTCCGACCTCGACGTGGCCGAAGCCCAGCGCGCCGAGCCCGAGGATGGCCGTCCCGTTCTTGTCGAAACCGGCGGCGACGCCGAACGGGCTGGGGAACGTGAGCCCGAGCGCCTTCACGTGGAGATCCGTCCTGGGCATCGTGAACCGCGACACGAGCCGGGAAAGCCCCAGCCTGGGCAGGATGCGGATGACGGCGAACGCGAGGTGGTGCGCCCGCTCCGGGTCCATGTGCCGGAAGACGAGCGAGAACAGGATGCGATACATGCCGCTGCAACCCTATAGTGCGGCGGGTCCTCGTGCGGCGGGTCCGCATCCTGACGGCCGGTCCGCTTGTCGACGTCGGCATGCGGACCGCTCGGCACGAACGGGACCCGTGAGCGGATGGAGCGGGCGGCGCGCCGGTGGACAGGGGGCTCAGTCGACGGGAGCCGGCCGGCTCCCGTGTTCCTCGCGGAGCGCCCCGATGGCGTCTTCGAAGTCGTCGAGGGAGTCGAACGCCTGATACACGCTCGCGAACCGCAGGTACGCCACCTCGTCGAGTTCGCGCAGCGGTGGGAGCACCGCGAGCCCGATCTCGTTCGCGTCGATCTGCGATACACCCGTGGCCCGCACGGACTCCTCGACCTTCTGCGCGAGCATCGCCAGATCGGAATCCGTGACGGGACGGCCCTGGCACGCCTTGCGCACGCCGGCCATGATCTTCTCTCGGCTGAACGGCTCGACGACGCCGCTCCGCTTGATCACGTTGAGGCTGGCGGTCTCGATCGTGGAGAATCGGCGCCCGCACTCCGGGCACTGGCGCCGTCGTCGGATGGACAGCCCGTCGTCCGAGGTACGGGAGTCGACGACGCGGGAGTCCGGATGGCGGCAGAACGGGCAGAACATGGTTGCTCCAGGCTAATGCGCGGTGCCGGTCGACGCTGAGCCGGCGGACGCGGTGCCGGCAGACGCTGTGCCGGTCGACTGGCGAGCGGCGACGGCCGCCCCGTGGGCAGGCAGCCGCTCGGCCTCCGCCAGTGCAATCACATCCTGCGCCACCGCGCCGAGCCCGGTCTCGTCGTACCGGATCACCTGCTGAGGACGCAGGAACGTGTAGGCGCCCAGGCCGGAGGAGTACCGTGCCGACCCTCCCGTGGGCAGCACGTGGTTGGAACCTGCCAGGTAGTCGCCGAGGCTCACCGGGGAGTGGCTGCCGAGGAAGATCGCTCCGGCGTGGGTGAGCTGCCGCAGCGTCGCATCCGGATCGGCGGTGTGCACCTCGAGGTGCTCCGGCGCGTAGGCGTCGCTGAAGCGCACGGCGGTGAGCTCGTCGTCCACGAGCACGATCGCCGACTGCTGCCCCTCGAGCGCGACGGATGCGCGGTCGCGGTTCGGAGTCTCGGCCAGAAGCTCGCCGAGCTCCTTCTGCACGGCCTTCGCCAGCTCCTCGGAGTCCGTGACGAGCAACGACGCCGCGGCCTCGTCGTGCTCGGCCTGGCTGAGCAGGTCTGCCGCGACGAGGCGGGGATCGGCCGAGGCATCCGCGACGACGAGGATCTCGGTGGTGCCAGCTTCCGCGTCGATGCCGACCACGCCGCGCACCAGGCGCTTGGCGGCGGCGACATAGATGTTGCCTGGACCGGTCACGATGTCCACGGCCCGAAGCGGGATGTCGGGAACGCCGTATGCGAGCGCGCCGATCGCGCCCGCGCCGCCCAGCGTGTACACCTCGTCGATGCCCACGAGCCCGGCGGCGCCGAGGATGAGCGGATGCACTGACCCGCCGAACTCACGCTGCGCCGGGCTCGCCAGTGCGACGGAGTCGACGCCCGCGACCTGCGCCGGCACCGCGTTCATGACCACGCTGGACGGATAGACCGCCTTGCCGCCCGGCACGTAGAGACCGGCACGGGCGACCGGCTGCCACCGCTGTTGCACGACGGCCCCGTCGCCCAGCGTGGTGGAGGCGGCGGGAGGGACCTGAGCGGCGCTGACCTCGCGCACGCGGGCGATGGCGTGTTCCAGCGCCGTGCGCACCCGAGGCGGCAGCGCACGGACGGCCGCATCGATGTCGCGCACCGGAACCCGCAACGATGTCGGCCTGACGTGATCGAACCGCTCGGCCTGGTCGAGGAGCGCCCGTGAACCGCGTTCCCGCACGTCGGCGATGAGTGCTGCGGCAGAGGTCGACGCGGCGCTGATGTCGAGCTCGGCGCGCGGCACGACGCGGCGCAGATCGTCTGCACCGAGCCTTTGTCGTCTCAGGTCGAGTGTTCGCACCCGGCAAGCCTACCGAGCACGGGGATCGCCCGGCTCTGTTCGCATCCGCGCTCCTCCGCTACCCGCTCAGACCAGGCAGGCGGGCCCGAGCAGGCCCTTCAGCTCGCCGTAGAGGTCGGCGGACACCGACACCCGGTACGGCAGCTCGAACACCCTGGCCGTCGAGCCCTTCACGAGGCGCAGCCGCACCTCGCCGTCGCCCGAGTGCCGGATGAGCATGTCGCCCAGGCTCTGCACGACGTCCGTCGTCGCCCGCTGGTCGGGCATGGTGATGACGAGCGGCCCGGCAGGCCCTGCCGCCGCGGCCCCGAGATCGGGCGCGTACAGGTTGTAGGCGTGCAGGTTCATGCCGTCGTCGCGCATGCTCACCCTGCCGCGGACCACGACTATCGAGTCGGGCGTGAGTGCCGGTCCGAACTCCTGGTAGGCCTTGCCCATGAACATCACGGTGATCTCGCCGCCGAAGTCCTCGACCGTGATCATGCCGTACTGGTTGCCCGAAGCCTTCGCCACTCTGTGCTGCACACCGGTCACGAGGCCCGCGATCGTCACCGTGTCGCCGTCCTGCGTCGACTCGGATGCCGTCAGGTCGGCGATGGACGTGCTCGCCTGCTTCGCCAGCTCCAGCTCGAGACCGGCGAGCGGATGGTCGGACACGTACAGCCCGAGCATCTCCCGCTCGAATGCGAGCTTCTGCCGTTTGTCCCACTCCGGCTTGTCCGGCACGAGGGAGATCGGCGCGGTGTCTGGTGCGTCGGCCAGCAGCATGTCGAAGTCGAAGCCCGCCTGCCCGGTCGCCTCGACGCGCTTGTCGTTCACCACGGACTCCACAGCGGCCTCGTGCACCTCGAGCAGGGCTCGTCTGGCGTTGCCGAACGAGTCGAACGCACCGGCCTTGATCAGTGACTCGATGGTGCGCTTGTTCGCGACGTGCAGCGGCACCTTCTTCAGGAAGTCGTGGAACGACTCGAACCGGCCCTTCTGCTCCCTGGCCTGGCGGATGCCGTCCACGACGTTGGCGCCCACGTTGCGCACGGCACCGAGCCCGAACCGCACGTCGTCGCCGACGGCCGCGAAGAATCCGATGGACTCGTTCACGTCGGGCGGGAGCACCTTGATGCCCATGCGCCGGCACTCGTTCAGGTAGACCGCCATCTTGTCCTTGGAGTCGCCGACACTCGTGAGCAGCGCCGCCATGTACTCGGCCGGATAGTGCTCCTTCAGGTACGCGGTCCAGTACGACACCACTCCGTACGCTGCCGAGTGCGCCTTGTTGAACGCGTAGTCCGAGAACGGCAGCAGGATGGCCCACAGGGTGTCGATCGCCTCCTGCGAGTAGCCGCGCTCGCGCATCCCGTTGAAGAAGCCCTCCTGCTGCTTGTCGAGCTCGGACTTCTTCTTCTTGCCCATCGCGCGCCGCAGGATGTCTGCCTGCCCGAGCGAGAACCCGGCCACCTTCTGCGCGATCGCCATCACCTGCTCCTGATAGATGATCAGGCCGTAGGTGGTGTCGAGGATGTCCGCGAGCGGCTCGGCCAGCTCGGGATGGATCGGGGTGATGGGCTGCAGCCCGTTCTTGCGCAGTGCGTAGTTGATGTGGGAGTTCGCGCCCATCGGGCCCGGCCGGTACAGCGCGATCAGAGCCGAGATGTCCTCGAAGTTGTCCGGCTTCATCTGGCGCAGGAGAGCGCGCATCGGCCCGCCGTCGAGCTGGAAGACGCCGAGCGTGTCGCCACGCGTCAGCAGGTCGTACGCCGCGCGGTCATCCAGCGGCAGGGCTTCGAGGTCGAGCTCGAAGCCCTTGTTCGCCTTGATGTTGTCGAGCGCGTCGCTGATGATCGTCAGGTTGCGCAGCCCGAGGAAGTCCATCTTGATCAGCCCGAGCGACTCCGCGGCCGGATAGTCGAACTGGGTGACGATCTGCCCGTCCTGCTCGCGCTTCATGATCGGGATGACGTCGATGATCGGGTCGGACGACATGATTACGCCCGCGGCGTGCACGCCCCACTGCCGCTTCAGACCCTCGAGGCCGAGCGCCGTGTCGAACACGGTCTTGGCATCCGGGTCGCTCTCCACGACCGCTCTGAGGTCGACTGCCTCCTTGTAGCGTGGGCTGTCCCTGTCGAAGATCTGGTAGAGCGGGATGTCCTTGCCCATGACGGCGGGCGGCATCGCCTTCGTGAGCTTCTCGCCCATGGAGAACGGGAAGCCCAGCACGCGGCCGGCATCCTTCAGCGCCTGCTTGGCCTTGATGGTGCCGTACGTGACGATCTGCGCGACGCGCTCGGCCCCGTACTTCTCGGTCACGTACTTCACGGCCTCGAGCCGGCGGCGGTCGTCGAAGTCCACGTCGAAGTCGGGCATCGAGACGCGATCCGGGTTGAGGAACCGCTCGAAGATGAGCCCGTGCTCCAGGGGGTCGAGGTCGGTGATCCGCATCGCGTACGCCGCCATGGATCCGGCGCCGGAGCCGCGGCCGGGACCCACCCGGATCCCGTTGTTCTTCGACCAGTTGATGAAGTCCGCGACGACGAGGAAGTATCCGGGGAATCCCATCTGCAGGATGATGCCGGTCTCGTACTCCGCCCGCGCACGCACCTCGTCGGACACGCCGTCCGGGTACCGCTTCGCCAGGCCGGCTTCGACCTCCTTGACGAACCAGCTCTCCTCCGTCTCTCCCTCGGGAACGGGGAACTTCGGCATGTACTTGCCCGTGCTGAGCTCGAACTCCACCTCGCAGCGCTCGGCGATGTCCAGGGTCGTGTCGCACGCCTCAGGCAGCTCGCGGAACAGGTCCCGCATCTGCTGCGGCGACTTGAGGTAGTACTCGCCCTCGGGCTCGAGCTGGAACCGCTTCGGGTCGTTCAGTGTTGACCCGGACTGCACGCACAGCAGCGCCGCGTGCGATTTGGCGTCCTCGGCGTGCGTGTAGTGCAGGTCGTTGGTGGCAACGGTGCGCAGGCCGAGGTCCTTCGCGAGCCGGAGCAGGTCCTGACGGACCCGCTTCTCCAGCCCCAGCCCGTGCTCCATCAGCTCGACGAAGTAGTTGTCCTTGCCGAAGATGTCGCGATACTCCGCCGCCGCCCTGACCGCTTCGTCGTACTGGCCGAGCCGGAGCCGGGTCTGCACCTCGCCGCTCGGGCATCCGGTGGTGGCGATGATGCCCTTCGAGTAGCGCTCGAGGAGCTCGCGGTCCATGCGCGGCTTGAAGTAGTACCCCTCGATCGACGCGAGCGACGACATCCGGAACAGGTTGTGCATGCCCTCCGTCGTCTCGGCGAGCATCGTCATGTGCGTGTAGGCACCGCCGCCCGACACGTCGTCTTCCCCGCCGTTGCCCCAGCGCACCCTCGTTCTGTCGCTGCGGTGCGTTCCCGGCGTGATGTACGCCTCGGTGCCGATGATGGGCTTGATCCCCGCCGCATTCGCCGCTCGCCAGAACTCGAACGCCGCGAACATGTTGCCGTGGTCCGTGACGGCGATGGCCGGCATGCCGTTCGCGACGGCGGCGTCCATGAGCGGTCCGATCTTCGCCGCGCCGTCGAGCATCGAGTACTCGCTGTGAACGTGCAGGTGGACGAAGGAATCAGTCGACACGCGTGGTCACCCTCCCGGCCGGTTTCGAGAGCACCAGCCTAATTCGACGG
>Ga0164242_10005554_pt1 | contig 14027 bp, 14 predicted proteins | sample OricomgcompostMG_FD_108783 | JGI IMG/M metagenome (GOLD analysis project Ga0164242, IMG submission 108783) | Miracle-Growth compost microbial communities from Emeryville, California, USA - Original compost - Miracle growth compost (MG) ...
GCTTCGAACGGTGTTGAACGCCTTCAGTGCGCAGCTTTTGGCCATCGCGCAAGGGACGGGCATCCAGCTACTGGAGCCTACGTCGGGAGGAAAGCCGCAGACTCCGGTGATTCAGCCTCCGCCAGTCGGCACGCTCAACGTAACCGGCGCGAACGGATCGTTCACGATTACGGTCACGAATCCCGCTCAGACTATCGCGGCAACAATCTACGTCGAGGTTTCTTATTCGACATCATCGAACTATGCAAGCCCCACCGTCTTGCCACTGACGCTTTCGACTAGCTTCTCTTCGGCGCAGCCGGGTGCAACGCTATTTTGGCGAGCGCGATGGAGCTACGACAAAGTTCACTTCAGCCCCTATAGTCCGGCACAAGGTAATGCCGCTGTGAGCGCAGGGCTCCAGTCGAGCGCCGCTACCGAGAATAACGTCCCGCTGAATCAGAGCAACTATGCCACGGTAGACTCGCAGGACAATGGCGCGGGCAGCGCGAATGTGCGCGTCTATGGAACGAGCGGACCCGGCTTCATGTATCCGGCAGTGAAGGGGAGTCAAGAGACGATTCTGCCCTCGGCAACCATCGTCAATGTGCCATTCAGCACGAATCCAGTTGTGGCCTATGACGGCAGTCAGTATTCCGTGAAGTCGACACTGCCGCAGGTGTTTGCTGATGAACTGATGCCGACGGGGAGCGTGAGCGTGGTGGGAGCAGGCGCGGTCACGCTGCCGGTGGTTGATCCGATTGAGTTCGGCGGTGGAATCCTCGGCTATAACGTGTCGAACCAAGGCAACGGGCTCACGGAGGACGTAGTGATTACTGTGGTCGGTACCGGAACGGGCGCCACTGCCGGGACGCAGGTTATCTCCGGCGGCAAGTTGATCTCGGTAGCACCCGGCAATGCCGGAACCGGGTACGGATCAGGAACGACGACAACGGTCAGCGGCGGAGTGTCGGGTGGCACGGTGGGTGGCGGCAGAGCCATCGGCGGCAACGGCGGCAGGTTTGTTTATAACGACGGAACAACGAATTGAGGACTTTGAGCTTTGCTGATGCGGCGTGGAAGCTTCTAAGGACACGCACGAAAAAGGCACTGTAGTAGGCCAAGAGACGAGTGCGCCCGAAAGACACTCATCCCGAAAAGGACGTTGAATCTCTAGACTTGGCAGTCGGTATCGAGTCCGGCCATCAGCAAGGAAGTGAAACCTATGATCCAACTAATTCTTCATCTATTCGGCGACTATATAACGCAGTCGGATTGGATGGCGCAGAACAAGACGAAAGCATATTTCCCTGCGTTCGTGCATGCGCTTATCTATTCGCTGCCTTTTTTGCTGCTCACAACGCATATTTCAGCGCTCGCATGCATATTTGTTACCCATTTCTTCATTGATCGCTTCCGTCTAGCGCGGTATGTCGTGTGGACGAAGAACCTGATGAGCCCGAAAGATACCTGGTTCTGTGATTCTCCTGAAGCTGCGAACGCACCACACAACCCGGGATGCCCAACCGAACGGTGTGACTATTGCCGCAGAATTCGGACGCTGCCTTGGAATAAATGCTCGGCGACAGGCTATCCTCCTGAGCGCCCGGCATGGATGGCGGTGTGGCTTCTGATCGTCGCCGACAACACGCTGCATCTTGCAATCAATTATGCCGCTTTGAGGTGGTTCTGATATGTGGCAGAAAAAGGCAGGGCATGAACACGACCATATTGACGGGCGCACGGGGGTACATCTGGTGCGTCTGCATAATCCCGTCACCGACGGCGAGCATCTGCTGCACATCCTTCTGGGGGCAGATAGCTGTCCCCATTGCAAGCGGCCGTTTCCGAAGGATGATCTGGATGCCATTGACCCCAAAGCCATCGTCGCTGACGCGCTTGCCATGCTGAAAGCGAACCACGATGCGGTGGTGGCCTACGCCGACAAGCACGGCATTCACATGAAGGTGGCCAACGGGAAGATGCGCGCGCCGAGGTCTGCACAATGAGTGTTGTCATTCGCCTCGCGAAGCCGTCAGACTGGCCGCTGATTCAGCAGTTCCACCAAGAACAAAACCGGATGCAGGGAACGAATTACGCCCTGCCCAACCTGTTCAACGCAATCGGAGGCTTCGCGCCAAACATCGCCCTGGCCTTCATCGTCGAGCGAGATGGTGTGCCGGTGCAGAGCTTTTATTTCGAGCTTGTTCCCGAGGTCTGTTTTGCCGGGTGCGACCCGCAGGCCACAGCATATGCGCGGCGGGAGATCGATCGCATCGCTTTCGGCCTTCGCAGCATGGGATATATGGGCATCAACTGCAAGGTGCCGGACCACATGGCCGAGTCCATTGGCGCTCCGCTTGAAAGGGCTGGCTTCGAGAAGGATTCCGGCCTTACCCATTTCTTCAAGGATTTACGACTGCCAGCAGGAGAGGAACAAAATCATGAGTAGATCAAACAGCGCGAACATCTCTTCGACTGCACAGACGAACAGCGCGACGGACCAGACGAACGCGGAGAACGCACAGAACGCTGAGAATGCAGATATCGGTAACTACGAGTCGCAACTCTCGAAGTACGCAGCTGAGAATCCGTACACTAGCGGCGGCGAGTATCAGACCAGCCAGAACCAGACGATGGCAGCCAATGCTGACGTAGGATCGTCAGCGCTTACGAATCAACTGCAGACGCAGGCGCAAAGAACCGGCCAAAATGCGGGTGCGGCGAACGCCACGGCGGCTGAGGCAGCGAGACAGAATCAGCGTGATCTGTCAGCCGGTGAGGCTTCAGATAATGCGACTCGCATCGGCAACGAGGCTGGATACAACCAGGGCGTTGTCAATGCTTCGGAGATTCCAGCACAACTTGAGGCAGGTGAAGCCAGCGCGGATCTTGACGCAGCGAACAATTCTCTTGGAACTGCGCAACAGGCCTCGGCGTCATCTCCGTCGTTCTGGGACGAGATTCTGCAGGGTTCTATCTCTGCCGGTCAAGCGGCAGCGGGAGCGGCAGCGGGAGCGGCAGCGGGAGCGGCAGCAAAAGGGGCAGCGGGAGCGGCAGCAAAAGGTTGCTGGATTGCCGCAGAGCTTTATGGTGGATGGAACGATCCGCGCACGATCGATGTTCGCCGGTGGCTCTTCAACGACTTCGTGAAGTCATGGTACGGATGGATAATCTGCTCGCTCTATGAGTGGCAGGGTGAGCGGGTGGCCGAGTGGATTCATCGCTGGCCGATGCTTCGCCGCGTATTCCTTCCTCTCTTCAACAAGGCACTCAACAAGGCACGGGGGCGCTAAATGGCAGACGATTCGCAATTTGCAGATATGTTGGATAGTTTGAGCCCGCTGACGAAATACGGTATCGACCCAGATCAAGCAAGGCTCGACAGGTCCGGAACCATGGCCAAGCTGTTTCCTCCTGACGCTTCCGCGCTGCCGTCGTGGATGAATCAGGATCAGGGGAGCACTCCTGCTACGCCAGCGCCGACGATTACGGGCAGAATGCAGCCGCCGACACAGGCTCCAACTGCTGCGCCTATGCAGGCCGCCATCCCGGCATCGGTCACACCTTCGGGAGATCAGACGAAGCCGTCCTTAGCTGCTGGCAACGCGGCGACCATCGGCCAGATGGAGCAGGACTATACCAAGGCATCGCAGGACGTGAACAACGAGGCCAGCCAACCGGGCATCGATACGACCACTGCGGCACTCGAGGCACAGCGGGCCAAGGACGCCGCACCGGTATCTGCCTACGATCCGCAGACAGGAAAACTCCTCGCGCCCTACAAGCCATCCTTCGGCCAGCGATTGGCGCGCGGCGCAGAGGGCGTTCTGCGTGGCGGCATCTTTACTCCGCAGGCTGTTCTGGGTGCGATCGATCCGGCGGCGGTGGGTGGGACTGGCTATGGTGCGCCCACTGCGCAGTATGGCCGCGATGTGCAGCAGCAGCAGGCTAAGGTCGCTTCGGATGACCAGCAGTTGAAGAATGCGGCCGATAACTGGAAGGCTACATCGGAACGGCTGAAGCAGGTTGCTGCTGATCGTCGCGCACTGGGCACATTGGGCAAGGATGTTACCGGAGCCAGCACGGATCAGCAGGCGGTTCCCATCAATCAGCAGAAGGCCGATGCGGACACGCAGAATGCAGCTTCGACGGCAAAGAGGGTTTACAACGAGTCTCCGCAAGGTAAAGCGGAGATATCGACGGCGGAGTTTACTGCCGCTCAGAAGCAGGCCGACCAGCTTGGGCTGAAGGGACAACAGCGGACACTGTTTCTGGCGAATGGGAAGCTGCCTGACCCGCGCCAGCCAACGGAAGATGAGATTGCCACCCATCAGGCGACGCAAATCTTTACGCAGCAGAATGGCCATCCTCCTCAAACGCTTGATGAGTTCAACGAAGTTCGCCGCGCTGCCAAGGGTTCGGATAAGCAGCTCGATGCCAACGGCAAACCCCTGGCTACGACTGCCGATCGCAATCGTGCCAGCCTTGCCCATGTTGCCGACGACAACCTGAGCCAGATTGAGGATATTGTCAACCGCCGTCCTGACCTGTTCGGAGCCGGTGGCGGTCGTATCAGTAATATCGACCAGATGATCGGTTCCGATGATCCTGACCTACAGGCACTCGGTAACGCGGCGCACAATTTTGCCATGGCAAACGCTGGTATCCATGGATCCCGTAGCTTTGAGAATGTGCAGGCAGCTGAACGCGAACTGCTCAATGGCCTAAAGTCCGGGCCTAACGGCGTCCGCGGTGCGATCAACTCCAACCGTCAGAACCTCCGCACGATCATTCAGCGGGTTGAAGGTGGCAAGGATGCTGACGCTGGAAAAGGCAAACCCGCACAGAATGGAAGCTTCAACTGGGACACTCACCCCGAGGCGAAATAATGGCTGAAATGAAGACAGTCCCTATATTTGACCCAACTGGAAAAGTGCGACTGATACCCGAAGATCAGGTCAATGCTGCGCTTGCTGCTGGTGGTCAACGTGCAGTCAAAATGGAAGACCCTCGGGGTACGCCACGATGGATAAAGGACAGTGACGTCGAAGCGGCCATGAAGGCCGGGGGAAGGCAAATTACGGATCAGGATAGCCACCCTGGCGCTATCTCTCGCTTCGCATCCTCTGCTGCGGACGCCAGCGGTCTCTCTACGATCGGTCACGCCCTTGCGCATCCGATCGATACCGCAGGAAATGTGCTGGACGCGATGAGTCCGAATCCAAAACCTGACAATCCCATTGTTCAGGGCGTCAATGGCATGATCGCCAATACCGTTCAGAATGCGAAGAAGGGATGGGCTGACTACCACAAGGAAGGTCTGACTCAAAAGACGCGGAGGGAGTTGGGTGAAGCTGTTCCGGTTGTGGGACCAGTGCTCGCTAAGGCGCAGGAACAGCACGATGCTGGCAACGATGCTGGCATGGCTGGAACCGTGGCTGGAACCGTAGCTGGACTAGCAGCTCCCGAAGCAATGAAAGAAGTGACACCAGCCGCGACAGATTTCCTACGTAACGTTGCAGCAAAGGCTCCAGAGTCCGCTGACAATACGGCTGCGGGGATGATCAATAAGACGGTTGGCTCGCGAGCGGCCGACTTCAAGCGTGGAGCGAATCCAGGACGGGGATACATCAAAGCCAATTTAGGCACATCCGGAACGATGGATGCGATCGCAGACAAAGCTGCCGCAGCTAAAGGAGATATCGCCAATCAGTTACAAGATGCCTATTCGAATGCGACTTCATCCGGGAAGAAAATACCTGTTCCAGACGTACGCAAAGCGATCAATCAGGTGATCGACGATGCCAAGAACTCCGCCAGCGGCCCCGGCGTATTGACTGATCCCGAAACTTACGAAGAACTCCGTAAGACCTTCGAACCATCTCTCGCAGATGCGGAAAAGAATGGCGGCTTCACACCGAACGAACTGTGGGATATCCGCAAGAATATCGACCGCAACCTCAACTGGGGTGATCAGTCGAAGCTCAATATGACTAAGGTGCAACAACGAGTATCAGGTTCGTTGGGCGGACTCCTGAAAGATATCGCTCCAGAGACAGTAGACCTCAATCAGCAATATAGCGACCTGAATAATCTGGCGGATCGAGCAGAACTGCGAACATTGACGCACCAAACGCCACTATCTACGATCAAAGGAAAATTGGCATCTGCTGCTATCGGGGCAGCGACTGGTTCTGTGGTGCCAGGCGGACCCGTTGCGGGTGCGCTTGCAGGCGCAGCGCTAGATTCAATACCCGTAAAGACGGCATTAGCAAACTGGATCAGCAAAGCGGGACGCGCAGCGCCAAGTATTGCTGAGGGAGTTGGTGAGTCACTACCTGCGGTAGGCGCGGTTCCGCCGAGTCTCGCTGCGGTATCCGCTAATCATCCAGTAGATGGTGAACGGAACGACGAGAATCAAAAAGACGAGAATAAATCCAATGATGTAGTCCAAGGCGCGTCTGCCTCTCCGTCACCAAGTATAACCCCACAGCCGACGATTCAGGACAAAACTGTCGTTCCAGAGGGTGCGGCAAAGGGCATCGCCCCTGTCACTTTACCGGTAGAAGTCCCTCCGCCCGACAGTTCAACCCTTGGCCCGCAATCATCTCTCGAGCCCACCCCGGAAACCCATATATTCAGCACTTCTCAATTTCAGAAGGCAAGTCCGGGAGCAGACCCAGAGGCGGCAGCGGAGATGGCACGGCAAGCCGGTTATGAAGTAGCATGACCCCATGAGATCGCTAGCTTTATCTTTGGTTTCTCTTTTATTACTTCTGCCCACTCCGGGGGTGGTAATTGATCTATCACGCCTACCCGAAGATCAGCCGGTGTGTAGGTGCAAATATTGCCGCAGTCCAGACAGCCAACGTCCCAGGACGCCGGGATATCGTCCGGCAGAAAATGCACCCAACTCCCTCTAAATTCGCCGATGATTTTGGCGACGTGCGCAGCATGGCAACCGGGAGATTTACAGAGACATCCCCACCCAATTATTTGCATAGGCGGGAAGTCTACCATGCATAGTTCATAGGTTCTAAACAAGTTCGGCACGAGGCAGCCATTTTGGGTTGCCTTTTCTATTGCACGAAAGAAGGATTATGGCGACAACTCAGACTGATTTCCGCCACGGCCTGGTGCCGAAGACGAAGGATGCCAAAACGGGACGGGACATCCTACACCGCTCGACCGACCGGGCATCCCTCGTGCAACAGGCCAAGGATCATGCCCGGCAGTTTGAGGATGGCTTGAAGTCGGCAACGCGGGGGATCGCGGGGGCAAAGTTCGACTCGGTGCGGGCAGCCAAAGACCCTAAACGGCTGGATGAGAAGGTCAAAGACGAAGCGCAGCCGATCCATACCATTCCCGATATTCTGGCGGGCAGGATTAGCATCGACTCCCCCGAGGCCCACAAGCGCACCGCCGACTCGATCCGCAAGCACTTCAATGTGGTGCGGGATGTGGATGAGTTCGATAAGGGTGATCCGGACACTGGCTACCGCGTCCACAAGATGCAGGTAAAGGTCACGCCGGAACTCTCGGCCGAGGCGCATCTGGTGCCGAAAGAGGTTCTTGAGGCCAACGAGAAGCAGCATGACGTCTACGAGGATGCCAGGGATGCCGAGCTCGACGGTAAGGACGGTTTAGCGGTGAAGAAGACGAAACAGGCCAAGGCAATCAACGATGCTGCCATGGACGCCTTCAACGCTCGCAATGAGGTTGGTAAATCCGATAAAGAAGGAGGTCGCGGAGAATCGCCAGAGCAGGCGGCCGGGGGTGGACTAAAATCCTCTCCGGCCTCTTCACCTAGTCCAGCAGCCTCAAATGATGTTGCAAAAAAGGAAGTAAAGGCTGGCACAAATGTCCGGCTCAAGGACGGTACCCATGCCATAGTAGCCTATGCGCCGCCACCGAAGGCCCCAATTCCGATGTATCGGCTGCGCAGCACTAACGATGGCAAGACCCTCCATGTGCGTGCTCGGGATATCGACGGAGTGACGGTTCTACCGGGCGACTGGATCGGCGTCGACATCGACAAGACGCTGGCGCACTTCACCACATTCAAAGGTGCGACGAACATCGGCAAGCCCATCCCTGAGATGGTCGACAAGGTAAAGCAGTGGCTGAAGGAAGGCGAGGACGTGCGCATCTTTACGGCGCGCATCGCCCATGATCCGACAGGCGCGGCCCGCAAAGCCATCGAGCAGTGGTGCGAAAAGAATCTTGGGATGAAACTGCCCATCACCAATAACAAAGACGATAAGATGCGATTGCTCTATGACGACCGCGCGCGCCAGGTAGAACCCAATACCGGAAAGGTTGTAGGAGATGATTCGACGGAAGCCGAAGGCAGTGTACGTGAGCCCGCAGCAGTTACGCCGCCAGCGCGAGCGGCGGGAGAAGGCAAAGAAGCCGGTACCAATTCCTCCATCCGACCCGGCGCAGGCTATAGCCAAAGCGTGGGGAATTGGCAGACTGGCTTAGTAGCCAAAGCAAGTTGAGGTGACGACATGCCCTATGTATCGAAGGCCCAGCAGGGCTATTTCCATACCCACGTAAAGCAGCTTGGAAAGAAGATCGTAGACGAGTTCGATGCGGCCAGCAAAGGGCAGCACGGACTGCCGGACCATGTGAGCAGCAGGAAGCTGAGCCTGAGCGAAGCGCGCATGGCCTGGGCGGCGAAGCGTAAGAAGAAGTAGACCCCACAATTACCCGGCATCACATGGCCGCCTTCGGGCGGCTTTTCTATTGCCCGAAATACCCCAGGAGTACCCCATGCCAAAGACCCGAATAAAGGACCTCGTTCCACAGGACGATATGCCGATGGCCGCGCAGGTGCAACGGTTCATCACCTACTACGTCAACTGCCGTGACCTGAAAGAAGCTGCCTGCAAGGTGGCTCTTATGCCCGAGATGGGCGAGAAGCTATTCAAGCTGCCGAAGGTGCGCGCGGCGATTCAGAAGCGCATCAACATCGTTGAAACGGAGATCGCAAAGCAGGCGGCCAAAGCTCACATGCTGACTGTGCCGCTGCTCGATGCCTCTTTGGTGGAAGAGGTGAAGAGTAAGAAGAATGGCCACATCAGGATCAGGGCTATTGAGTTGGGGTACAAACGAACCGGGATGATTCGCGATGGTGAGTTCTATGTAGCCCCAGACCCGAACGCGAACAGGAATGCTCCGAGCATCTACCGCGCGCAGCAGACGACGTTGCGGCAGACAGTCACTACCGAATTGACCCATACCAATGCGCAGGTGGCTCCGGTCGATCCGATCTTCGCGGTCAAGGAATACTAGATGGCGCTCCTCAAATGGGTGCCACCGGCGGACGATCAGAATCCGGTTTGGTGGCCGCTCAAGCCAAACCACTCGGATTATTCGCCCCAGCGTACCGGCCTTGAATCGCCAGCGACTCTTCTGCTCTATGGTGGCGGCAGCGGCGGCGGTAAGTCGGACTGGCTGGTTGCCGATGCCGCGCAGGAAGTAGACAACCCGAACTTCCGCGGCGTCCTTCTGCGCAAGTCCTTCCGAGAGATGAATAACATCATCGACCGGATGAAGGCGATCTATCGGCCGCTGGGCGCTCGTTCCACGGAGAAGGATACGATGTGGCGTTTCCCTTCGGGAGCGCATATCCGCCTCGGCTATATGTCCTCCGATGCCGACGTCGAGAACTATCAGGGAACTCCGTTTAGTTGGCTCGGTGTGGACGAGGCCGGTAATCACGTCGAGTCCCGTATTCGGCGCATGCTCCCCTGGCTGGCGAGCACTGATCCTACCTTGCGCGTTCGCGCGCGGTTCACAGCCAACCCCGGCGGCGTGGGTTCGGACTGGCTGATGCGCCTCTTCCTGCGCGATAAGTGCCCGATTCACTATCCCGAAGAATCTGTTGAGGGTGGCGCGATCTATGCCGGGAAGCGCCTGACGTGGTCGGATGGCAGGCCACTCGATGAGACAGGGAAATGGACAGTCAGCTTCATCCCAGCGCTGGTGGGCGATAACCCGCTCTACGGCGAGGACAAGATTGCCGCGCTGAGAACACAGGAAGCGGCGATTGCGGAGAAGTTGCTCACCGGATGCTGGTGTGCGCTCGCGGGTCGATATTTTAGCTTCCTCAATCCCTCCTTCCACGCGCCCTACAGTGACTTCCCCTCGGACTGGTGGAATACGTTCGTCATATCAATCGATTACGGATATGGAGAATCGTGGGCGGCCGCTGGCCTGTACTACGTCTCGGAGCCGTCGCTCGAGTATCCCGATGGCCAGATGTTCAAGGTTGGTGAGTGGATCGGGCTTGATGAAGAGACAGGGGAGAAGCCCCTCTCAGAAGACTTCGCGCGATCGCTGGTCGATAAGTTCGTGCTTGGCGGGGATGGGCGCCGGACGATCTCCGCGGTGATCTGCGATCCGGCCAACGATTCCCACACCGGCAATGGCCGCTCCAATATGGAGATTATGGGAGAAGTTTTTGCGGAATACGGCATCACGATGATGCCCGCACACAAGTCCCGCATCGATAACTTCCAGAATCTTGCCCGGATGCTGAAGAAGCGGCAGGTAGTCATCACCGATAACTGCCCCGCGACGTTCAAGAGCCTCAACACGCGGATGCACGATCCCGCGAAGCCAGGGGATATCAAAAAGATAAAAGGCAGCTCGCTCGACGACCTTCTGGACGAGACGGCATATGCCGCGAACACTTACTTTACCGGGGATTCAAAGCCTTCCGAGGTGAAGAACGCGGACCGCATCAAGCAGTACGTCAATGCGGGGATGGACCAGCACAGCCTCGGCATGAACATGCTGAAGATGATGATGCAGCAGGGTGTAGACGAAGAGGCTCCGGTCAGGATTTCTCGGGTGGGGCAGACGCGGGTGATTTCTCGGGGATAGAAAGCGAGGGGGGCCACTCAAGGCCCCGCTCTAGCCGTTATTCCCAGGCTAGGGATTAGCAGGACGAACCTGCAAACAACAACATTATCTTACATCTTCGGCGTTTGAGTTTGATTCGACTTTAGAATCGATCCACTTCCTTGCGTCCACTTTCGAGATGAGTAACCTATTCCCTATCTTTGCGGCTCTAGGACCTATATTTTTAGCCCTCATCTGGTCAAATGTGCTTCGCCCAATTCGTACTAGCGCACAGAACTCATAGGCAGTTAGATATTCTGATTTGCTAAGGTTCATGGCGGGGGAAGGTTGGTTATTAGGATGAATTTTACGTTGAAAACTTGGATCGCAAGGGGTGTTATGCCCAGTAAGATATTTATTCGGGGTTCCCTTTACTCGTCCAAGCCTCTTATTGGAACTAAGTATAAGTGTGGTCTTTTCGCCGCACCCGCAATGACAGTACCCATAGGGTATTTTATTGTTTTCTTTCTTAGCGAAAGCCTTAGGAGTAATCGACATAGCTGGTCGACTTTCTTTGATGAGACGCTCCCACAGGTCTGGTCTTTCATTCGCACTGAGGCTCCATCGGCCAACGGGAAAAACTCCAGGTGGGGTGCTGCCTTCGGTAATCACGGTCATCTTAGGGTTGTATATGCCAATAATATGATCGACTCCCTCAAGGATGAGGCTGTGGATGGAGATGCGGTTGCCGCGCTTTCTTTCGGCATAGACGATATCTGCTAGTGCATCGTGTATGGACAATGGCAGACGAACCGAGGTTGAGAGTACCTTTTCCTGAATAGGTGCGGAAGAGGCAGTTGATTTCGCCGCAAGCGCCGCGTCGATCATCTCGCGAGAGGCTTTTACCGAGACATGATCCATTAGGTTATTCATATGCATTACCTTTCTAATGAGGTTATTTGATAGGCGGCTTCGACAGGATCGAAGTTATTCCACGGAGTAATCTGCCCGCGAAGTTCAACTGCGATTCTTTTAGGATTTCAGCGGATATCCTTTTTGCCGAATCATATTTGGCCTTGGCATTTTTTAGTTCGTCTGAAGCACTCACGGTTTCACCTCCGGCAATGTCCCGGCTTCACTTGCGGCAGCGTAAAGAACGAGCCATGCCTGCTCATATTTGTCGAACAGTCGGTCGGCTTCGTCGCGCGGCAACTTACGGAGCCGACCTCGGTTTCGGTTGTCATTGAGGTCTGCGAACTTCACTTTGACCGCCAGCGGGTTAGTGCTGAGGCGACGGATGTAATCCATGTAGGGAACTTCCGTGCCTTTAGTCAGAGCCTCAACTGCGCTGGTAACGTTCGAACCATATGCTTCGTAGATTCGGGAAACTAGAGCAAGGGTCTGTCCGGTATGTCCTTCGCCTGGAACGAAGTCTTCGATGACATCGTGCAGGATCGCCACCGCCCGCTCTTCATCCGTATCCATCTGGTCAGCCACGCGCATGACGTGGAACAGGTACGGCTCGCCAGCCTTGTCGCGCTGATCGCCATGAACCTCGACGGCGATTCGGAAAGCCTCCTTGAGCGATAGTTCCACGGTCACCTCCCCGGTGCCTGGACAGCACCGTTGGTAATCTTCTCCATCAAGGTATCCTCGGAGATCTTATAGCGGCCTCCGACCAGCGAGGCGGCTATCTTTCCCTCGTGAATCCACCGCCGAAGCGTCTTTGCCGAAACGCTGACGACAGCCGCAGCGTCCGCAAGATTCAGTAACTTAGGTAATTGGGTCGATGCCATAGCGCAAACCATCCTTATTGTGCTTCAAACTGACCGGACTGTACCATGAAGGCCCATGTCATTATTCAAGTACAAAGGCAGCAAGGTCTGGACCATGAAGTTTATGTTCCATGGAAAGCTAATCCGCGAATCCACTGGCACTCGGAACAAAGAACTTGCAGGGAAGATTGAGCGCAAGCGCCGCCTCGAATTAGAGGAAGGCCGCGCAGGGATCACAAAGCCGAAGGCCCCTGAGATCTTCGCCGCCATCGCCAAGGACTATCTCGCTACTGAGAAGGCAAGCCTCAATCCGAAAGAGAAGGGAGGCCGCGCCAGTTCAGTGCGCATCGACGTCTGTAACGTCAAATATCACCTGGCACCATTCTTCGGGAAGAAACTTCTCTGTGACATCATGCCACGTGACATTGCCGAGTATCAGAAGAAACGTCTCGCCGCCGGGGCCGCACCGCGCACAGTCAATATGGAGTTGGGCACCTTCCGCTCGATCACAACCGAGTCCGGCCATTGGGCACGGCTGGTGAAAAAGATCAGAATGCTCAAGGTGGATAATGACATCGGCATCTGCCTGACCAACGTGCAGCAGTCGGCTATTCTCGAAGCCTGCCAGATGTCAGAATCTCGGCTGCTCTATCCGAATGTCGTCCTGCAACTTGAAACCGGCTCCCGTTGCGGAACGGTGAAGAACCTGCCATGGGAAGAGGTTGACTTTGAAGGCCGCGGACTCCGTTGGGGCAAAGATAAGACCGATGCCGGGACCGGGCGCACCATCCCGATCAGCCAGCGGGCAATGGCTGTGCTGGAAGTATGGGCAGAGAACTTTCCCAACCGCAAGCCGAAGCACTACGTCTTTCCAAGCGAGCGGTATAAGCAGCCGAAGGACAGCGACCGCGGCAAAGTCTCGCCGTACGTCACTGATCCGACCAAGCCTGTTCGGAGCCTGCAGCGTTCATGGGAGACGGCGCTCGAGAAAGCAGGCTGGATTCTAGCTGGCCGTCCGGAGTCGATGGAAGGCGTTGAGCCATTTCAGTGCCGCTTCCATGATCTGCGCCACACCGCCTGTACGCGGATGATCCAGTCCGGCATTCCTATCCCTGTGATTGCGCAGCTTGTCGGCTGGAGCCCATCGACGATGATGGAGATGGCGCGGCGTTATGGGCACTTCAGCCAGGCCACACTGCGGGAAGCCGTGGAGTCTATTTCAGGTGGGGTGGGCGGTATTTTGGGCGGTACTGATTCTCAGGCAACCAATAAATCTATGTAAGTGTTTGATTTATCTTGGTTGCCCCCCAGGGATTCGAACCCCGATTGGCCGAGTCAGAGTCGGGCTGGGTGGTGTTTCTCATACCTACCCAAGGGTGCCCATCTTGCCCTAATTATTGGAGATTTACGCCATTTTGA
>Ga0164242_10005555_pt1 | contig 14027 bp, 9 predicted proteins | sample OricomgcompostMG_FD_108783 | JGI IMG/M metagenome (GOLD analysis project Ga0164242, IMG submission 108783) | Miracle-Growth compost microbial communities from Emeryville, California, USA - Original compost - Miracle growth compost (MG) ...
CTTGAACGCGACCGCTGCGGAAACCGGCCTGGGCGGTGGCCAGTTCATCGACTTCCGGCCCCCGGCCTTCGTCAACGCCAGGACCTATCGGCGATAGCCGGCAGCCGCACTGCGCGACGACACGAACCGTTCGGACATGGTGCAGCCCCCAGGGCCTCGAGTCCTTGGGGGCTGCAAAGGGTCAAACTCACCAGCAGGTGCGAAGGTTCCCCTCAGCGGGATGCTTCAGACCTGTGCCTTGTCCCGGATCGCCGCCTCGATCTGACTGATCGCCTCGGCGATCGGCACACCGTTGCGCTGCGAGCCGTCGCGGAAGCGGAACGACACGGCACCCGCCGACCGATCCTCCTCGCCGGCGATCAGCACGTAGGGCACCTTCGACTTGCTGGCGTTGCGGATCTTCTTCGGGAAGCGGTCGTCGGACTCGTCCAACTCCACCCGAACACCCTTCTCCCGCAACTGATCCAGCACACCCGAGAGGTATGGCGCGAACTCCTCGGCCACCGGCACCCCGAGCACCTGCACCGGCGACAGCCACACCGGGAACGCGCCCGCGTAGTGCTCCACCAGCACACCGAGGAAGCGCTCTATCGACCCGAACTTCGCCGAGTGGATCATCACCGGCTCCTGCCGGCTGCCGTCGGAGGCCTGGAACTCCAGCCCGAAGCGGTGCGGCTGGTTGAAGTCGTACTGGATGGTCGACATCTGCCAGGTGCGGCCGATCGCGTCGCGTGCCTGCACGGAGATCTTCGGCCCGTAGAACGCGGCGCCGCCCGGGTCCGGCACCAACTCCAGGCCGGACTCGGTGGCGACCTGCTCCAGGATCGCGGTCGCGGTCTCCCACTGCTCGTCGGACCCGATGAACTTGTCCTTCTTGTCGCCCTCGGTCTCCCGGGTGGACAGCTCCAGGTAGAAGTCGTCCAGGCCGAAGTCGCGCAGCAGCGACAGCACGAAGTTCAGCAGGTGGCGGATCTCGTCGGGCGCCTGCTCGGCGGTCACGTAGGAGTGCGAGTCGTCCTGCGTCATACCCCGCACCCGGGTCAGTCCGTGGACCACGCCCGACTTCTCGTAGCGGTAGACGGACCCGAATTCGAAGAAGCGCAAAGGCAGTTCGCGGTATGAGCGACCACGGGACTTGAAGATCAGGTTGTGCATCGGGCAGTTCATCGCCTTCAGGCGGTATTCGGCGCCCTCCAGTGACATCCCCGGGAACATCGTGTCCGCGTAGTAGGGCAGATGGCCGCTGGTGTGGAACAGCCCGTCCTTGGAGATGTGCGGCGTCCCGACGTACTGGAAGCCCTCCTCGATGTGCCGGCGGCGGACGTAGTCCTCCATCTCCCGCTTGATCACACCGCCCCTGGGGTGGAAGACCGGTAGGCCGGACCCGAGCTCCTCGGGGAAGCTGAACAGGTCCAGCTCCGCACCCAGCTTGCGGTGGTCGCGCTTCTCCGCCTCGGCCAACCGGTCCAGGTAGGCCTTCATCTCGTTCTTGCTCGGCCACGCGGTGCCGTAGATCCGCTGCAGCTGCGGGTTCTTCTCCGAGCCGCGCCAGTAGGCAGCCGCCGAGCGCATCAGTTTGTAGGCGTTGCCGATGATCTTGGTCGACGGCAGGTGCGGCCCACGGCACAGGTCGCCCCAGGCGACCGACCCGTCACGGCGCACGTTGTCGTAGATCGTCAGGCCGCCCTCGCCGACCTCGGCGTCGGCGCCCTCGGCCGTGTCGCCGGCCTTCGACTTCAGCCCGATGAGCTCCAACTTGTAGGGTTGCGAGGCGAGTTCGACGCGGGCGTCGTCGTCGCTGATGTCGCGGCGGTGGAAGGTCTGGCCCTCGTTGATGATCTTCTGCATCGCCTTCTCGAGGGCCTTGAGGTCCTCGGGGGTGAACGGCGTGTCGACGTCGAAGTCGTAGTAGAACCCGTCGGTGATCGGCGGGCCGATGCCCAGCTTGGCGTCGGGGTTGACCTGCTGCACCGCCTGCGCGAGCACGTGCGCGGTCGAGTGCCGCAGCACGTTCAGCCCGTCGGGTGAGTCGACCGGCACCGGCTCGACCAGCGCACCGGCCGGGATCTCCCGGAACAGGTCCTGCAACTCCCCCTCGACCTTCATCGCCACGATGGTGCGGTCGTCGCCGAACAGCTCCGTGCCCGTCGTGGCCTGCTCGACCCGTCGGCCTACGGCGGCGGTGGGGGCGGCGGCTTGACCAGCTGACACGGGTGTTCTCCTTCGGTATGACGGGGGTATGGCGCGCGCAGCGCGCGTCATACACACAGGCGCCCAGCGACACGCCGGGCGACTCCAGATTATCGGCCGCTTGACCCTCACGCGACGTCAGGCCGCATCGTCGGACCCATCACCACGAGAATCGATGCCCGGGCGAGCTCACGGTCGGCCAGGTGGCGCAGCCGTATGGCCAGCTCAGCTGATCGCGACCGCCCAGGCGATCACGACCACGAAGACCAGCCCCAGCACGATCGCCGCCACCCACAACCCACGTGGCGCGCCGGCGCGGACGGCCGGGGCAACCGCGGGTGCGGGCCGCCCGGTTGAAACGGGCCGGCGCGGCTGCCCGGCCGGGTGACGCACGATCGGCTGGGTCGCGTTGACCGCCCGCGGTGGCGGCGGCGCCGGGGTCACCGACGAGCGCGGCTGACGCATCGCCGACCGCGCCGCATCCATCAGCACCGGTGCGGTCGCCGGTCGCTGGGTGGGGTCTTTCGCCATACCGGCCCGGATCACACGATCCAGGGAGTCGGGCAGGTCGTTGCGATAGCGGCGCAGCGACGGCGGCGGCTCGTGCAGGTGCGCCGCGATGAGCTGCACCTGGTCGCCGGCGACGAACGGTTTGTGACCGGTCAGCCCCTGGTAGAGCACGCAGGCCAGCGAATAGACGTCGCTGCGGGCGTCCGGGTGCGTGCCGACCTGCAACCGCTCCGGTGCCATGTATGACGCACTCCCCACGACCTGGCCGCTCGAGGTCAGGTCCTGCTGGCTGACGCTGGCGGCGATGCCGAAGTCGACCAGGTAGGCGAAACCCTTGGGGTCGACCAGGATGTTGGAGGGTTTGACGTCCCGGTGCACCAGTCCGGCGCGATGCGCCGAGTCGAGCGCGTCACCGATCTGACTGAGCAGGTCCAGCGTGCGCGAGACCTCCAGCTGCCCCCGGCCCAGCAGTTGCGCGAGGTTGCGGCCCTCGACCAGCCGCATGTCGAGGTACAGCCGGCCGTCGATCTCGCCGTACCCGTGGATCGGGATCACGTGCGGATCGGTGAGGCGCGCGACGATCGCGGCCTCTCGTTTGAACCGGGCGCGGTATTCGTCGTCGGTGGCGGTGGAGGGGTGCATGACCTTCAAGGCGACGTCGCGGCCGAGCCGGGTGTCGGTCGCACGGGCGACCTGCCCCATCCCGCCGGTGCCGATGACCTCGTGCAGCAGGTAGTGGCCGAACCGCGGCTGGGACGTGGTCGTCGTCTCCTCGGCGGGGGTCACGGCGCCACCACGCGCGGCCGTCCTCGAAGAATCACCTCGACAGATTAACCGGCCGGCCGGCCCCCATTCCGCGGGTGTGAGCGTGCCGTCGCGCCGAGCGGCTACTTGTCGGTTACGGTTGAACTTGAGAAGCCCTGCACGACCAGTGTGTGGGCGCGCTGAACGGGGACCCGGGCAACCGTCACGGGAGACCCCAGTAGGGACCTCCAGGAGACGAGCACGGTGAACGCGACGACCTCGATCCGTCGATGGGTTGCGCAACGACTGTTGTCGACAGCGGCCGCCGGGCGCACCTCCGGGCTGGCCGGGCTGCCGGTGCTGCCCAAGCGGTTGACCATGCCGTTACGGCGGGACGGGATGGACCCCGTTCCGGCACTGGGCAAGATGCGCGACGAGGAGCCGATCCACCGGATGCGCCGGGTGTTCGGCATCAACGTCTGGCTGGTCAGTGGGTATGACGAGGCGAAGACCGTCCTCGCCGACACCACCAGCTACAGCACCGACATCCGACCCTTCATGGGCATCGATACCGACGCCCGGATCGGCGGTCTCGGTTTCACCGACCCGCCCGAGCACACCCGGCTGCGCAAGATCCTGACGCCGGAGTTCACGGTCCGCCGCCTCGCCCGCCTGCAGCCGGTGATCGACCGGGTCGTCAGCGAGCGCCTCGACGCCATGGAAGCCGCCGGCCCGGTGGTCGACCTGGTGCACGAATTCGCCTTCCCCATCCCGTTTCTGGTCATCTGCGAGCTGCTCGGCCTGCCGATCGAGGACCGTGAGCCGTTCCGCAAGTTGGGGCACGCCCGCTTCGACATCTCCGGTGGTGGGGCCGACGTGTTCGGCGCGATGTCCGAGTCGCGCGCGTTCCTGCAGGAGATCGTCAACCGGCAGCGCGTCGAGCCCGGTGACGGCCTGATCGGGCAGATCATCCGCGAGCTCGGTGACGAGGTCACCGACGAGGACCTCGGCGGGTTGGCCGACGGCGTCTTCACCGGTGGCTACGAGACGTCGGCCAGCATGCTGTCCCTCGGCACCCTGGCGTTGCTGCGCGATCCGGAGAGCTACGCGCTCGCCGGGCAGCGCGACCGGGTCGACGACGTGGTCGCCGAGCTGATGCGTTACCTGTCGGTGGTGCAGATCACCTTCCCCCGTTTCGCCAAGCAGGACATGGAGTTGCAGGGCAAGCAGATCAAGAAGGGCGACGTGCTGATCGTCTCGCTGTCGGGCGCCAACCGCGACGGCAAGATGGGGCCGGACACCGAGATCCTCAACCCCGACGTCGACCGTCCGTCGCATCTGGGCTTCGGACACGGCTTCCACCGCTGTGTCGGTGCCGAGCTGGCCCGGATGGAGCTCCGGTCCGCCTTCCTCGGGCTGGTCGACCGCTTCCCGCAACTCGAGCTCGCCATACCCCCGGAGCAACTGACGTTCCGGGACCTGTCGATCGTGTATGGCGTGGAGGCGCTTCCCGTCCGGTTGCGCCCGGCCGCCGAGGCGCAAGCCTCCGCATGAGAATCGTCCACGCCGCCGACTCCTTCGCCCCGGACGTCGGCGGCATCGAGCGCCAGGTGGAGGCGCTCGCCATCGCCCAGCGCGCCGACGGCCACGACGTGTCGATCATCACCGCCGTCAACAAGGACGGCGCGGACGACGGCGACCTCGACGTGCACCGCGGGCTGCGCACCCGGTGGATGACGATCGCCTTCCCGTCCTTCAACCACTCGATGGTTGCGCAGGTGCTGGACAGCGCCGAGGTCGACGTGGTGCACGCGCACTTCACCGTCGCCTCCCCCATCGCGATCTACGTGGCGCGGGCGGCCAGCAGGCGCGGCATCCCGGTGGCCGTGACCGTCCACTCGGTGTGGTGGAAGGTCGCGGTGGCGCACCGCTTCGTCAGTGGCGTCTTCTTCGGACCCAGCCTGCTGCGGGTCGTCTACTCCGGCGTGAGCACGATGATCGCCCAGCACATCAAGCGGGTCTACCCACGCTGCGGCGAGGTGTCCGTGGTGCCCAACCTGGTCGACACCGACTGGTGGGAGCCGACGGCACCGTCGCTGCACCGCGCCGGTGACCCCGATTTCCGGGTGGTGCTGGTCGGGCGGCTGAAGAAGCGCAAGCACATCGACGAGTTCATCGACATCCTGTCCAGGGTCAAGGCGAAGGTCCCGACCGGCACCCAGGTGGCGGTGTCGATCGTGGGTGCCGGTCCGCGGCACGACGACCTGCAGGAGCAGATCGAGCAGCTGGGGCTCGGGTCCTGGGTCCAGCTGCTCGGGCACCGGAGCCCGGAGCAGATCCGCGACCTGCTGCACGAGTCCGATCTCTTCGTCGCGCCATCGCGCCAGGAGGCCTTCGGCATTGCGGCCCTGGAGGCCCGTAGTGCAGGGGTGCCGGTGGTGGGTTACAACTTCACCGGCCTGGCCGATTTCGTGGAGAGCGGGGTTGAAGGCCTCCTCGTCGACGACGCCGACGACATGGTCGACAACCTCGCCAAATTGCTGGTCGACCCCGAACGCGTCCAGCGACTGAAAACCTCGACACGCTCACGTCGCCCATCGGTCACATTCGATGATGCGATGCGCGCGACCTACGAATTCTATGAGCGGGCGCGCAATGATCTCGGCACCCGCAAAAAAGAACGCACGTCCTGATCCTCCCAGGATGTCATCAGCATTCTTTGACCGCGAGAATTCATCACCCCAGAACCTCCCACCAGCGCGAACACATGCGCTATTGTCCCGCGCGCGCGTACTGTAGCGGCTTTCGGCGCAATATTCACGGGCTTCAATCACATACGCATTTCAGCTAGCTTGCAGAGCACGGAACAAAAATCCGCACGCGCTGCAAACGGCGCCCGCTGAAATGGGGTAGGCACATGCATTGGAGCGATTTCCATTGGTCCGACATCATTACGAGAGTTGTCGCGGCCATTGTCATTCTCATCGTCACCTGGCTGCTCGCGAAGGTCGCCAAGAAGCTCTTGGCCAAGGCCTTCGGACGGGTCAAGGCGCTCAACAGACAGGACGGCACCGGCGACTCACTCGCTGAATCCCTGAGCACGATCGCATCGCTCATCATCTGGGTCTTCGGCCTGATGGCGGTGCTCAACCTGTTCCGGCTCAACGAGGTCACCAATCCTCTGCAGGACATGCTGAGCACCCTGCTCCACACGCTGCCCCAGATCCTGGGTGCCGCACTGGTGATGTTCATCGGCTTCGTGCTGGCCAAGATCGCGCGCGAACTGGTGGTGACCGCGTTGCAGGCGGCCAATGTCGACCGGTGGGCCGACAAGATCGGCAGCACGGCGAGCCGGCAGCTCGAGGAGGGCTCGGGTGCGGCGGCCTCACACGACGCGTCGCAGCAGCCGCAGCACCTGCAGGGTGAGCAGCAGGGCCTGGGCCAGGCACACGCGCAGGCGCAGGCGCAGCAGGCCGGCGGTGAACCGATGCGGATCTCGACGATGGTCGGCTACCTCGTCTTCGCGGTCGTGTTGCTGATCGTGGCGATTTCTGCGCTGCAGATCCTGGGCATCAAGTCCATCTCCGACCCCGCGTCGCACATGCTGAAGCTGATCCTGGACACCCTGCCGCTGATCATCGGCGCCGGCATCCTGCTGGCGATCGGCGGTGTCATCGCCAACTTCGCCGGCACGCTGCTGGAGAACCTGCTGCGCGGGCTGAACGTGGACGGTGCGGTGAGCCGGATGGGTGTCGACACCGAGAACGTCGACGTCGCCAAGACGCTGGCGCGGATCGCGCAGATCGCCATCGTGCTGTTCTTCGCAGTGGCGGCGGCGAACGTGCTGCACATCCCGCAGATGACCGAGATCCTCAACACGGTGCTCAGCATCGGCGGCCGGGTGCTCTTCGGTGCCGCGATCATCGTGGCCGGGGTCTTCGTCGCGGGCCTGCTGGCCAAGATGGTCAGCGGCCGGACCGGCGATGTCGTGAAGATCGCCACGATCGTGCTCTTCGCCGCCATCGGCCTGCGCTACATGGGATTGGCGAACTCGGTGATCAACCTGGCGTTCGGTGCGCTGGTGGTCGGCGGTGCCGCGGCGGCGGCACTCGCCTTCGGGCTCGGCGGCCGCGACGCCGCCGCCCGGCAGCTGGAGAAGATGCAGAATGCTGCGCCGTCCGAGGCGGCCGGGAGCACGGCGGCACAACCGTCGAACGGCTCCGACCCCGCGTAACGGCATACCGATCGCAGGGGGCGCGGCGGGACCATCCCGTCGTGCCCCCTGCGATTACGCCGTCACCCACCGGGGTATGACGGGTCCGACGGGTCTCCAAGGACCCGATCAGGCCGAGCGCCTTCGTCCGGTGGCCGGCCGGGAGAGGAGCGAGTATGGCGCAGGGCGTGGCACACAAGCTCATCCAGGACCACCTGCTGGACGGTGACCTCACCCCGGGAGAGGAGATCGCGCTGCGCATCGACCAGGCGCTGGTGCAGGACGCGACCGGCACCATGGTGATGCTGGAGTTGGAGGCGCTCGACCTCGATCGTGTCAAGACCGAGGTCGCGGTGCAGTACGTCGATCACAACCTGTTGCAGGAGGACGAGCGCAACCCGGATGACCACGCGTTCCTGCGGTCGGCGGCACAGCGTTTCGGGTTGTGGTTCTCGGGACCGGGCAACGGAGTCTCGCACCCGACGCACCAGCAGCGGTTCGGTCGCCCGGGCGCGACGATGGTCGGGTCGGACTCGCACACCTGCGCGGCCGGCGCGATCGGCATGCTCGCGGTCGGGGTCGGCGGGCTGGACGTCGCGATGGCGCTGGCCGGTGAGCCGCTCTACCTGCGGATGCCGGAGATCTGGGGCGTCGAACTGACCGGTGAGCTGCCGGACTGGGTGTCGGCCAAGGACGTCGTGCTGGAGATGCTGCGTCGCCACGACGTGAAGGGCGGGGTCAACCGGATCATCGAGTACCACGGTCCTGGCCTGGCGAACCTGACCGCGATGGACCGGCACGTGATCGCGAACATGGGTGCCGAACTCGGCGCAACCACAACTGTTTTCCCCTCCGACGACGAAGTGCGCCGATTCCTCGCCGGCGAGGACCGGGAGGATGTATGGCGTGAGCTGGTCGCGGACGAGGGCGCCTCGTACGACATCGACGAGCAGATCGACCTGTCCACGCTGGAGCCGCTGATCGCCAAACCCTCCTCCCCCGGCAACGTGGTGCCGGTGCGCGAAGTGGCCGGGGAATCGGTGTCGCAGGTCGTGGTCGGGTCGTCGGCGAACCCCGGGCTGCGGGATTTCGCCGTCGTCGCCGAGACGCTGCGCGGCCGGTATGCCGAGCCCGGCGTCTCGGTGGACATCAACCCGACGTCACGCGAGATCCTGCAGGACCTCACCAAGGGCGGCTGGCTGTTCGACCTGATCAGCGCGGGGGCACGGGTGCACCAGTCGGGGTGTCTGGGGTGCATCGGAATGGGTCAGGCACCGGCGACCGGCCGCAACAGTTTGCGGACGATGCCGCGCAACTTCCCGGGCCGGTCGGGCAGCCGGGAGGACTCGGTGTGGCTGTGCTCGCCGGAGACGGCAGCCGCGGCCGCGCTGACCGGGGTGATCACCGATCCGCGGGACCTCAGCAAGGAGAAGGGGATCGACTATCCGCGGCCCGAGTTGCCGGAGCACGCGAGCGTCAACACCGCGATGCTCGTCGAGCCGTTGCCGGAGGAGCAGGCGCGTGAAGTGGAGCTGGTCAAGGGGCCGAACATCTCGCAGTTGCCGGACTTCGACGGGCTGCCGGATCGGGTGGAGGCGCAGGTGGGCCTGGTCGTCGGCGACAACGTGTCGACCGACGAGATCCTGCCGGCCGGTGCGAAGGTGCTGCCCTACCGCAGCAACATCCCGAAGATCTCCGAATTCGTCTATCACGCGGTCGACGGCGACTACGTCGAGCGGGTGACGGCGCTGCGTGACGAGGGCGGGCACATCATCGTCGGCGGCGAGAACTACGGGCAGGGGTCGTCGCGCGAGCACGCGGTGATCGCACCCCGCTACCTCGGTCTGCGGGTGGTCATCGCCAAGTCGTTCGCACGGATCCACTGGCAGAACCTTGCCAACTTCGGGATCCTCGCGCTGGAGTTCGTCGACGGCGACGATTACGACGACATCCAGCTCGGCGACACGCTCGTCCTGGACGGGCTGCACGATGCGCTACGGGCCGGGGACACCGTCGAGGCCGGCTCCTCGCGCAGCGAGGCGGCATACACACTGAGGCACCGGTTGTCGCGGCGGCAGGTCGACATGGTGCTCGCCGGTGGTCGGATTCCGTTGCTACACAAGAAGATCAATGCCGACTGAGGTCGACGAGCTGCTCCGCGAGCGCGGCCGGACATATGCCGAGGAGGCCGGCATCACACTGCGTGACAAGCCGGCGCCGCTCTTCCAACTGCTGGTGTTGACGCTGCTGTTCTCGGCACCGATCAGTGCCGGCGTCGCGACCGCCAGTGCACGTGAACTGTTCGCTGCGGGCTGGCGAACACCGCGCCGGATGCGCGAGGAGTCGACATGGCAGCAACGGGTCGACGCGCTGGGCCGCGGTGGTTATCGCCGGTATGACGAGAGCACCGCCCGCTACCTGGAGCAGCTGTGCGACCGGTTGCTCGAGGAGTACGGCGGTGACCTGCGCCGGCTGCGGGACGACGCGGACGGGGATCCGGCACGGGTCAGGCGGGCCCTGCAACGCTTCGACCGGATCGGCCCGACGGGCGCGGACATCTTTTGCCGCGAGGCGCAGCGGGTGTGGCCGAGCCTGCGGCCTTACTTCGACAAGCGCGCCCTTGACGGCGCGAAAGCCGCCCACCTGCCGAAGGATTCGCGCACGTTGGCAGCGCTGGTCGCACCCGAAGACGTCGCGGTACTGGCGGCGGCGCTGGTGCGAGTGGACCTGGGCTGAGCGCTGGCCACACGCCTGCATGAGATGTTTCTCATCCGGTCGTCACCACCACCTCATCGCAACATCGGACGCTGGCTGTGAACTCACGGAAGGACAACTCATGCTTACTGGGCCAGCACAAGACTCAGGTTCGTCCGACGCAGCTTCGACGTCGACTTCTGGACCCTCCGAGTCGAGCACGGACGTGCACGGCTCCCGCTCGACAACCGACGGAAACGTCAGCAACGGAGCCAGGACCTGGCTCAGCGCAAGAAGAAGACTGACCTGGGCCGCTCAGGCCAGCGTCGGATCGGTGCCCACCCGAACCAGCAGCTTGCCCACGTTGCGCCCGCTGAGCAGCCCGCGGAAGGCTTCGGGCGCCTGCTCCAGCCCGTCGACGACGTCCTCCAGGTAGCGGACCTGCCCGTCTCGAACCCAGCCGGCCATGTCGCGCTGGAAGTTCTCGTAATGTGTTGGCACGAACTCGGATTGGATGAACCCACGCACGGTCAGGCTGAGGGTCAGCACGCGCCGCATGAAGCCGGGTAGCTGGTCAGGGCCCTGTGGTTGCTCGGTGTCGTTGTAGCCGGCGACCAGCCCGCAGACCGGCATCCGTGCATAAAGGTTCAGCCGCTTCAGCACCGCCGCGGTGACGGCGCCGCCGACGTTCTCGAAATAGACGTCGATGCCGTCGGGCGTTGCCGCTGCCAGGTCGTCGACGAAGCTCGGTGAGCGGTGGTCGACCGCGGCGTCGAAACCGTAGGTTTCCAACAGGATCCGGCATTTGTCCGGGCCGCCGGCGATGCCGACAGCGCGTGCGCCCTTGGCCCTGGCGATCTGACCGACTGCGGAACCCAACGGTCCGGCGGCGGCCGCAACCACCACGGTCTCCCCCTGCTCGGGCCTGCCCAGCTCCAGCAGGCCCGCGTAGGCCGTGAACCCCGGCATCCCGAGGACGCCGAGCGCGGTCGACACCGGCGCCTGCGCCGGGTCGAGCCGGCGCAGGTGCTTGGCGTCGGCGACGGCGTGCGTCTGCCAGCCGGCATACGCGAGCACGATGTCCCCGGCCGTGAAGTCGTCCGAGCGTGATTCGAGCACCTCGCAGACGGTGCCGCCGAGCACCACGTCGCCCAGTTGCAGGCCCGCGGCGTACGACTTCGCCGTGCTCATCCGGCCGCGCATGTAGGGGTCGAGCGACAGGTAGATGGTTCGCAGCAGCACCTGCCCGTCGGCAAGCGCCGGCAGGTCGACGGTGACCGTGTCGAAGTCGCTGTCCTGCGGCATACCCAGCGGGTAGGCGGCCATCCGGATCTGGGTGCTCGTTGTCATGTACTTCCTCATTCCGCGTCGTTTGCCGGCGATGTCCTGACGTATCAGCGAGTCTCCAGCACGACTCCTCCTGCTCAAAGGGCGCGTCCCGAACATTTCAGCGCAAGGAGGCCGGAGATGGCCATCGAACTGTCCCAGTTGCAGGCCCGGGTTCGTGAGCTCGGACTGCCCTGGACGCCGGATGTCACTGAGAACTCGAATCATTCGCTGCTGCAGGCGCGGGCTCGACTCGGCGCGGTGCCGCCAGAGGGAACGGCGTCTCTCGCGGAGCGAGAGGCTACGGCCGCGGCACGTGCGGCGGGCGCAGCGGCACCGGCCGGGCTGCCGGCCGTTTTCGACTGGCGCAACGCGGGTGGCGACTTCGTCACCCCGATCAGGGACCAGGGCGGGTGTGGCTCCTGTGTCGCGTTCGGTGCGGTCGCGGCGCTGGAGTCGATGGTGCGCATCCGCGCACACAACCCGGGCCTGAGCGTCGACCTGTCCGAAGCGCAGCTGTTCTTCTGCTACGGCCCCGGGCACGGTGCAGGTCGGTGCCCGGACGGCGGATGGTGGCCGGACCAGGCGTACGCGTGTATGGCGGACGGCATCGTGGACGAGGCCTGCTTCCCGTACACGGCGGCCGACCAGCCGTGCAACCTCTGCTCGGACTGGGCGACCAAGTTGACCAAATTCACGACGAGCACGACCCGGAATTCCGTCGCCACGATGAAGCAGTTCATCTCCGCGACGGGCCCGATGACCACGTGCTTCACGGTCTACGAGGACTTCTACTACCACTACGCCGGCGGGGTCTACACCTACAACCCGTCGACCAGCGGCACGGTGATCGGTGGCCACTGCGTCTGCATCGTCGGGTATGACGACACACAGGGTTGCTGGATCGCCAAGAACTCGTGGGGCGCCGGCTGGGGTGAGAGCGGGTATTTCCGTATCGCCTACGGCAGCGCCGGGATCGACGCCGAGATGTGGGGCATCGACGGGACCGTCACCTCACCGCTGATCCCGCTCACTCAGCATGGCAAGGCCACCACACCGATGAGTGTCGTCGCGCGTTATCCGCAACACATGGATGTATTCGGGGTCGCGCCGGACGGCAAGACGGTCAGCACCTGGTGGGACGCCTCCGCGGGCTGGGGCCAATGGTTCTGGGTCAGCGGCGGCGTCGCCTCGCCCGGCGGGGAGGGGTCGCCGGTCACCTCGGTGTCGCGGTATCAGAACCACCTCGACCTGTTCACGGTCGGCACCGACAACCGCGTCTACAGCACCTGGTGGGACGCTTCGTCCGGCTGGGCGGCGTGGTTCGTGATCCCCGGGCTGACCGCCCGGCCAGGGTCCAGCGTCGAGGTCGTCAGCCGGTATGCGGACCATCTGGACCTCTTCACGACCGACAGCACCGGCAAGACGATGTCGACCTGGTGGGATGCGTCGTCGGGGTGGGCGAACGGGTGGTTCCAGCTCGCCGGCGGCGTTGCGGCTGCGGGCTCGCCGGTCACGGCGGTGTCCCGATTCACCAATCATCTGGACGTTTTCACCGTCGGGACCGACAACCGGGTCTACTCCTGCTGGTGGGACGCGTCGTCCGGGTGGTCGAGCTGGTTCCCGCTGCCGGGCGTGACCTGTGGTGCAGGGGCGCGGGTGTCGGTGGTCTCGCGGGCGACCGGCAACCTGGACCTGTTCACGACCGACACCTCCGGTCGGATCATGTCGACCTGGTGGAACGACCAGGGCGGCTGGGCGAACAGTTGGTTCCAGGTGAGCGGCGGTGTCGCCTCACCAGGATCGGACGTCACCGTGCTGGCGCGGTACGCAACGCATCTGGACCTCTTCGTGGTCGGCACCGACAACCGGGTCTACAGCACGTGGTGGGACGGGTCGACCGGGTGGGCCAATTGGTTCGTTGTCTCCGGTGGGGTGAGCACGAAAGGCGGTCAGGTCGCGTGCATCTCGCGCACGCAGAATCACATCGACCTGTTCACGACCGGCACCGACGGCCTGGTCTACAGCACCTGGTGGGACGGCTCGTCCGGGTGGGCGAACTGGTTCCAGGTGACCTGATCGATGAGCGACCGCGATGATGACGGGATGGCCGTCCCGGAGCACCTCACCCTCCAGGTCGGGCAGTCGGCTTCGGTCCGGCTGCCCGGCCTGGGCACCGCCGGCTACCGATGGACCGAACACCTGGACTCCGACGCCGTCGACGCCTCCTGGCACCGCGGCTTCGACGAGGTAGACGCTTCTCGAGCGGTGGGTGTGAGCGCACCGGAGACGGTGACCCTGACCGGCCGACGTCCCGGGATCGCCACGGTCGACCTGGTGCAGGCTCGAC
>Ga0164242_10005557_pt1 | contig 14026 bp, 11 predicted proteins | sample OricomgcompostMG_FD_108783 | JGI IMG/M metagenome (GOLD analysis project Ga0164242, IMG submission 108783) | Miracle-Growth compost microbial communities from Emeryville, California, USA - Original compost - Miracle growth compost (MG) ...
ACCGTGGTCCCAGACGACCCCGACCGTCGCGTACCCGCCCACGGACTCCGGCGCGCTCGTGATCGCCACCGTCAGGCCGTGGACCTCGGCGGGCGCTGCCGCCCGGGACAGCCCGCGCGCGGGTCCCGACGCGAGCGCTCGCCGGCCCGCGGGGCCGCTCAACGCGACCTCGCGCACCGTGGGCGTGACCGGCGCCGTCGCCACGTCGGCGACATCCGCGCTGAGCCGCGCTCGGGGCGCGGCGCTCGTCACGTTCCCCTCAGGACCGACGATGTCCAGGGTGACCACGCTCGCGGCGGTCAGCGCGAGCGTGGACACCGCCGCCGTGACCAGGAGTTGCTGGCAGGCGGTGACGAACCGGTCCTTGGTGAAGGCCATGGGAAAAGGGCTCCGGAAAATCGGGGAAGTTTCACACGAGCCACAATTTTCACACCATTAACACGGGTCTCCGCAAGCGGTTCTCTTGAATTACAAATGTGTAATTCTCGAATAACAACGCTGTATTTAAATGTCAGATATCAGCGCCGAGCTCGGCGTCGAGCTCCATCTCGCTCTCGGGGTCCTCGTCGTCGGAGTCGTACTGGAGGTATCGGATGCCGTCGGCGACGGGGCCGTCGAAATTGAGGTGGCCGGACTCGAGCACGAGCACCCGGTCGCACATCGCCCGGACCGACGCGGCCGCGTGGCTGACGTAGAAGATCGTCGTGCCCTGCTGGCGGATCTCCTGCATGCGCGCGAGGCACTTCTGCTTGAACGGGCGGTCCCCGACCGCGAGGACCTCGTCGGCCAAGAAGATGTCGGCATCGACGTGCACCGCGATCGCGAAGCCGAGGCGTGCGTACATCCCCGAGGAGTAGTGCGAGACCGGGGTGTCCAAGAACCGGCCGATGTCGGCGAACTCGACGATGTCGTCGAACTTGCGCTTCGTCTCGGCCTCGCTCATCCCCAGGATCGCACCGTTGAGGAAGAGGTTCTCCCGTCCGGTCATCTGGGGGTGGAACCCGGCTCCGGTGGCGATCAGGCCGGCGATCCGGCCGCGGGTGCGCACGGTGCCCTCGTCGGGGCGCAGCACGCCGTTGATCACCTTGAGCAGGGTCGACTTGCCGGACCCGTTGAGGCCCATCAGCCCGATCGACTCGCCCTGCTCGACGGTGAAGCTCACGTCGTTGACGGCCTTGAACGTCTCCGACAGGGGCAGCCGGCGTGCGGCGGCCACGGCCAATTGCTTGAGCGTGCGGTGGTATTGCATCGAGAACGTCTTCGACACGTGCTCGACGACGATGGAGTCGGTCACCGGATCACATCCTCTCCGGGAACCTGCGCTCCACGCGCGAGAAGAACCTCTGCGCGAGGACCAACAAGATGATCGAGATCGCCAACATCACCAGGCCCCGGACCCACATGTCCGGGGGGAACTGCACGGTGCGCTCACCGGTCGCGTTGTCGATCAGGGAGTTGCCGTCCTTCGCCGCCGGCGAGACGAGGTCCCACCAGAAGAGTCGCTGCATCAGCACCACGGCCTCGGCGATCGGGTTGGCCATGTAGAGCTGGTAGAGCAACTCGTGGCCGGCCCGCTGGCTGTAGACGCGGCTGAACGGATACATCATCGGCACCATGAAGTGCAGGAACTGCAACATCGTCTGCACGATGTTCTGGAAGTCGCGGAAGAACACGTTGAGCGCACTGAAGAACAACGCCATCGCCATCGCGAAGAACACCAGGATCGCCATGCCGAGCAATGCCGCCGCGACGCCGCTCCACGTGATGTGCCAGCCGACCAACAGGCAGCACGCCGCAAGCAGCATGACCTGCGGGAACGTGTGGTAGGCGGCCACGACCATCGACGCCACCGGGAAGATCTCGCGCGGCATCCGCATCTTCAAGATGAGAGCGCGGTTCCCCCAGATCGACCGGGTCGCCCCGACCCACGTCTCGGTGAAGTAGTGGACGAACACGATGCCGCAGAACAGGTGGATCGCGAAGTAGGGGAAACCCTGATGCATCTTCAGGATGACGCCCATGATCACGTAATAGACCGCGAACCGCATCGCCGGCTGGATGTAGGACCAGAGCAGGCCCAGGAGCGAGGCGGCGTACTTGGATGCGAGTTGCCGGGAGACGAGCAACCGCAGGAGGTAGGGGTTCTGGAAGACCTCGATGATGCCGCCCTGCGGCGCCGGGCTCACGAGCTCGGCGTCGACGATGCGGTCCTGCCGGGGTCCGTCGAGTGCCTCGACGACCGGCATGGAGCCGGCCTTGCCGCGACTGAGTCTGCGGGCGCGCGCCGCCGCGTCGGCCCGGCGGCCCTTCTCATCGACCTGCGCGCGGTTTGCCTTGTTCGCCGCCTTCATCGATCGTCCTCGGCACCGCGATGTCGCGCTGCGGACTCATCGAACGTCTGCTGCCAGCGCTCGGTCGAGACCGTTCCCGCGAGCTCTTCGCGGTAGCGGCGGGAGAGTTCGGGCCAGTCGCGGTAGAGCTTCTCGTGGATCGCACTGGAGCGCTTGAGCAGGTCGCGGAACAGCGCCGGGTCGCGCTGGTAGAACGCCGCCGAGGTCTGGTCGCGCATGCTGACCACGGCCGAGTCCATCGTGGCCATGCGATACCACTTCGCGTCCATCGCGGGGATCGCGATCTCGGGGTGCTGGCGCGACAGCGCGCGCACCGGGCGGAACTGGCGGACCACGCCGAGCCCGCCGGTGAGCACCCGCATCGACTTGCTCGGCACCTGCGCGAGGCTGACCTTGCGACGCGGCTTCTCCAACCGCACCGGGGGGAACGCGTCGGGGTCGCCGCTGAGCTGGGCGTCGCGGAAGTGACTCATCTGCTCGCGCACCTCGCCGAGCTTGCTCTCCAGATCGCGGTGCAGCTGGTCGGGGCCCGCGAGGACGTCCTCCAGCGCACGCAGCCGGATGTCGGCGGTCGCGTACTGCATCGAGATCAGGTGCTTGAGCTGCACGGTGTAGGTCTCGACGAGCAGCTTGCCGCCATGCGGGAACGCCGAGTGCAGCAGCGCCGCGACGATCCGGTTGCGCAGGTGGTAGTAGGACTGCCAGTCGACCTCGTCGTTCTTGTCGGTCCACGGCACGTGCCACACGGCCGCGCCCGGCATCGACACGGTGGGGTAGCCGGCAGCCTTGGCGCGCAGGCCGTACTCGGAGTCGTCCCATTTCAGGAACAGCGGCAGCGACAGCCCGATCTCGTCCATCACGCTGGTGGGGATCAGGCACATGAACCAGCCGTTGAAGTCGACGTCGACGCGCTGGTGCAGCCACCGCGAGGAGCGCAGGTTGCGCGCGGCGAAGTCCCAGTCGAGGTAGAGCTCGGGGCCGGACATCCACCAGAACCGCCACGGCTGGACGATCTCGCCGTAGCTGTAGAGCCGCGAACGGCTGTAGAGGCTGAACATGTGCCCGCCGACGAGCGTCGGGCGACGGCACAGGTCGCCGAACGTGATCGCCCGGATGATCCCCTCCGGCTCGCAGACGACGTCGTCGTCCATGCACATGAAGTACGTCGCGGTGCCCTTCTTGAGGGTCTCGAGCTGGCCACGCGCATAACCGCCGGAGCCACCGAGGTTGCCCTGCTCGACAACGCGCAGCGTGTCGCCCAGGAGCGCCGACGCCTTCGCGAACTCGGGTGAGTCGGTGACCTTCTGGGTGCCCTGCTCCGCGACGAACACCTCGTCGAGATAGGGACGCAGGTCGTCGTACGCGCCGATCTGGGTGAGCAGCTTCGCGCAGAAGTCGGGGCGGTTCATCGTGGTGATCCCGACCGCGACGGTGCCGTGCTCGGCACGGTCCTCGGGCACCTCAGCACTCCACTCGGCCGAGCGCACCACGACATCGGTGTCGCCGGCGACCACGTCGTACCAGTACCAGCCGCCGTCGGCGAACGGGACGAGCGTCAGGTCGAATGCGAACGTGCCGCTGTCACGGTCGTCGGTGCTCGCCGAGTCGACCCGCTGGGAGCGACCGTTGGCCATCGACTTGTAGACGATGACGGTCGCGCCGCGTCCCTCGAGCGTCACCGTGAGGGTCACGTCGGTGACGACGGTCCAGCGCCGCCAGTAGCTCGCGGGGAACGCGTTGAAGTAGGTGCCGAACGAGAGCTTGCTGCCCTGCGGGATCCGCAACGCGTGCCGGCCCTCGATCTGCTCCGGATGGATCGAGGCGCCGGTCGCGATCGACTGGCGCAGGTTCGCCGCGTTGACCGCTCGGGCGTTCCGGTTGCCGCCGACGTCGTACTTGTCCGCGTCGAGGACCGCCGCGTCGGGGTCGACGTAGAGGCTGTAGACGTCGGTGTCGCGGTCCAGGGGCAGGATCTGCCGCTGGAGCAGTCGGGTGGTCATGACAGGCTCACTCTCCGCATCATCGCTCGTCGACCCCGCCGGACTTGAGCTCGGCTCCATCACTGAAGTGAGGTCGCAGCTTGTTCTCGTACATCGACAGCGCCGACCCGATGGCCATGTGCATGTCGAGGTACTGGTAGGTCCCGAGCCGACCGCCGAAGAGCACCATCGGCTCCTTGGCCGCGAGGTCGCGATACCGCTTGAGCTTGGCGCGGTCCTCGGCGGTGTTGATCGGGTAGTACGGCTCGTCGCCCTCCTCGGCGAAGCGGCTGAACTCGTGCACGATCACGGTCTTGCCGGGCAGGTTGGTCTTCACCCGCTCGGGGTGGAAGTGCTTGAACTCGATGATCCGGGTGAACGGCACGTCCTGGTCGTTGTAGTTGACCACCCCGGTGCCCTGGAAGTCGTCGACGTCCTCGACCGACTCCTCCAGATCGACCGTGCGCCATGACAGCCGGCCCTCGGAATTGCCGAAGTACTCGTCGATCGGGCCGGTGTAGACGATCGGGACCTTGCCGAGGTATTCGTCGCGGCTGAATCGATCGGTCTTGGCGAGGAAGTCGGTCTCGAGCCGCACCTCGATGTTGGGATGGTCGGCCATCCTGGTCAGCCACGCCGTGTAGCCGTCGACCGGCAGCCCTTCGTACGTGTCGCTGAACCAGCCGTTCTCGAACGTGTAGCGGACCGGGAGCCGGGTGATGATGTCGGCGCTGAGCTCCTTGGGGTCGGTCTGCCACTGCTTGGCGGTGTAGCCCTTGATGAACGCCTCGTAGAGCGGCCGCCCGATCAGGCTGATCGCCTTCTCCTCGAGGTTCGCCGCATCCGCGGTGTCGAACTCGGCCGCCTGCTCGGCGATCAGCGCGCGCGCCTCGTCAGGGGTGTGCGACTTCCCGAAGAACTGGTTGATCAGTGCGAGGTTCATCGGCAGCGAGTAGACCTGCCCTTGGTACTTCCCGAACACGCGGTGGCGGTAGTTCGTGAAGGCGGTGAAGCGGTTGACGTACTCCCACACCTTCTCGTTGGAGGTGTGGAACAGGTGGGCGCCGTACTTGTGCACCTCGACGTTGGTCTCGGGGTCGCGCTCGGAGTACGCGTTGCCACCGATGTGCGGGCGCCGCTCGAGGACCAGCACCTTGAGACCCAGGTCGGCAGCGCACCGCTCTGCGATGGTCAGTCCGAAGAAGCCGGAGCCGACGACGACGAGGTCGGGGTTCAACGCGCGTTCTCCTAGGGTTCGACGAGCCGGGCCGCTCGTGCTCGGGGTGGTGTGCGGGATCACCGGCGAACGGCATCCACGCTCGCGACAGTCTAGTGCGCCCGCTCCCCCGTCCGGTTGGCCAACAGGCTGCGGTAGGCGAGCTTTCTCACACCTTCGGGCACCAGCCGGTATCCACCCCGCACGGCGACGTTGCGGACGAACTCGCGTCGTGACGTGATGCCGAGTCGCCGGAACCGGCGCTGCAGTGCCACCTCGGAGCGGAGCAGGGCGCGGCCACCGCGCCGGGCGTACGCGCCCTCGCCCACCCGGTAGAACACCAGCGGCTCGGCGAGGTTCGCCGGACGGGCGCCGCCCTCGACCATGCGGGTGAACAGCAGGTAGTCCTCCAGCAGCGGCAGGTCGACGTACCCGCCCGCGGCGAGGACCGCGGACTTCCGATAGATCACCGTGGGGTGGTTGAACGGGTCCCGGAACCGGACCACCCGGCGGATCTCCTCCGGATCGATCGGCGGTGTCCGGCGCCCGACGATGTCGTCGGGACCCGCGCCGAACTCCCACAGACCGGAGCCGACGATGTCGGCACCGGCCTCGACGACGGGCAACTGCTTCTCGAACCTGTCCGGGGCGCTGAGGTCGTCGGTGTCCATCCTCGCGACGATCTCGTGGCTGCACACGGCGAGCCCGGCCTGCAGCGCGGGGCCGAGGCCGCGGTTGTGCTCGAGACGCACCACGCGGGTCGTCACGGCGCCGCTCGTCTCGAGGGTCGCCAGGGCGGCCGCGAGCTCGGCCGGGACCGGGCCGTCCTGGACGAGGACGACCTCGTCGGGCGGCCTGGTCTGCTCCTCGACACTGCTCCGGTAAGCCGCTGCCAACTGCGCCGGATCGTCGCCGGCCCAGGTGCTCATCAACAGGCTGAACGGCTGACGACCCGAGGTGCGACCCGGCCACCCGGCCGCCGCGAGGACGTCCGCGTTGGCCCGCGGCCGCTCGCGCACACCGGCGCGAAGGCCCCGCTGCAGCGCCGACCGGAGCGTGGCCCGGTCAGCAGACCCGCGGTAGGTCCTCAGCCAGCGCCGCGCGGTCGATCCGGCGTACACCGCCTTCTCGACGCCGCTCAGGCCCCGGGACCGGCGGAAGAGCCACACCTTGTTGCGGACCTCGAAGAAGAACCGCTCGCCGGGGTCGGCGTCGGTCGAGCCGAACGTACGCGTCTTGTGGACGACGACGCTCGCCGGGACATAGAGCCCGACGCCACCCCGGATGAGCCGCGTGGAGTATTCGAAATCGTCGTTCCACAAGAAGTAGTCGGCGATCGGGAACCCCCGCTCGCGCACGATCCGGGCGTCGCACATGAGCGAGACGAACGAGGCCGACCGGACCGGGATCGCGCCGACCGAGTCAGCCGCGGCGATCGCCGCGGCTCCCGCTCCCGGCCGCCGGCGCGGCGTGTTCATCGGGTGGTCGCGGCCGTCGGTCCACACGACCCTGCTCGCGAGCACGTGCGGGCGGGCGCCCGGCGGGTCGTACTCGAGCCACGCGCGCACGAGCTCGGCGGCCGCGGTCGGCGTCGGGACGGTGTCGTCGTCGAGCAACCAGAGCAGATCGGGGTCGTACCGCTGGGCGCGTTCCATGCCTGCGGCGAACCCACCGGCACCCCCGGTGTTCTCACCCAGGGTGACGACGTCGAGCACGTCCGGGTGTGCGGCAGCGAGCTCTGCGAGCACCTCTGCGGTGCCGTCGTCGCTGGCGTTGTCGACGACCACGACGTGCTCGGGCCGGTGGTTCTGGGCAAGGACCGCGGCGACCGACTCCTGCATCAGGTCGCGGCGGTTCCACGTGACGACGACCGCGACGACCGAGGGAGACACGGACGCGAGCCTAGCGAGGCTCAGCAGGAGGACGAGAGGTCGGCCGAGTCGTTCGCGGAGTATCCGGACTGCATGTCGCCGAGGGAACCGCCGACGACGGTCGTCGACGGGGTCGACCCCTTCTTCGCATGCTTGTGCTTGCCCGTCTTCTCACTCGCCGCGATCGCGTTCTTGACCATCGTGTGGATCTTCGCGATGTCGGGGTTGCTCGTCGCGATCTGCGGCGGCACGAACGAGACGGTCCGTACGGGCTTGCCGCGCGCCTTGAGCGCGAGCGCGACGAACTTGTCGACCTCGGAGCGGGGCAGGTCGGTGCGGAAGGTCGCCTCGCTGGCGTGCGCGATCTTCGCGAAGTTGAGCACGACCTTCTGCGGGCTGATCTGTTGCAGCATGGCCGCCATCACGCACTTCTGCCGGGCCATCCGGGAGTAGTCGTCGGCCGCGACGCGCGATCGCGCGAACCACAACGTCTGGAACCCGTTGAGCTTGCGGTAGCCGGCCTTGACGTATCCGCTGATCGGGGCACCGATGCCGCCGATCGGGATCGCCTGGCGGACGTGCAGCCTCACTCCGCCGACCGCGTCGACCAGGTCGCGGAACCCGGCCAGGTTGACCATGCCGTAGTAGTTGATCTTCAGGCCGGTGATGCCCTCGACCGCTTCCTTGGTCGCCTCGACGCCCGGGTCGTCGTACCCCTTGAAGAGCGACCTGTGCCCGTTCGCGTAGGTCACCAGCGAGTTGAGTTCGCGCAGCCCGACCTGGTGGCCGTCCTTGAAACACGCGGAGTTGCAGCGGTATCCGTTCGGGAACTGCTTGGCCATCACCGACCCCTTGGCGAAGGGGAAGTTCAACATGTTGCGCGGGAGCCCGAAGAGGACGGTCTTGCCGGTGTCCTCGTCGATGCTGGCGATGTTGATGCTGTCGGGTCGCAGGCCCCACCGGTCGGCGCCGGAGTCGCCGCCGAGCAGCAGGATGTTGTAGCGCCCGTCGTGCGCGTCGGTCACCGTGTGACCGCCGAACATCGACACCAGGAAGCCGCGCTCGACCCCGACCACATGGGAGGCGAACAGCAGCGCGCCCGCCACGGAGAAGCACAGCAACCCGTTGATCCCAGCCATCGCCAGTCGCTGCTGGCGCTGCAGCGCGAGCGGGTCGCCGAGGGTCCACGCGTTGACGAAGAGGTACGCCCAGGCCAGCGCCAGGCCGATCAGCGCGAACCTGAGGAGACCCAGGATGAACGTGTTCGTGAAGAACCACAGCGCGAAGCTCTGCGACACGAGCCCGAGGAACCCGACGAACAGCACCGTTGCGATGGTGCCCATCCACACGCGCATGGCGATGCGGCCGACCTCGCGGCGCCCGGCGACCAACTGGGCCGAGCCGGGGATGACCAGGGTCATCAGCATCAGCGTGACCGCACGCCGGAAGCGGATGCGCCGCACCTGGGTGTCGGGACTCACGTCGGGTGGTACCTCTCGTCTCGAGGATGGGGAAGGGCTCCTAAGACCGAGCAACCCGCCCAGTATCACCAGTCACACCCGTCACACCCGCAACGGCGCGCCGGAGAGGAACCCGCATCTGCGGACTCGGGTACCGTCTGCGGCATGCCCGACCGGCCCGATCAGCCCGCCCAGCCCGACGGCGGCCAGCACTACGACTGGCTGTACGACGGCGCCGGCTCCGCAGGAACCCCGCCGCCCGCCGAACCGCCGGCGGACGGATCCGGGCCCGACCCCGAGCACACCCAGGTGCTGCCGACAGCATCCCGACCGAACCCCGGAGCTACGGAGGCTGCCGTGCCCGCTGCGCGTCCCGAGCCGGCCACCGGCGGCACCGACATCCCGCCGCCCCTCGACACCGGCCGTCGCGGCCCGCGGTTCCACCGGCCGCGCCTGCGCCGGGTGATCCCGCTGATCCTGGTGATCTGGCTGGCCTTCCTCATCGCGGTCCCGTTGTGGGCCTGGGGCAAGGTCGACAAGATCGACGCGATCCCCTCGAGCGGGCCCGCGAACCAACCCGGAACGAACTACCTGCTCGTCGGCTCGGACAGTCGCGAGGGCCTGTCGAAGGCGGAGAACCGCAAGCTCGGCACCGGCGGCGTCGGCGTCGACGGCGGCCGCACCGACACGATCATGATCCTGCACACCGGCAGCGGGCCGAGCATGCTGCTCTCGATCCCCCGGGACTCGCTCGTGCCGATCCCCGGCCACGGCACCACCAAGATCAACGCCGCGTACGCGTACGGCGGGCCCAAGCTGCTGGTCAAGACGATCCAGCAGGACACCGGCCTGCACATCGACCACTACGTCGAGATCGGGCTCGGCGGCTTCGTCAACATCGTCGACGCCGTCGGCGGTGTCGAGATCTGCCCGAAGACGCGCGTCGTCGACCGGCGCGCCAACCTCAACGTCAAGAAGGGTTGCCAGACCGCGAACGGCGCGACCGCGCTCGGTTGGGCACGGTCCCGGCACGCGTTCGCGACCGGCGACATCGAGCGCGAGCAGCACCAGCGCGAGATCGTCAACCAGATCGGCCACAAGGCCAAGTCGGCGTGGACCGTGCTCAACCCGTGGCGATACTTCTCGCTCAGCAAGGCGGCGACCACCTCCCTCAAGGTGAGCAAGGGCACGACGTTGTTCAACATGGCCGACTTCGCCTGGGCGATGGGCCGGGTCAACGGCAAGAACGGGCTGACGTGCGGGATGCCGATCGCCAACCTCTCCGTCCAGTGGGACCACACCCGCGCGCTCAAGCTGCTCAGCTATCTCAAGGCCGACAAGACCTCGGACCTCCCCAAGGCGCTGTGCACGAAGAACGGAATGCCCAAGTGACGTACGACTTCGAGACGCTGACGGTCGCGACCGACGACGACGGCGTCACGGTGCTCACCCTCGACCGGCCGGACGCGCTCAACTCGTTCACGGTCACGATGGCCGCCGAGCTCGAGCGGTTCTTCCGCGACGCGGCCGCCGACGACACGATCCGGGCGATCGTCGTCACCGGCGCCGGGCGGGCGTTCTGCGCCGGCATGGACCTGAGTGCCGCCGGCAACGTCTTCGGTCTCGATGAGACCGTCTCGCCGACGCCCGCCGACCTGCGCGACCACCTGACCGAGGAACCGTGGCACTCGGGGGTGCGCGACACCGGCGGGAAGGTGACACTCGCGATCCACGACTGCGCCAAGCCGGTGATCGCCGCGATCAACGGCCCCGCCGTCGGCATCGGCGCGACGATGACGCTCGCGATGGACATCCGACTCGCATCCACGCAGGCGCGGATCGGCTTCGTGTTCGGCCGGCTCGGCATCGTGCCCGAAGCGGCATCGACCTGGTTCCTGCCGCGGATCGTCGGCATCCAGCAGGCGCTGGAATGGGTCTACTCCGCCGACATCCTCACCGCCCACGAGGCGCTCGCCGGGCGCCTGGTGCGATCGGTGCACGAGCCGGACGATCTGCTGCCGACCGCACTCGACCTGGCCCGCAGCTTCGTCAACGGCCGCTCGGCGGCAGCGCTCGCGATGGCGAAGCGGATGCTCTACCGCAACGGAGCCGTCGACCATCCGGTCGAGGCGCACCGGGCCGACTCGCTGGCGATGTGGCACGCGTCCGTCGGCGACGGCAAGGAGGGGGTGGCGGCGTTCTTGGAGAAGCGCGATCCGGTCTTCACCGGCAAGGCGTCACAGGTCCCCGACCTCTGGTGACTACGCGAGCGTGCGGTCGAGCAGCGCCTTCAGCTCGGTGAAGTGGCGCTCGCTGCCGGTCTCGTCGTACGTCGACGTGTCCGCCATCGTGTAGCCGTGGGCGGCCCCGGGGTAGATCGCGTTCGTCGCCACCAGGCCCTGTGCCGCCAACTCGGCGCCGAGGGCCTCGACCGCCTCCGGCGGCATCGACGCGTCGTTGTCCGCGTGTCCGTAGACGAACTGGGCGCGCGCGTTCGCGAGCTGGAGGTGCGGGCTGTCGGCGGCGTCGGTGACGAGCCGGCCACCGTGGAACCCGCCCACGGCGGCGACGCGGTCGGCGTTGGTGCCCGCGGCACGGGTGGCATAGCGGGCGCCCATGCAGTATCCGGTCACCCCGACCGGCCCTGGGGCGACAACGCCCGGCTGCGCCTGGAGTGCGTCGAGGAAGACCGTCGTGTCGGCGTCCATCCGCGCGGCGGTGATCTCCTGCATCCGCGGTGCAACGGTCGCGAAGAACTCCTCCCGCGCGCCCTGCTCGCGCAGGTCGGACTTCGGGGCGAGCTCATCGGCCGTGCCCGTACGGAAGAACAGGTTCGGCGCGAGCACGACATAGCCCCAGCCCGCGATCCGGTCGGCCATCTCCTCGATCCGTGGTCGCAACCCGATCGCATCGATGAAGAACAGCACCCCAGGGTGCTCGCCGTCGTCGCCCGGCCGGGCGAGGTATGCCTCCGCGGTGCCGTCGGGGAGCTCGATCTCGATGGTCGCCATGTGAGCGAGGTTAGCCCCGGGCTGGTTGCTCATGACAACGGTCTCGACCTCTGGCGCGGGAGGGGCCTACCCTGACCACCATGCTCGCGACCCGGCCACGCGGCCGCACCCTCGCCCTGACCGCGGCCTCGGTCCTCGCGCTCGCCGGGACGCTCCTCTCCGTGCCGTCCGCGGACGCGGGCGGCTCACCGACCAACGCCGCGAAGGTGTTCCGCTGGGGCAACGCGGCCTGGCACGACGAGTTCCACTCGAGCACCCCGGACCCCATGTGGCAGACATCCCCCGCCGGCGCGGTCACGAACCGGCACGGCATGCTCACCCTCGCCGCGAGCAGCGGCACCACCACGGCCAGCGTCCCCGGCCAGGCCCAGCAGTACGGACGCTGGGAGGCGCGCATCCGGTCGAGCGAGCGGACACACGGCGGCAAGCACTACCGGGTCGCCCTGCGGTTGGTCCCGGTGCACGACCAGACCTGCGGGCGCCGTGACATCGTGATCTCGCAGTACTCCGCGGCCGGGGATCGCGCGCACGTCTTCCTGCGCAACAACGACCTGCAGTTCAGGTACGGCCAGCCGGTGACCGTGCGGGACAACAGCTTCCACACGTACGCCGTCGAGGTGACCCCGACGCACATCTCGTGGTTCATGGACACCAAGGTGATCATGACCGAGCGGCGTCCCCGGGCGCGCACCGGCGAGACCTACATCGCCCAGTTCGACCTCACCCCGCCCGCAAGCGCGACCGCGGGCACGAAGATGAACACGACCTGGATGCAGATGGACTGGATGCGCTACTACACACTCGCCCGGCCCGATGCGTTGTCGATCGACGCGCCGCAGGCACACCGCAGGTCCGACTCCGTCCCGGGCTGCTCGGGCAAGGTCAGTCCACGGAAGCTGACCCGCCTCGTCGGCTGAACGTCCCTCAGAGGTCCGACTGCACGCCGGCGAGGAGCTGGCGGGCCATCACGATGCGCTGGACCTGGTTGGTGCCCTCGTAGATCTGGGTGATCTTCGCGTCCCGCATCATCCGCTCGACCGGGTAGTCGCGGGTGTAGCCGTAGCCACCGAGGATCTGCACGGCGTTGGTGGTGACCTCCATCGCGACGTCGGATGCGAAGCACTTCGCGGCCGCACCGAAGAACGTGAGGTCGGTGTCATGCCGCTCCGAGCGGCCCGCGGCGGCGTACGTCATCTGCCGGGCCGCCTCGACCTTCATCCCCATGTCGGCGATCAGGAACTGCATGCCCTGGAAGTCCGTGATCGACTTGCCGAACTGCTGGCGCTCCTTGGCGTACTCGAGCGCGTAGTCCAACGCACCCTGCGCGACCCCGACCGCCTGCGCAGCGATCGTGATCCGGGTGTGGTCGAGGGTCGCCATGGCGATCTCGAAACCGCGCCCCTCGGCGCCGATCAACCGGTCCGCGGGGATGCGCACGTTGTCGAAATAGACCTCGCGCGTGGGCGAGCCCTTGATGCCGAGCTTCTTCTCGGGCGCCCCGAACGAGACACCCTCGTCGGACTTCTCCACCACGAATGCGGAGATGCCGCGCGAACGCTGCTCGGGATCGGTCATCGCGAGCACGGTGTAGAACTCCGAGACGCCGGCGTTCGTGATCCACCGCTTGACGCCGTTGAGCACCCAGCCGTCGCCGTCGCGGACCGCGCGCGTCTTCTGATTCGCCGCGTCCGAGCCGGCGTCCGGCTCGGAGAGGCAGTAGGAGAACCCGCCCTCACCGCGCGCGAGAGCGCCGAGGTACTTCGTCTTCAGCTCCTCGCTGCCACCGATCAACACCGGCAGCGACCCGAGCTTGTTGACCGCCGGGATCAACGAGGAGGACACGCACGCGCGGGCAACCTCCTCGATCACGATCACCGTCGCCAGCGCATCGGCACCGGCACCGCCGTACTGTTCCGGCACGTGCGGCGCGTGGAAGTCCGCCGCCAGCAGCGCATCGGCGGCCTCCTGCGGATAGCGGGCCTGCTCGTCGACCTCGGCGGCGAACGGCGCGATCTTCGCGTCGCACAGCGCCCGCACCGCCTCGCGTACGGCCTTGTGCTCATCCGACAGTGCATACAAACCGAAGTCGTCCATGGTCGGTCATTCTAGGAAGTCCGAGGACTCGCCGGTTAGCCAGC
>Ga0164242_10005558_pt1 | contig 14025 bp, 11 predicted proteins | sample OricomgcompostMG_FD_108783 | JGI IMG/M metagenome (GOLD analysis project Ga0164242, IMG submission 108783) | Miracle-Growth compost microbial communities from Emeryville, California, USA - Original compost - Miracle growth compost (MG) ...
AGCGCGCAGGGCGACGGGGCCGGGCTGCCCGTCCCGACGGAGACGGACTACGTCAACACCATCCCCACCGCCGCCGAGCCCGCCTTCCCGGGCGACGAGGCGATGGAGGCCCGCATCACCGCCTGGAACCGCTGGAACGCGGCGGCCATGGTCACCCGCGGCGCCAAGGACGGGCTGGGCGGCCACATCTCCACCTACGCCTCCGCGGCGTGGCTGTACGAGGTCGGCTTCCAGCACTTCTTCCGCGGCAAGGACGGCCTGGGCACCGACGGCGGCAGCGGCGACCAGCTCTACATCCAGGGTCACGCCTCCCCCGGCATCTACGCCCGCGCGTTCCTCGACGGCCGGCTGACCGAGGCCCACCTCGACCGGTTCCGCCGCGAGGCCGGCGGCGACGGCCTGCCTTCCTATCCGCACCCGCGGCGGCTGCCGTGGCTGTGGGAGTTCCCGACCGTCTCCATGGGCCTCGGCCCGCTCTCGGCGATCTACCAGGCCCGGTTCAACCGGTACCTGGAGCACCGCGGCATCAAGGACACCTCGGGCTCCCACGTGTGGGCCTTCCTCGGCGACGGCGAGATGGACGAGCCGGAGTCCACCGCGGCGCTGGCGCTGGCTGCCCGCGAGGGCCTGGACAACCTGACGTTCGTCGTCAACTGCAACCTCCAGCGCCTCGACGGCCCGGTCCGCCCGAACTTCAAGATCGTCCAGGAGTTGGAGGCGCAGTTCCGCGCCGCCGGCTGGAACGTCGTGAAGGCACTGTGGGGCCGAGCCTGGGACGGCGTGCTGGCCCAGGACACCGACGGTGCCCTGCTGCGCCGGCTGCGCGAGGTCCCGGACGCCCAGTTCCAGACCTACGCCACCCGTGACGCGGCCTACATCCGCGACCATTTCTTCGGCGCCGGCGACTCGCTGCGCGCCCTGGGCTCGCGGCTGGACGACGCCACGCTGCTGGAGCTCTTCCAGACCTCCCGCGCCGGCCACGAGCCGCACAAGGTGTACGCCGCCTACGCCGCCGCCCTGGCGCACAAGGGCGCGCCCACCGTGGTGCTGGCGCAGACCGTCAAGGGGCACACGCTCGGCGCCCACTTCGAGTCGCGCAACGCCAACCACCAGATGAAGAAGCTCACCATGCAGCAGTTCCGCGACATGCGGGACCTGCTGGAGCTGCCCATCCCGGACAGCGCCCTGGCCGGCGACACCGTCCCGTACTGGCACCCGGGCGAGGACTCCCCGGAGGCCCGGTACCTGCGTGAGCGGCGGGCGGCCCTGAGCGGGCCGGCTCCGGCCCGCAGGGTGGTCGCCAAACCGCTGCCGATGCCGGCGGAGAAGCCGTTCACGACCCTGCACCAGGGCTCCGGCGGCCAGGAGATCGCCACCACCATGGCGTTCGTCCGCCTGGTCAAGGACCTGATGCGGGAGAAGGAGACCGGCCGCCGCTGGGTGCCGGTGGTGCCCGACGAGGCACGCACCTTCGGCATGGAGTCGCTCTTCCCGTCCGCCGGCCTGTACTCGCCCAAGGGCCAGACGTACGACCCGGTCGACCGCGACCAGCTCCTGTACTACAAGGAGGCGAAGAACGGGCAGGTGCTCAACGAGGGCATCACCGAGGCCGGTTCGCTCGCCGACTTCACGGCCGCGGCGACCTCGTACGCCACGCACGGCGAGCCGATGATCCCCTTCTACATCTTCTACTCGATGTTCGGGTTCCAGCGCACCGGCGACCAGTTCTGGGCGCTGGCCGACCAGCTCGGCCGCGGCTTCGTCGTCGGCGCCACCGCCGGCCGCACCACGATGACCGGCGAGGGCCTGCAGCACGCCGACGGCCACTCGCACCTGCTGGCCTCCACCAACCCCGCGGCGATCTCGTACGACCCGGCGTTCGCGTACGAGGTCGCGGTGATCGTCCGCGAGGGCCTGCGCCGGATGTACGGGCCGGAGGCCGAGGACGTCTTCTACTACCTGACGGTCTACAACGAGCCGAAGGTCCAGCCGGCCATGCCCGAGGGCGTGGAGGAGGGCATCCTCAAGGGCCTGTACCGGTTCCGTCAGGCCGACGTCCAGGCCGCGGACGCCCCGCGCGTCCAGCTGCTGGCCTCCGGCACCGCGATCCACTGGGTCCTGGAGGCCCAGCGGCTGCTGGCCGAGGAGTGGGGCGTGGCCGCCGACGTGTGGTCGGCCCCGTCCTGGACCGAGCTGCGGCGCGAGGCCATGGAGTGCGACGCGGCCCGGCTGCGCGGCGAGGACCGCGTGCCGTACGTGACCCGCGCCCTGGAGGGCGCCCCGGGACCGGTGGTGGCCGTCAGCGACTGGATGCGCGCGGTGCCGGACCAGATCGCCCCCTGGGTGGAGCAGGACTGGGCCTCGCTGGGCACCGACGGCTTCGGCCTGTCCGACACCCGCGAGGCGGCCCGCCGCCACTTCGGCGTGGACGCCCGGTCGATCGTCGTGCAGGCACTGTCCTCGCTGGCCCGGCGCGGCGAGGTCAAGCCCGAGACGGTCAAGGAGGCGGCGGAGCGCTACGGCCTGTAGCGCGCGAAGGCGCCCGCCCGTACGCGGCGCCGTCCCGGGGCCCCGGCTCCCGGGACGGCGCCGCGCCCCGTTCGCGGGCCCGGCCGGCGACGTGCCCTGCTCACGAGGGGCTGGAACCCGCCGCCGCGGAGAACCCCGTGGCCGGAACGGGGATTGCGGGTCCGCGCGGGGAGCGGTTACCGTCCCCCGGATGCCACCCAACCCCAGCCCGCTGGACGCCCCGTCCGACGACGACCTCCGTGCCTGGCACCGCGTGCAGGCAGCCGCGGCCGGCCACGACCGGCCGGGTGAGCCGCTGCCCTCGCCGGCCGCGGTGCGCCGGGCACTGACGGCCGACGGCGAGGACGTGCGCCTGGTGCTGTGGCTGGTGCGCCGCCCGGGCGGCGACCCGACGGCGACGGCGGCGCTGCGGCTGCCGGCGGGCCCGCGGCCGGACGCGGAGCTGGACGTCGTCGTCCACCCGGCGCACCGGCGGATGGGCACGGGCTCGCGCCTGCTGGCCACCGCGGCGGAGGCCGCCGCCGCCGAGGGGTGCGCGAGCGTGACCGCCCGGGTGCCGGCGGGCACCCCCGGCGAGGGGTTCCTGGCCACCCGCGGCTTCCTTCCCGTCCGGCGGCTGACCTGGCAGCGGCTGCTGCTGGCGGAAGTGCCGGACCGGGTGGTGAAGCTGCCCGGGGTCCCGCATCCCGGCTACCGGCTGTCGGCGTGGGAGGGGCCGCCGCCGCCCGCGCTGGCCGATGCCTTCGCCGCGGCCCGGGCGGCGATGGCCGGACCGCCCGCGGGTGGCCGCCAGGCCCCGCACCCGGGCGAGCCGGAGACCGCCGCCCGCCGCGGGGAGCGGCTGCTGACCGTCGCGGCACTCACCGGAACGGACGACCAGGTGGCCGGCTACACCCGGCTGGTGCTGCCCGCGGCCGGCCAGGGGCCCCCGGCCGAGCCCGCCCGGCAGCTCGACACGGCCGTCCTGCCGGCCCACCGCGGCCACGGCCTGGGGCTGTGGCTGAAGGCCGCGATGCTCCACCGGGTGCGCGAGGAGCAGCCGGCGGTCACCGAGATCACCACGGGGACAGCCGAGGACAACCGCCAATTGCACGCGCTCGACGCGGCCCTCGGCTACCGCCCCCTGCGCCGCACCGTCGACTACCGCCTCACCCTGCGCGGCTGACGGCCCGCGGCACCGACCCGGGGCACCGCCACCACCGCCCCCGACGTAACAACACGGCCGCATCCGGCTTGGCGAGCGTGCGCCGGATGGGGCGGGGCGGGAAGCTGTTACGCGTGATGGACGAGACGGAGTTCTGGCAGATCGTCGACGAGACGCGCGAGGCGGCCGACGGCGACCCGGAGGAGCACGCCGACGCGCTGGTCGACCGGCTGACCGCGCTCGACGACCCGGAGGCCGTCCTGGACTTCGCCCGGCACTTCGAGACCCGCTTCCACCGCGCGAACCGCTGGGACGTGTGGGCCGCCGCCGACGTCATGCTCGGCGGCGCCGACGAGGAGGCGTTCGACTTCTTCCGCTGCTGGCTGATCGCCCAGGGCCGGGACGTCTTCGAGGGCGCCCTGGCGGACCCGGACGCGCTGGCCGGCCTGGTCCCCTCCTTCGACCCGGACGCCGACGGCGACGCGGAGGACGTCGGCTTCGCGGCCGACGAGGCGTACGAGCAGCTGACCGGGCTGCGGCTGCCCGAGCTGGACCTGCCGGAGCGGGACGAGCCCGAGGGGGAACGGCCGGACTTCGACGACGAGGAGGCGATGGCCGCCCGCCTCCCCCGGCTGTGGGCGCGCTTCGCCTGACCGGCGGACGGAACCGGCCGCGCGGACAGGGCAGACACGCGACGAACCGGCCGCGCGGACAGGGCCGGACACGCGGACGGAACCGGGCAGGCGGACGAGGCCGCGAGCGGACACAATGGCGGCCATGCGTATCGCAGTCACCGGCGCCTCCGGTCTGATCGGCTCCGCCCTCACCGCGTCCCTTGCCGGTGACGGCCACGACGTCGTCGCCCTCGTCCGGCGCGACCCCCGCGGCCCGGGCGAGGCCCGGTGGGACCCGGAGACGGGCACCGTGGACCTGGAGGCGCTGCGCGGCTGCGGGGCCGTCGTCCACCTGGCCGGCGCACCGGTCGCCGCCCGCCGCTGGACCGACGAGCGCAAGCGGGTGCTGCGCGACAGCCGGGTGCTCGGGACGGCGACGATCGCCCGGGCGGTGGCCGCCCTGGACCCCGAGCCGGTGCTGGTGTGCGGCAGCGCCATCGGCTACTACGGCGACACCGGCGACCGGTTCGTGGACGAGGACGACCCGGCCGGCGAGGGCTTCCTGGCCGACCTGGTCCGGGACTGGGAGGCGGCGGCCGACCCGGCGCGCGAGGCCGGGGTGCGCACCGTCCACGCCCGTACCGGGCTGGTGGTGGCCCACGGCGGTGGCGCGTGGGGAGCACTCTTCCCCGTCTTCCGGGCGGGGTTGGGCGGCCGGATGGGCAACGGCCGGCAGTTCTGGAGCTTCGTCTCGCTCGCCGACGAGGTGGCGGCGCTGCGCTTCGCCATCGACAACGCCGAGTTGTCGGGGCCGGTGAACCTGACCGCGCCGGAGCCGCTGACCAACCGCGAGATCACCGCCGCCATGGGCAAGGTGCTGCGGCGTCCGACGGTGCTCCCGGTGCCCGGGTTCGCGCTGCGCGCGGTGCTGGGCGAGTTCGCCGAGGACGTGCTGGGCAGCCAGCGGGTCCGCCCCGCCCGGCTGCTCGACGCGGGCTTCACCTTCACCCACCCCGGCATCGAGGACGCGATCCGCGCCGCGCTCCCCCCGAGCAACCGCATCTGAGGCGTGTCCGGGTTCGCCGCACGCGTCCGCCGGCCGCCGCTGCCCCGGACTGCCGAGCAATCCTGGACATCCCTTCACCGACGGTCGGCTGCACAGTACTTCGGTGGGGACGCGTCGTGTCCCCACCGAGTGCGCGCTCGGAATCGGTTCTCCAGAAAGGAATCGGAATGCCGGGTATCGCCACCGTCGAGCAGCCCGTCTGGGACCAGCACCGCGTCTGGGACTCGACGACGGTCTGGGACGACCTCAAGGTGTGGGACGAGCTGACCGTCCGGGACGAGCGCCGTGTCTGGGACGAACTGACCGTCTGGGACTGCCGTGAGGTCTGGGACGAGCGCGACGACCGCAAGGTGTGGGACTCCCTGCAGGTCTGGGACTCCTGCGACCTGAAGGTGTGGGACGAGTTGTCGGTCTGATCCGACGCCCGCCCGATCGGTGCAGCCCGGGTCCGCCCGGGCTGCACTGCCCGGTGAGCCGACCGGCTCCCCGTCCCGCACACCCAGGAGTCAGAAGCCATGCCTGCCAGCCGTGCCGTCCCGCACGTCTTCACCGTCGACGACCACCTGCCCGAGAACTGGGACGAGTTCGCCGCCGACGCGCCCGCCACTCTGCGACGCCGCTGGATCACGCTCGCCGAGGGCCGCATACCGGGTGGCATCCGGACCTTCACCCTGCGCGACCGGGACGGTGCGCCGCGCGTGGCGGCGGTGGGCGGGGTGCCGGCCGAGCCGACCGGCCATGTGCGCTTCGACCCGCACCGGGTGCTCTCCGGCGGGTCGGCGCAGGAGGGGGTCGTACCGGACGGCCCGCATCCGTGGGCGGGGCTGCCGGCCGGCGTCGCCTTCCCCGGATGTCTGCTGATGTTCCCCAACTACGAGACGGCGCCGGCCGGTCCCGGCTCCCACGACCCCGCCGACTGCGCCGCGTTCGTCGACGGCCTGGTCGACTGGTGCCGCGCCGAGGGGCTGCGCAGCGTCTCCGGGCTGTTCCTGCGACCGGACCACCCCGAGTTCCTGGCCGCCCTGGCGGACGCCGGATTCGATGTCGTACCGATGGTGGACCGCTGCGACATGGACGTCACCTGGGACGACTTCGACGGCTACCTGGCGGGACTCCCCCGCAAACGCCGCTTCGCCGTCCGCCGCGAGCTACGGGACATCGCGGCCGCCGGCATCGTGTTGGGCGAGCGGGACCTGCGCGCCGACGAGCCCGAACTGGTGCGGCTGCGACGGCAGATCGTCACCAAGTACGGAGGTGTGCCCGACGCGGAGCGGGAGGCGGCCTCGCTGCGCCACCTGCGCGAGCACTTCGGCCCGGGCAACGTCACGGTCTGCGAGGCGCGGCAGGGCGAGGCCCTGCTGTCGTTCAGCATCCTGGTGCGCGACGGCGCCCACTGGACCGTGCTGATGAGCGCCACCGACTACGAACGGCCCGACTCGACGTTCACCTACTTCGCAGCCATGTTCTATCGCCCGGCCCACCTCGCCCCGGAACTGGGCATCCGCTCCCTCTCCTACGGTCTCGGGACGGTCGAGGCGAAGAGGCTGCGCGGGTGCACCGTCAGCCGCCTGTCCGCCGCAGCCCTGCTGCTCGACTGATGGAGCCCCTTTGACCACGCACCGCACTCCTTCCACCGGCCCCGCGCCGGCCACCGAGCGGCCCCCGGAGCCCGAAGCCGAGAGCGTCCGTGAGGAGGCCGCGGGCCGCCTCCCCGAGCACGACGGCACCGTCCTGCTGGTCGCCGACGACGGGCTCCGCTCGGGGGACGGCATGGACCGCGCGGCCGTCGACCGCCGGGTCGACGACTTCTGGACGGCGATCGGCGGTGAGGGCTTCGCCAGGGCGGTGACCGCCCGCTTCTACGAGCTGGTCGCCGAGGACGACCTGCTCTCACCGCTGTTCACGGTGCGCGACTGGGACCGGCACGCCCGTCGGCTCGCCGACCACTACATCCGGCTGTACGGGGCCAACGACCTGACCGCGGCCTGGGACCCGCGGATGCACCAGGCGCACAGCCACTTCCTCATCACCCGCGCGCAGCGGCTGCGCTGGCTGGAGCTGATGCGCAGGGCCGGCACCGAACTGGGCGTTCCGGCCGGGCCCTTCGAGGAGTTCATGACCATCCAGAAGATCGCCTCCGGGGAGATGACCGCCGTCTCCCGCGGCGCGGCCCTCGCTCGGGGCGAGCGCTTCCACTGGGACGGCACCCCGCGATGACCGCGGTGCGGCGGGTGGCCGTGGTGGGCGCCGGCGCGGCCGGCTGCTTCTTCACCCACGAACTGGTCCGCAGGATCCCGCAGGTCCGGGTCGACCTGTACGACCGCGAGGGGCGTGGGCCCGGGGCGGGCATCGTCCTCGCGTGGGAGTTCGCCGAGCGGCTGCGCGCCGCGCACCCGAGGGCGCTGGACCTGCCGGCGGCCGACACCGCCCGCTGGGACCGCACCCGCACCCTCGTCGGCGACCAGGTCATCTGGTCCGGGGCCTACGGCACCTCGGGATTCCGCCGGCGCGCCTTCCACGCCCACCTCCGTGCGCTGACGGCCGGGCTGCCGCAGGTGGAGCTGCGTCTGCTCGAGGTCGAGCGGACACCGCAGGACGCCGATCTGGTGGTGCTGGCCGACGGCGCCGGCAGTCGGCTGCGGGAAGCGCGCCGGGAGGCGTTCCGCCCGCGCACGGCCGAGGGCGCGACCCGTTACCAGTGGCTGAGCACGCCCGCGGTGCTGGAGCCGTCGTTCGTGCTGCGGGACACCGCCGCGGGCCCGCTGGTGGTCCACGCCTACCCGCACGCCGCGGACGAGAGCACCTTCATCGTCGAAGCCGACCCGCGGGTGCTGGACGCGGCCGGGATGCTGAACCTCCCGGCGGACGAGACGGCGCGCCTCCTGGCCGACGTCTTCGCCGACGAGTTGCGGGGGGCACCCCTCACCGCGCATCTGCCGGCGTGGCGGCCGTTTCGCACCCTCGTCACCGAGCGCTGGTACGACGGGTCCAGCGTGCTCGTGGGCGACGCCGCGCACACCGTGCACTTCTCGACCGGCTCCGGCACCTCCCTGGCGGTCGGCGACGCCCTGGAGCTGGCCCGGGCGGTGGCCGAGGAGGACACGGTGGCGGCGGCGCTGAAGCGCTACGCCGCCACGAGGCAGCCGCTGGTCGCGCGGGCCCAGGCCGAGGCCGGCGACAGCATGCTGTGGTTCGAGCGGGCTTGCCGGCGCGGCCGCCGCAACGGCCACCAGACGGTGTTCGCGCTGCGCAGCCGACGCGATCACAACACCTTCGCCCGGCTGCGCGAACGCGACCCGGAGTTCGTCGCGCGGACGGTCGCGCAGCTGGCGCCCCCGTTGCCGGACGGCGAACCGGTGGACCTGCCGCTGGTGCTGGGCGCCTTGGCACTGAGCGGACGGCTGGTCCGGCTGACGACGGACGACCGCGGCCGGCCGGCGGAGTTGCGGCTGCCCTCTGCTGCGGCAGCGCTGCGCTGCCCGGTGGTGGCGACGGCCGCGGAGGCCGCGGGCTCGGCCTGCGCGCTCCTGCGGGCCGGCGTGGTGGACGGCGAAGCCGGCGGCGCGGCCGGATCCGCGTCCTTGCGCCTGGAGCGCGAGGTCGCCGCGCTCCGCTCGGGCGGTGCGTTGGCGGTCGGGCTGCTGTTCGACGGCGAGACCCGGAACGCGTCCCCGTCGGAGGCGGACTTCCTCGCCGTACCGCTCCAGGAGGGCGCCGGCCGGGTGACCCGTACCCGGCTCGCCGACGACCTGCGCCACGCCCACCGGCTGCCCGTCCTGCTGCTCTCCGACGCTCCACTGGACCGGGACGAGGCCAACACGCTGATCGCCGCCGGCCGCATCGACCTCGCCGTGGGGAGTGTCGGGTGAGACGACCGGGCATGCCCCACGGATCAGAAGTAACGTGCCATCAGTTCGCTGGACCATCGGGGCACCCGGATCTCTCCGCGCGGCGCGAACTCCGGCAGGTAGGGCTTGACGTCCAGTACCGGTGTGCCGTCGAGCGCGTCCAGCCCCCGCACCGTGAGTCGCAGCCCGTCCACCGCCTCCAACGGGCAGACGGTGACGCCCAGGTGGTTGGGCCGGTTCGGGGCGCGCTGGGCGAGGATGCCGGTCTTCGGCCAGCGCGTGTTGCCCCGCGGGTGCTGGGTTGCGCGGCAGGTGCGGGTCGCCCGGTCGAAGACGAAGACCACTTCGACGTGCGAGTAGTCGTCGAGGCCCCGCGTGGCGGTCTCGTCGAGCACGGCCGGGTCGAGTTCGATCACCGAGGTCACCGGGCCCCAGCCGTCCTCGTAGGCCTCGGTACGGCCGCCCCGCACCAGGCCGATCGGCTGGATGGACTCCACCGCGTCACCGTCCCAGGACTCACCGTCGCCGACGCCGCCGATCTTCCCCCCGCCGCCGGCCAGGCGTCAATGCGACACCAGCGCTCGCCACAGGAGGCGCCATGACCACAGCCGGCCCGCCCGCCCGACAGCGGTCCCTGCCCGCCCGGCTGCTCCCCGCGCCCGGCCCCGGGCGCTCGCTGGTGCTGTGCACCGCCGTGGCCAGCCTCGGCAACGGCCTGTGGGTGACCGGCGGCGCGGTGTACTTCGCCCGCGTCGTGGGCCTGTCCCCCGGCCAGGTCGGACTCGGCCTCTCGCTGGCGGGAGTGTTGGCACTGCCGTTGGCGGTCCCGGCCGGCCGCCTCGCGGACCGCTTCGGGCCCCGGGGCACGACGGCCGTCTTCGCGCTGTGCAAGGTGGTGATGCTGGTCGCCGCCGCCTTCGTGCACTCCTTCGGGGCCTACCTGGCGGTGGCGGCGCTGCACGGGATCAGCGAGCAGTCGGGCCACGTGGCCCGCGGCGCGCTGGTCTCCGGGGTGATGGGCAAGGAGGGCCGCATCCGGTTGTCGGCGTACATGCGGGCTTACTTCAACGTCGGCTTCTCGCTGGCCTCGCTCGCCGCCGGTGTGATCATCGCCATCGGCTCCAAGGGGCTGTATCTGGCGCTCTTCTTCGGCAACGCGGCCACGATGGCCGTGGTCGCCTCCCTCTACATGCGGCTGCCGCGCGTGCCCGGCAACCACTCGCGGAGCAAGGCGGTGCGGGAGTCACCCGCGCCCGGGCGGCGTGACCGGGACGTGCCCTATCTGGTGGTGGCCCAGGTCACGGGCCTGGCACGGATCGGCCCGACGGTGCTGTCGCTGGGCGTGCCGCTGTGGCTGGTGGAGCACACCCACGCCCCCCGCGGCATGGCAGCCTGGCTGATGATCGTCAACACCCTGATGGTCGTCTTCCTCCAGGTCCGGGTCTCCGGCAACGCCGACACGGTCCCCGGCGCGGCCCGCCTGCAGCGCTCGACGTTCCTCGTACTCGGCTTGGCCTGCGCGGCCTGCGCCGGCACCGGCGCGATACCCGGCTGGGCGGCCGCAGTCGTCCTGGCGGCGGCCACCGTCCTTTTCACCGTCGGCGAGATCCAGGGCGAGTCCGCGCGCTGGGGGCTGCGCTACGAACTGGCGCCGGCGCAGGCGCAGGGCCGGTACGGGGGCGTCTTCGCCACCGGCGACGCCCTGGCACTCGTGGCCGGGCCGACCCTCGTCACGGAGGTACCGGACCGTTTCGGCGCCGCGGGCTGGGCGCTGCTGGCGGCGCTCTTCCTCGTCGGCCGGCTGCTGAGCGCCCCGGCGGTCGATTGGGCGGTCCGCACCCGCGAGCCCGAAGCCGCTGTTCCCACGACCGTCCCGCAGTGAACGCAACCAACCCGAGGAGACGAGATGTCCAGCAACTTCCCCGAGTTCAAAGAGCTGATCGCCACGGCGCGGCATTCCGCCATCCACCTGGAGACCCGGGACATGTACACCCCCATGGGTCCGGTGTTCGTCGACTGGCAGGCGGGCAAGCCGATCGAGTACGACCGCCACCTGGACTGGGTGCAGCTGGTCCAGGAGACCGTCGGCCGCGGCGTGGACTGGCGGCGGGCCCGGATCGTCTCCGAGCCGGTCACCGACTTCATCCAGTACGAGTGGGAGACCACGACCATCGTCAACGCCGCCGCCGGCGAGAAGGTCCGCTGGCTTCCGCGGCGGCTCGCCTCCGACCTGCTGCTGCCCGGCAACGACTTCTGGGTCTTCGACGACAAGCTGGTCCGCTTCACCAACTTCGCCGGTGACGGCTCCTGGGGCCCGCACGTCCTCAACGAGGATCCGGAGATCATCCGGATGTGCACCACCGCCTTCGAGGCGGTCTGGGAGAGGGCCATCGACCACGCCGAGTACGTGCCCGACTGGCAGCCCGGCGAGAAGATCGCCGCCGCCCGTGGAGTTCGGCGTGACTGACGGCGCCGCACCGGCCGCGTTCGCTCCCATGCCGGATGACTGGCAGCGGGCTCTGGCCGTGGTCGCCCACCCGGACGACCTGGAGTACGGGCCCGCCTGCGCGGTCGCGGCGTGGACGGCGGCGGGCCGCGAAGTGGCCTACCTGATGGTCACCCGCGGCCAGGCGGGCATGGACACCGTCGACCCGCGCGCCGCGGGAGACACCCGCGAGCGCGAGGAGATCAAGGCCGCCGGCCTGGTCGGCGTGGACCGGGTCGAATTCCTCGACCATCCGGACGGCATGGTCGAGTACGGGCTGCCGCTGCGCCGGGACATCGCCGCGGCCATCCGCCGGTTCCGTCCGGAGATCCTCGTCACGCTCAATTTCCACGAGCGCTGGCGCGGCGGTGACTGGAACTCCGCGGACCACCGCGCCGTCGGCCGTGCGCTGCTCGACGCCGCCTCCGACGCGGGCAACCGCTGGATCCACCCCGAACTCGCCGAGTCCGGGCTCGCCCCGTGGAAGGGCGTCCGGTACGTCGCGGTAGGCGGCTCGCCCTTCTCCGGGCACGCCGTCGACGTGAGCGCCGTCTGGCACCGCGGTGTCGCGGCTCTGCGGGCCCACACCTCCTACCTCGCCTACCTGGGGGAGGGCCACCCGATGGCCGACGCGGAGGCGTTCCTGCGCGCGAAGGTCGAGCGGTTCGGGCAGCGGTTCGGGGGCCGCCCGGCGATCGCCTTCGAACTGATCGGCGTCTGACGCCCTCAGCCGCGGTGGGGCCGGCGCCGACCGGCCCCACCCGCGGCGCGCCGAGGCGTCCCCGTACCCGCGGCTCGGGAAGGAACCCGCCGGGTGAGACGCCCTCCAGGCCGAACCGGGCCGGGGTCCGAGGGGCTCGCCTCCGTGGGAAGATCGCTCCTGTCCGGAAATCCTCCGTTGCGTGGCTGTTGGTGAGCGGTTGTGCCGTCAGCCCGCATTCTTTGCGTTCGACGGGGGCATGACCTCTCCAGCGCCCTACGGCGGCACGGGGCCGGAGCCGCACGCCCGCGCCGAAGGCCGGCCTTGCGGCGCGAGCGGGGACGAGGACCGATCTCCTGGAGGGGCACCGTGCTCTTGCCGGCTCGCCGGAAGGCTCCCACCACCTCGGACGTGATCGTGATCGGCGCGGGACTCGCCGGTCTGTCGGCCGCGTACCACCTCACCGCGGCGGGACTGACCGTCACGGTCCTGGAAGCCGCGGAACGGATCGGCGGCCGGACCGCCACCGACACCGTCGCCGGCTTCCGGCTCGACCGCGGACCGCACCTGCTCAACTCCTGCTACCCGGAACTGCGCCGGGCGCCCCTGCGCGGACTGCGGCTCGCCTGCTTCACCCCCGGCGTCCTGGTCCGGACGGGCGGCCGCGGCTACCGGGTCGGGGAGCCGCTGGGCGCCCGCGCGGCCCTCACCCACGCCCGGACGCCGATCGGCACGGCGCTGGACCGGGCCCGGCTCAGCACGGCGCTGCACCGGCTGGCGGCCACCCCGGTGGACCGGCTGGCCGTGCGCCCGGAGACGACGGCGGCGCTGGCGCTGACCGGTGCCCGCGGCGTGGCGCCCCGGACGGCGGAGGGCTTCCTTCGCCCGCTGCTGTCCGCGCTCCTGCACGACCAGGACCTCACCACGTCCAGCCGGGTGGCCGATCTCGTGCTGCGCGGCTTCGTCCGGGGCCGCGCCTGCCTGCCCGAGGGCGGCGCGGCCAGCCTGCCCGAACGGCTCGCCGCGGCCCTGCCCCCGGGCACGGTACGGCTCGGCACCCGGGCCACCCACGTGGCGGTGAACCGGGTGCGCACCGCGGACGGCGCCGAACTCGCCTGCCGGGCCGCCGTGGTGGCCACCGACGCCCGGTCGGCCGGAGAGCTCCTGCCGGGCCTGCGGGTACCGGCCTTCCACCAGGTCACCGTGGTCCACCACGCGGCCCCGGCCGCGGCCCCGCACCACCCCACCCTGGTGCTGGACGCCGACCGCTCGGGGCCGGTCGCCTACACCTACCCGGCCAGCGCGGTGGACCCCGGCCGGGCGCCGTCGGGCCGCGCCCTCATCACCTCGGTGCTCCTGGGCCCGCTCCCGCCGGGCACCGAGGAGACCCGCGACAAGGCCGTCCGCGCCCACCTCGCGGAGCTGTACGACACGGCGACGGACCACTGGGAGCACCTGGCCACCAGCACCGACCCCGCCGCCGTCCCGGCCATGCCCGCGCCGCACGACCTGCGCCGCCCCGTCCGCCTGCTGTCCGGCCTCTACGTGTGCGGCGACCACCGCGACACCTCCACCGTCCAGGGCGCCCTCGTCTCCGGGCGCCGCGCCGCCACGGCCACCCTCATGGACCTCCGGCCGG
>Ga0164242_10005559_pt1 | contig 14023 bp, 12 predicted proteins | sample OricomgcompostMG_FD_108783 | JGI IMG/M metagenome (GOLD analysis project Ga0164242, IMG submission 108783) | Miracle-Growth compost microbial communities from Emeryville, California, USA - Original compost - Miracle growth compost (MG) ...
CGCGCTCGCGGATGCTCAGCCGGCGTCGGGGACTACCGGCGGATGCGAGGCACGCACGACGAGTTCGGGCGTGATCAGACGATGGCGGGGGCTATCTGCGGAACCGGCGCCACGGGCATCCGTCAGCAGCGCCAGCACGCCGGCGGCGACATCGTCGAGTCGCTGATCGACGCTGGAGAATCCCATTGCGGCCGACACTGGCGTGTTGTCGAAGCCGATCACGGGGAGCGCTGCGCCGGTCTGCACCACGACGCCGAGCGCGAGGCTGTCGCTCGCTGCGACGACGGCATCCAGGTCGCTCACGCGGGCGATCAGGCGAGCGGATGCCTCGCGCGCCGCCGCCACGGTGTCGATCGCGGTCTCGTGCAACTCCTCCAGCCGCTCGCCGTGACCGGCCTCGGTCATCGCGTCGCGCCATCCGCCTGCACGCTCGTCGCCGGTTCCCGATCCGGCCGGCCAGCCGAGGAACCCGATGCGGGTCAGCCCGCGATCGAGCAGGGACTCGGTGGCCACACGCACGCCAGCACGGCCATCCACGTCGACCCAGGCGTGCAGCGGATCGTTCATGTCGTCGATGCCCCACGGGCGCCCGAAGGTGACGAACGTCTGCTCGTGCTCGATGAGCCACTCGGTGCGCGGATCTCCGTGGAACGTCGACGTGAGCACGAAGGCGTCCACGTCGGATCCGTCGATCAGTCGGCCGAACTGGCGGATCTCATCCTCCGGGCCGGTCGCCGTGAACAGCAGGATGCGCAGGCCGATCGCATCCGCCTGCTCGGTGAGCGCGTGCAGGAACCGGTCGAGGATGGACCCGGAGATGCCGTCGTGCATCGGATCGAGGCGGATGCCGATGGTCGAGCTCTTCTGCGTGCGCAGACGTCGAGCGGATGCGTGTGGCCGATACCCGAGGCTGTCAATGGCCCTGCGCACCCGGTCACGCGTGTCGGGGCGCACGATGTCGGGGGAGTTGAGCACGTTCGAGACGGTCTGCCGCGAGACGCCGGCCACCCGCGCCACGTCGTGCACGGTCGGCAGCTTCGACATCGGGTCCCTCCTCTCGTTGGATGCCTGCTGGCGAGGCTGCAGTCCCGCGGGGCATCCGCTCCGCAGGACTGCACGGCCATCCCGAGACATTGGGTAAAGCCCGCAGTTTCGGGACGGGCGTGCCGTCTCGCGACTGTCCGGGCTGCGGACGGCCAACTCGACGTCAGACGACGCTTGACAGGCATCCCGCCCCGAACTAGTTTGACCGTACACGCATTTGAACGATCAAACCAGCGGTTATAGCGAATTTGATCGTTCAAAGTTCGCGGCGATGCGGGATGTCTCGTGACGCTGCGGCGCTGACGGCGCGGGCGCCACAACGCCCCGTCGTATCGCACCACACCAAGCACCAAGCACCAAGCACTCTTGAAGTGAATGCACACGAGGAGTCTCACAATGCAACGACACACACGATGGCTGGCGTCGGGCGCGCTCGCGGTGGCCACCGCGCTCGCCCTCAGCGCCTGCGGATCCGGATTCAGCAGTGACAGTTCGACGAGCGGCGGCAAGCTCACTTCGTCGAACAAGTCGCTCACGGTCATGATCGGCTCGAGCGGCGACGCCGAGACGAAGGCGGTGACGGATGCCGTCGCATCCTGGAGTAATTCCTCCGGCACCGGAGCCAAAGTGATCGCAGCCAACAACCTCGACCAGCAGCTCGCCCAGGGCTTCGCCGCGAAGAAGCCCGCCGACGTGTTCTACCTCTCCACCGGATCGCTCGCCGGCTACGCCTCGAACGGGTCCCTGCTGGCCTACGGTGACCAGCTGAAGAACAAGAGCGACTTCTACCCGTCGCTCGTGAAGAACTTCACCTACGACGGCAAGCTGTACTGCGCGCCGAAGGACTTCTCCACCCTGCAGCTCATCATCAACGACGACGACTGGAAGGCGGCCGGTCTCACCTCCGCCGACTACCCGAAGACCTGGGACCAGCTCGACGCCGTGGCGAAGAAGCTCAGCACGGATGGCCGAACCGGCCTGGTCGTGAGCGGGCAGTACGAACGGCTCGGTGCGTTCATGGTGCAGGCGGGCGGCAACCTCATGAACGACTCCAGCACGAAGGCCACGGCGAACAGTGACGCCAACGTGAAGGCTCTCGACTTCGCCAAGCAGATGCTGAACGACGGCGCGATGAAATTCGCAGCGGATGTCGGAGCCGGCTGGGGCGGCGAGGCGTTCGGCAAGAACCTCGGCGCGATGACCATCGAGGGCAACTGGATCTCCGGTGCCATGCAGTCCGACTACCCGAACGTGAAGTACACGGTGGTCCCGCTGCCGGAGGGGTCGGCGGGCAAGGGAACCCTGCAGTTCACCAACTGCTGGGGCATCGCCGCCGACAGCCCGAACCAGAAGGCCGCGCTCGACCTCGTCGAGAAGCTGACCAGCAAGAGCGACCAGCTCGGGTTCGCGAAGGCATTCGGGGTCATGCCGTCCATCCAGTCCGCCGCCTCCGAGTGGAAGAAGCTGTACCCGCAGTTCGTGCCGTTCCTCGACGCGGCGTCGTACGCCAAGGGCGTGCCCACCGTGAAGGGTGCCTCCGACGTGATCGCCGACCTCGACTCGAAGATCGGCCAGCTGAAGACGAGCGATCCGAAGACGATCCTCGACTCCACTCAGAAGAACCTCGAAGCGCTGCTGAAATAGCGCGGCACGAGCCATAAGTAGGCACGGATGACTGCAACGACGTCACCACGACCCGCGGGCCTGAAACCAGAAGACAGAGGACCGCAGCGTCGCGCCGGAACAGGGGGCATCCGGCGCGGCGAGGCGGCATCCGGGTGGCTGTTCACGGCACCGGTGCTGATCATCCTTGGCGTGTTCCTCGTGATCCCCGTGATCATGGCGCTCTGGGTGAGTTTCTCGGACTGGGGCGGCCGCGGCAGCCCGTTCTCCTCCGACGTGCACTTCGTCGGGCTGAAGAACTACTCGACGATCCTGAACGGCGGCGGGCTCGCGGAGAGCGACTTCGGCACGGCTCTGAAGAACAATGTCTGGTACGTCATCTTCGTGGTGCCGCTGCAGACGGCGCTCTCGCTCGTGCTCGCGTTGCTGGTGAACCGCGCCCTGCTGCGCGGCCGCGGCTTCTTCCGCACCGCGTACTACTTTCCGTCGGTGACGAGCTCGGTCGCCATCACCGTGCTGTGGTTGTTCCTGTTCAGCACCACCGGAACGGTCAACCAGGTGCTGGCGTGGATGGGCATCAAGGGTCCCAACTGGTTCAACGAACCGAGCGGGCTCATCCAAGACGGCCTGTCGGCCGTCGGCGTGCAGAACGGGCCGGCGTTCCTCACGCAGAACTCGTTCCTCGGCGTCTCGTTCTGGGACTGGCTCGGCGGCCCGTCGGTGGCCATGTTCGCGTTCATCGTGATGGCGATCTTCACCACGAGCGGCACGTTCATGCTGCTGTTCGTCGCGGCGCTGCAGAACCTCAGCCCCGACATCGACGAGGCGGCCATGATGGACGGCGCGAGCGCGTGGAAGCGGTTCTGGCGTGTGACGCTTCCACAATTGCGGCCGACGCTCTTCACCGTGCTCACGCTCGGCTTGATCGGATGCTGGCAGGTCTTCGACCAGATCTACACCGGCACCCAGGGCAACCCGGCGAAGACCACGCTCACGCCTGCGTACCTCTCGTATCAGAGCGCGTTTCAGAACCAGGCGTGGGGCCAGGGCGCCGCCATCGCGTTCATCCTGTTCGTGATCATCGTCGCATTCACGCTGCTGCAGCGCTGGATCCTGCGCGACAAGAAGGTGTCGCGGCGCAGGCAGCGCGCGTATTCCGTGGAGACGGCGGCCAGAGCGAAGGGAGTGGCACGATGACGACATCGAACGCGGCCATCCTCACCACCGCCGGCGGAGGAACGACGGATGCCGGGCATCCGTCGAAGCCGCAGCGGCGCCGACTCACCGGCAAGGCGCTCGCGGCACGCATCGTGCTCTACGCCGTGCTGATCGCCATCGCCGCCGTGTACATCTACCCGTTCCTGATCCAGGTCGCGACGTCGTTCAAGACGGACCCGGATGCCGCAAGCAACGCGGCATCCCTCCTCCCGCAGACGTGGACGATCGCCGCGTACGAGAAGCTGTTCGTGAACTCGGACTTCCCGCTGTGGTTCAAGAACTCCGTGATCGTCACGGTGTTCGTCACGATCGGGCGCGTGTTCTTCGACTCGCTCGCCGGGTACGCCCTCGCACGGCTGCACTTCCGCGGCCGCAGCGTGGTGTTCGCGGCGCTCATCGCCGTGATGAGCGTTCCGATGGTGGTGCTGCTCATCCCGAAGTTCCTCGTGATCAACACGCTCGGCATCTACGACTCCTACACCGGCATGATCCTGCCGCTGCTGGTGGACGCCGCGGGCGTCTTCATCATGAAGAACTTCTTCGAGTCCATTCCGGTGAGCGTCGAGGAGCAGGCGCGCATCGACGGTGCAGGCACGTTCCGCGTGTTCTGGTCGGTCGTGCTGCCGATGGCGACGCCTGCGCTGATCACGATCGTGATCCTGTCGTTCCAGGGATCGTGGAACGAGCTGAGCCACTTCATCATCTCCACGCAGAGCCCGCAGCTGACGACGCTCACCAAGGGTGTCGCATCCCTCGCCAGCGGCCAGCTCAGCGCAGGCACGCAGTATCCGCTGAAGCTCGCGGCGGCGGCCATCATGACCATTCCGGTCGCCGTCATGTTCTTCATCTTCCAGCGCCGCATCATGAACACCAGCGAGGGCGCGGTGAAGGAGTGACGACGCAGCACGCGACCACACAGAGGGGACCCATGCACCGCGACCACCAGCCCTTTCTCGACGACCAGGTGATCGTGCTGCGCGCGCCGACTCAGTTCTGGTCCGACCGCAGCGGCGACGCCGGGTTCGCGGCCGATCCGCGGTCGGCGGCCATCCACGGCCTGTACCACGGTGACGTTCGGGTGCTGCACGAGGTGACCCTGACCGCGGACGAGGAACGCCCGGAGTGGATCTCGGTTGCCCGCGACGGTGCATCCGTCACGACGTTCACCGGCGTCCTGCGGCACCTGGACGGGCCGGGCGCCGACCCGCGGGTGCGCATCGACCGCACCCGCGAGGTGCACTCCGACGCCCTCGTCGAGCGGATCCTGCTCAGCTCGGCGCGCGATGTCGCTGTGCGCGCCGCGATCGCGGTCGACCTACGGCCGGACTTCGCGCCGATGCAGGACGTGAAGGCGGGCATCCGCCGGTCTTACGAGTGGACGTCAGAGCAGACCCGCGCCGGTGTCCTCTGGACGAGCGGCCCCACGACGGCCACCGTTCGGGCGACGGATGCAGCGCCGCGGGCCACAGAGGCCGGCGCGGTCGTCGAGTGGAACGTGGAGCTCCCACCGCACGGATCCGTGACGCTGGAGTGGCGCATCGCATTGACGGATGCCTCGGCCGTCGTCGCCGGGGCACCCGGCACACCGGCCTGGCGTGAGCTCTCGGTCTCCAGCGGCGACTCACGCCTCGCCCGATGGGTCACGACGGCCATGTCGGACCTCGACGCGCTCCGGATGACGTCGAAGCTCGCGCCGGGCGAAGAGTTCCTGGCTGCCGGGGCCCCCTGGTTCTTCACGCTGTTCGGCAGGGACTCGCTGTGGGCGGCGCGCTTCCTGCTGCCCGTCGCGACCGCTCCTGCGCTGTCCACCCTCCGGGTGCTAGCCGCCGCGCAGGGCAGGCGCGTCGACCCGCAGACGGCGGAGCAGCCGGGCAAGATCATGCACGAACTGCGGGCCGCCGAGCTGGACCTGCCGGGGGAGGGCGTCACCCTGCCGCCTCTCTACTACGGCACCATCGACGCCACGCCGCTGTGGGTCTGCCTGCTGTACGACGCCTGGAAATGGGGCGCGGGCGAGGCGCACATCCGCTCGCTGCTGCCGAACCTCGAGGCGGCGCTCGGCTGGATGCGCGACTACGGCGACAGCGACCGCGACGGTTTTCTCGAGTACGTCGACACCACCGGGCACGGTCTGGCGAACCAGGGCTGGAAGGACTCGGGCGACTCGATCCAGTGGCGAGACGGCGCGCTGACGGAGGGGCCGATCGCCCTGTGCGAGGTGCAGGCGTACGCGTACGAGGCTGCGATGCACGGCGCCGAGCTGCTCGAGCACTTCGGACGGCCGGGCGCCCGTGAGTGGCGCGCCTGGGCGGCACGCATCAAGGATCGGTTCGCGGACGCGTTCTGGGTGGACGACCCGGAAGGCGGGCGCTACCCCGCCGTCGCCCTCGACGCGAACAAGCGCCGCGTGAACACGCTCACCAGCAACATCGGGCACCTGCTGGGCACCGGCATCCTGGATGCACTTCAGGAGCGGGAGGTCGCCGACCGGCTGCTTTCGCCCCGGCTCGACTCCGGGTTCGGCCTGCGCACGATGTCGACCGACTCCGCCGGGTACTGGCCGCTCAGCTACCACGGCGGCTCGGTGTGGACGCACGACACCGCGATCGCGATCACCGGGCTCGTGCGTGCCGGCCTCGGCGACCGTGCCGAGAGCCTCGTGGAGGGGCTGCTGCGTGCGGCCGAACGGTTCGAGTTCCGGATGCCCGAGCTGCACTCCGGAGACTCCGCCCACGACTTGCCGGTGCCGGCCCCGTACCCCGCTGCGTGCCGTCCGCAGGCGTGGTCGGCGGCGGCAGCCGTCGCCGTGCTCGCCGCACGATTGGGGTTACGGCCGGAGGGTCCGGAGCTCGTCGCCTCGCCGGTGCCGAGCGCCGGACGCATCCGCGTCACCGGGCTGCATGTGGGCGATCGAGCATTCGAGGTGCGTGCCGATGAGGGCGGAAGCGTGAAGGTAACGCCGAGCCTCAGAGCAGTGCCATGATCTGGCGGGCGATCACCCGGCCTGATCGGTTCGCGCCGATCGTGGAAGCGTACGGGCCATAGCCGGCGAGGAAGATGCGGGCGTCCGTCCATACCTGCCCCGACTCGACCTGGTAGCCGCCTTCCTTCTCGCGCAGCTTGAGCGGAGCGAGATGGCGCAATTCCGGGCGGAACCCGGTGGCCCAGATGATCGCGTGCGCCTGAGTGAACGATCCGTCAGACCAGCGCACCCCCTCGGGCTCGAGCGAGACGAACATCGGGCGCTCCTTGAGCAGTCCGCGGGAGATGCCGGCCGCCACCTTGCGGGTGAGCGGCACGCCGGTGGAGCTCACCACGCTGGGCAGGGCGCGACCGGCGCGGGCGGCGGCATCCGCGTCCCTTACCGCGGCGACGCCGCCCTCGATGGTGCGCACATGGTCGGTGCTGAAGTCGATCGGGCGGCGGGATGCCCATGACACGCTCGCGGCGACATCCTCGAGCTCAAGAAGGAACCCGACGGCGCTCGTGCCGCCGCCCACCACGACGACATCCTGCCCGCGGAACTCTTCCGCAGAGACGTAGCCGTTCGTGTGTACATGCCGCCCGCGGAATGTACCAGCTCCGGGGTAGTACGGCACGAAGGGCGCCCCCCACGTGCCGGTCGCGTTGACCAGCACATGCGTTGCGGTCTCGCCCGCGTTGTGCTGCACGACGAGGTCGGCTCCCCGATTGACGACCGACGTCACCGCGACCGGACGATGGACCTTCAGTCCGAAGTGATCCTCGTACCGCCGGTAGTAGCCGGCGACGATGTCTTTGGCCGGCAACGTGCGGTCGGCGGTCTCGAAGCTGATCCCCAGTTCGGACATGCCGGGCAGATCGTTCACCTTGTGTGCGCTGCCCAGACGCAGGGCGTCCCAGCGAAACTGCCATGCCCCACCTGTGCCCGGTCCGCGATCGAGCACGACGAAGTCCAAGTCGGGCTCGAGCTGGAACCGTCGCAGGTAATACGCCACCGCGAGGCCTGCCTGACCAGCTCCGATGATCGTCACCTGAGTGCGGGCGGGGACTGGGTACACGGTATATATCATCACGGACGACTGGGAACGTGGCGCCGGGCTGATCAGGGGTCCCATGCTAAACTTGCCGCTAGTTTTCGTTTCCCGTCCAAAGTCCCGAGAGTGCGTGAATCGCCCCGGGCCTGTCATCGTGAGGGGGTCTCGCATGGGGCGCGGCCGTCAGAAGGCAAAGCACACCAAGATCGCTCGCGAGCTCAAGTCGTACAGCCCCGCCGTCGACTACAACCAGCTCGAGCGCGAACTCACCGGGCACTCCCACGACGAGGAGCGCTACGCCGCGTGGGCAGACTACGAGCCGAGCGGTGAGCGCGACGACGACTACGAGCACCAGGAGCGCTCGGCCGGCTGAGCCGTACACACAACGCAAACGCGCATCCCCGAGGGGGTGCGCGTTTTGCGTATGCCGTCGGGGCACGTTCATAACTCCTGCAGATCGGCGGATCGAGACGTAGCTGGGCGGTATCTTCCGGATGCGCGCCGACCGCGGGTGATTCTGCAGGAGTTACGAACGGCTGGCGGCGGCCGCCGGGAGCGTCAGAGCCAGCCGTTGGCGGATGCCTGCGCCGCGGCATCCGCCCGGTTGCGTGCGCCGGTCTTGCCGATGGCGGCCGAGAGGTGATTGCGCACGGTGCCCTCTGAGAGGTGAAGTGCTCGCGCGATCTCGTTCACCGTTCCACCGCGCGCCGCCACCCGCAGCACCTCCGTCTCGCGCTGCGTCAGCGGCGAGACACCGGATGCCAGCGACTCGGCCGCCAGCGCCGGATCCACGACCCGCAGGCCCTGGGCCACCCGCCGCACCGCGTCGGCCAGCTGCGCGGCCGGCGTGTCCTTCACGACGAAGCCGCTCGCGCCGGCCTCCATCGCGCGGCGCAGATATCCGGGGCGTCCGAACGTCGTCACGATCAGCGATCGGCACGCCGGCAGCCGCCGATGCAGCAGTTCCGCGACCGCGAGGCCATCGAGGCCGGGCATCTCCACGTCGAGCAGCGCGACCTGCGCGTCCGAGTCGCGGGCGGCATCCAGCACCTCGTCGCCACGACCCACCTGTGCCACGACCTCGAGGTCGGACTCGAGGTCGAGCAGGGCTGCGAGTGCTCCACGCACGAGCGCCTGATCGTCGGCCAACAGCAGACGGATCGGTCCCGTCACGCCGCACCTCCCGCGCCCCGCGCTCGCACGGCGACGATGGTGCCGCCGTCCTCGCCCGGCTCGATCGTGACCGTCGCGCCCACCTTCGCGGCTCGCTCCCGCATGCCCTCAAGACCGTGACCGTCCCGCCCCGGCGACGACGTTCCGCCGGGCCCCGCCACCGCCATTCCGCGCCCGTCGTCTCCGATGATGATCGCCCTCTTCTCGAACGCCACCCAGCAGTTCTTCGCGCTGGCATGGCGCACCACGTTGGTGATCGACTCCCGAAGCACCCACGCGAACGTCTCGCGCAGCTCGGGCGAGACCACATCGGCGGATGTCGGCAGGTGCGGTGCGACATCCGCCGCGACGAGTGCCGCGTGCGCTGCCGAGAGCTCGGTCGCCAGGGTCATCGCCCGGTATCCCGCGACGGATGCCCGCAGGTCGGCCAGCGCTGCCCGCGTGAGTCGCTCGATATCGGCCAGTTCCGACTGGGCACGCTCCGGATCCCTCACCACCAGCTTGCGCGCCAGCTCGCTCTTCACCGTGACCACGGTGAGGGAATGCCCGAGCACGTCATGCATGTCGCGGGCGAAGCGCTCCCGCTCGTCGACGACGGCGAGTCTCGCGATCTCGCCCTGGGCATCCCGCAGCCTCTGCATCGCCTGCAGCTGCTGACCGAAGGCGAACATCATGATCCCGATGGATGCCGTCAGGGCCGCCGCGTACCAGTACACGCCGAACGATCCCGTGAATCCCATGACGGCCAGCTGGGCGACGCCGATTCCGACGATGGTCGCGATCATGAACCAGCGCGGCTGCCAGCTCATGGCGGCCATGACGGGGACGTAGATCCAGAACCAGATGATGTCTTCGCCGATGAACGGGATGCCAAGGCACGTGACCCCGATGAACACCAGGTAGCCGATGCCGGAGGCGTACCAGGGGCGTCCCCACATCAGCGGCGGCATGACGAGGTAGAGCGCGGCGATCAGCACGATCAGCACCGTCAGCAGCACGGATCCCGCGACATCGCTCTTGCCGGACCAGATCAGGACCAGCGGGATGACCAGGTAGACGAGGCCCCACACGGAGCTGCGGTACCAGCGCTTCGCACCAGGGTGGCGCAGTCTTGCGACGCTCTGCGCCAACGGACCCTGGGCGGGCATCCGTGACTCGATCGACGCGTTCACACTCTTCAGCGTAGGTGCGGCCGTCACTGGCGCGCCGCGTCGCGGCGGTAGCGCCAGACGATGAAGGCGCCGAGCACGACGGTCCAGCCGAGCAGTACCAGCAGGGGCTCCAGCACGTTGCCGGAGAGGTCTGCACCCATCTGGCCGAGACGGTTCAGCCAATACGAGGGCACGACCTGCGCGATGTTCGTCATCCAGCTCGGCAGCACCGAGAGGGGCACCCAGAGGCCGCCGAGGATGGCCATTCCGAAGAAGATCACCATGAACAGCGGCTGCGCGTACTGGGGCCTCGCGAACTGGCCGATCAGCACCGAGATGAACGCGAACGGGATGACGCCGAGCCACAGCCCGAGTGCCGCCATCGTCCAGCCGCCGAAGCTCAGCGACGAGTGGTAGACGATCACGGAGACGACGATGAGCGCCACGATGCTGACCAGTGCGACCGAGAGCGCCGCCACGACCTTCGAAACGAGGTAGCCGACGCCGGAGAGCGGGGTGATGCGGAGCTGCCGATTCCACCCCACGGAGCGCTCGGTCACGATGGTGAACGCCTGGCCGAGCGCGGCCATCATGCCGCCGTACCCGGCCATCTGCACCGTCGTGACGACGATCCATGGCAGGCCGGTGACCTTGTCGACGGCGCCGTTCGCCCCGTAGATGCCGCCGAACAGCAGCAGCATGACGAGCGGCACGGCGAACGTGAAGACCGTGTTCCGAACGTTCTTCAGCTGACGCAGGGACTCCAGTCCCAGGTAGGCGATGCTCATGAGCGGTCTCCGATCAAAGTGGATTCGTGCACGGTCTCGACGTGCTCGGTCTCTGGCGTCGGCAAGGTCCCCGAGGTCTCCGCAGCCTGTGTCAGGGCGAGGAACGCATCATCCATGGAGTGCGCGGTCACCTCGATGTCGTGCACGTCGCGATGGTTGGAAAGCAGGGTGCGCAGGGCGGCATCCGAGTCGTCGCTCACCAGCGACAGCACGTCGCCGCGGTGCTCGACACTGCGAACGCCAGGCAGCTCGTACAGCTCGGCTTCCACCGTCGGCGTCCAGACGAAGTCGAAGGATGCCCTGATGCGCCGGCCCGACACCACCGCCTTCACCTCGCCGGGGGTGCCGTCGGCGACCACGCGGCCGCCCGCCATCATCACGATGCGGTCGGCGTAGGCATCCGCCTCGTCGAGGTAGTGGGTGGCGAAGACGACCGTGCGGCCGGCATCCGTGAACTCGCGCATCGACTGCCAGAACGTGCGGCGCGCCTCGACGTCCATAGCCGCGGTGGGCTCGTCGAGGAACATGAGGTCAGGATTGGAGACGATCGCGACGGCGAACCGCGCCCGCTGCATCTGGCCGCCGGAGAGCTTGCTCACCTTCTGCCTGGCGATCTCGGTGCACTTGGCGCGCTCGAGGGCCTCGGCGACCGAGAGCGGATGCCTGTGCGCGGCCGCGATCAGCGCGACGGCCTGGCGAACCGTGAGGTCGGGCAGCAGCGCGCCGCCCTGCAGCATGGCGCCGACGCGCCCGGTCTCGATGGCAGCGCGAGGGGAATCGCCGAACAACTCCGCGGTGCCCGCCGTCGGTGTTGCGAGTCCGAGTGCGAGGTCGATGGTCGTCGACTTTCCGGCGCCGTTCGGGCCGAGCAGCGCGACGACCTCGCCCGAGCGGATCGTGAGGTCGAGGCCGTCGACGGCGGTGATGGCGCCGAAGGTCTTGCGCAGGCCCTGCAGCCGGATGGCCGGAGTCTCTGTGGCTGGTGTCGTGTTCACGCTTCCATCGAAGCTGCCGATGGATGCCCGTGCCTCGGCCGTGCATCACGTCGCGCCCGTGACATTTGTCACGCCGCGACGCTCCGCGGCGGTCCTCCGGCCGCGTGCCACCCGCCCCAACGACCGAGACTAGGTGTATGCGCTGACGCTGGCCGCACAGCACCTAGCGTCAGCGCATAGACCTAGTCTCACCGGGAGGGGCGACGTCTCACCGAGGGCGTCTCACCGGGAGGGGCCAGTCTCACCGGGAGGGGCGGCGCGCCTCCAACAGGATGCGGCTGCTGTGGCACACGAACGCGCCGTCACGCCGGATGATCTCGTGGATGTCGCGCAGCCGGTCCCGGTACTTCTCCACCGTGAAGCCGGGCACCGTCCAGATCACCTTGCGAAGAAAGTGCACGACGGCGGCGACGTCGAAGAACTCGATACGGGTGCGCGCCTCGCGCAACTCGACGACCTCGAGTCCCGCGCCGGCCGTCTGCGCACGAAGCTTCTCGATGCGGGGCACCGGGTCCACCGGTTGCGGTCCGAGGAGGAACTCATACAGCTCGACGTTCGACCGCTCGCCGATCTGCTGCGAGAAGTACGTGCCGCCTGGCTCGAGCACCCGGCGCACCTCGGCGAGGTTCTCCCGGCCGGGCACCGGATGCCTGCTCAGCACGAGCGCGAAGCTCGCGTCGTCGAACGGCAGCGGAGCATCCTCGTCCGACTGGGTCACCGTGCCGCCGAAGCGAGCCAGCGCGTTCCGCGCGAGCGGAACGTTGGGCGGCCATCCCTCGGTCGCCGCTGCACGTGCCGGCGTCGGGTCGGCTTCGCGGAGGATCTCGGCAAAGACCTCGCCTCCGCCGGTCTGCACGTCGAGCGCACTCGGCGCGGCGCCGGCGCGAACGGATGCCTGCCTCGCGTAGCCCCAGCTCGGCCGCTCCTCGGTGGCCCGGCCGTCGAACCACGAGAAGTCCCACCCCTCGGTGGGCACCGCCGCGCCCTCCGCGACGAGGGCGTCGAATGTCGCATCCACGAAACAGGAGTCTGCCAGGCCCTGGAGACCCCCATAAGAGGCACGCGCGGGTGTATGCTCGCGTCTTGCGTGTGAAACGATTCATTTACACCACGGAACGGCAAGGGAGCAGTTCATGGAGTTGGGGAAGCAGGGGTTGTCCCGCCGTTCGGCGCTGGGGCTCTTCGGTGCGGTGACTGCAGGCGCGGTTGTCGCCAATGCAGGCGCGGCTGTTGCGGCGCCCGCCGCCGAAACGCCGAGCACGCCGGGCGACGTCAGTGTGACGATCGGCGGTCGCCCCGCCGCTGTGGGGAGCTACGCGTTCCCCGACCAAGTGCCGTCGCTCGTTCTCGACAACGGCCTGGTGACGTTCACGTTCGGCCGTGACGACGCGGCCGGCGGCGTCGTCACGGGGTGGACGGACACCTCGATCACGGCCACGTCCGTCGTCGTGGACGGCACCGAGCTCGCGCACAATCTCAACGGCGTCGACCCTCGTGACCCGGATCGCCAGCACTCGTTCTACATCGACGCGAGCGGCGGAAAGACCCGTCTGGTCTGCACCGAGGTGCGTGTGCTGCGCGCCTCTCGCGACCTGGTCGAGGTCGCCTTCCTCGACACGACGAGCACGCCCCTGCAGCACGAACACCACCTGATCATGCGCCGCGGCAAGCGCGGCTTGTACGGGTACGACATCCTCACGGCCGCGGTGGCCACCTCGATCAACGAGGTGCGGATGAACGCTCGTTGGGATCGCGCGATCCTCGACAACGCCTACAACTGGGAACGCGGCAGCGGCAAGCAGCCGACGTACGCCTACCTCGCCACGCAGGAGAAGGTGCAAGACGAGACCTGGCGGGTGGACGGCATCAATAATCCGAACCTGCCGTCGCCTGAGGACAACTCGGGCAACCTTCCGGCCGGTTACGTCTACACGAAATACAACTGGAGCCTCTACCACCACGAGAACCCGATGTTCGGCCACTACGGTCACGGATTCGGCGCCTGGCTCACCCCG
>Ga0164242_10005560_pt1 | contig 14022 bp, 10 predicted proteins | sample OricomgcompostMG_FD_108783 | JGI IMG/M metagenome (GOLD analysis project Ga0164242, IMG submission 108783) | Miracle-Growth compost microbial communities from Emeryville, California, USA - Original compost - Miracle growth compost (MG) ...
GCTTGAGAGGCTGCGGCCGGATCTCGCGGCGCTGTCCGTGGTGCACGCGGGCCCGGGTGCGGCACCGGCCCGGATGGCGCACCGGAACTGCTCGCGGGTGCGGGTCCTGGGCGCGGGCCGGGTGGGGGCCGGGGTGGCGTCGGTGCTGGCCGCGGCCGGCGTCGGGGCGGTCGACGTGGTGGACGCCGGGCGGGTCTCGGCCTCGGACCCGGCTCCGGCGGGCTTCCCGACCGACCAGGTGGGCGAGCGCCGGGACGCCGCGGGGCGCGCCCTGATCCGCCGTGCCGCCGGGCCGCCCGGCCCGCGCCGAGCGTGCGGCGGTCGCGCCGGGCCGCCTCGCGCAGGGACGAGGCGAGCCCCGGGCGGCGGGTGGGCCTCGGACGGGGCCTGCGCGTCGGGCGAGGCCTGGGCCCCGGGCGGGGCGTGGGCGTCGGGGGGCGGACTTCCCGGCGGGCGCGGCGGCGAGGGGGAGGTCGTCACGGTGCTCGCTCCGCGGGACGGGCTGCTTGCGTGGTCACCCGATGTGGTGGAGTCGCGCCGGCTGGTGGCCTCGGGGGTGCCCCACCTCTATGTGGGCGTGCTGGAGGGCGTCGCAGTCGTGGGACCGCTGGTGGTGCCGGGGCGCACGGCGTGCGGCGAGTGCCTGGCCCTGTCACTGGCGGCGCGCGATCCGGCGTGGCCGCGGATGCTGGCGCAGTTGCGTTCCGGGCCGCAAGCGGAGGTGGCCGCCTGTGATGTCGCGCTGGCCACGGCCGTCGCCGGGCTCGCAGCCGCCCATGTGCTGGCCCGGCTCGACGGCCGGGTGCCACCCAGCGCGGGCGGCCGGGTGGAGGTGTCGCTGGCCCGGCTGGCCGTCCGGGTGCGCGCGCTGCCGCCCGATGCCCGGTGCGGCTGCGGCGCCGCGGCGCGGGCCCGGCCGGCGCCGCCGGTTCCGGGGGCGGGCACCGACACGCCGGGCGCAGCCGGCTCGGCGGGTGCGGTCGCGGGCGCGGGTCCGGCGCCGGGCGCGGCCCCCCGGGGTTCCGGGCGGGCCGGGACGGGCGGCGCGACCGGTGACGCGTCGCCCCGGGGAGGCACAATGGCCACGTGACCGACGGGAAATGAGGGGGCGCATGTCCGATCTTCCACGCAAGGCGGTGACCCGCACCGCAAAGCTGGCGGCTCTCCCCCTCGGCTTCGCCGGGCGGGCCACCCTGGGCCTGGGCAAGCGGCTGGGCGGCCGTCCTGCCGACGAGGTGGCCGTCGAGCTCCAGGAGCGGACCGCCGAGCAGCTCTTCAAGGTCCTCGGGGAGCTCAAGGGCGGGGCGATGAAGTTCGGGCAGGCGCTGTCGGTGTTCGAGTCGGCGCTCCCGGAGGACGTCGCCAGCCCTTACCGGGCGGCGCTCACCAAGCTCCAGGAGGCGGCGCCGCCGATGCCGGCCCGCACGGTACACCGGGTGCTGGCCGAGCAACTGGGCAAGGACTGGCGGTCGCTGTTCGCGGAGTTCGAGGACGCCCCGGCGGCGGCCGCGTCGATCGGCCAGGTGCACCGCGGGATCTGGCACGACGGCCGGAAGGTCGCGGTCAAGGTCCAGTACCCGGGGGCCGGCGACGCCCTGCTCTCGGACCTGTCGCAGCTGGGCCGGGTGGCGCGGCTGTTCGGTCCGCTGGTGCCGGGCATGGACGTCAAGCCGCTGCTGGCCGAGCTGCGGGCGCGGGTGGCGGAGGAACTCGACTACCGGCTGGAGGCGGAGGCGCAGCACGCCCACGCGGCCGAGTTCGCCGGCGACCCGGACGTCGAGGTGCCCGACGTGGTGCACCAGGCCGACCAGGTGCTGGTCACGGAGTGGCTGGGCGGGGTGCCGCTGTCGGAGGTCATCGCCACCGGGAGCCAGGAGATGCGGGACCGCGCCGGGCAGCTGCTGGCGCGCTTCCTGTTCGCCGGACCGGCCCGCACCGGGCTGCTCCACGCGGACCCGCACCCGGGCAACTTCCGGCTGCTCACGGACGACGGACCGCCGTCCGGGTGGCGGCTGGGCGTGCTCGACTTCGGCACCGTTGACCGGTTGCCGGAGGGGCTGCCGCTGCCGATCGGGGTGGCGCTGCGGCTGGCGCTGGCCGACGACGCCGAGTCGGTGTACCGGATGCTGCGCGAGGAGGGCTTCGTCAAGCCGACGATCCAGCTCGACGCGGAGGCGGTCCTGGACTACCTGCGGCCCATCATCGAGCCGGCCGCGCGGGAGGAGTTCCCCTTCGACCGGGCGTGGATGCGGACCCAGGCGGCTCGGATCGCCGATCCCCGGTCGCCGGCACACCAGTTGGGCAAGCAGCTCAACCTGCCGCCGTCGTACCTGCTGATCCACCGGGTGACGCTGAGCACGGTCGGCGTGCTGTGCCAGCTCGGCGCGACGGTGCGCCTGCGGGCGGAGCTGCTCGAGTGGCTGCCCGGGTTCGACCCGGAGGGCGGGGCCGGGTCCGCCTGAACGCCCTTGCGTCGCCGTCCGGTTCGCCTCTTGCACGGCGGGAGTCCGGCGCCGCTCGGGCCGTCCGCCTCGGCTGAGCCGGTCCGGCGCCGCGGGCCGGCTGGCTCGGCGAGGGGGTTCGGTGCCGCTTCGGCTCGGCGAGGCGGACGTTCGGGCCCGCGGGCTACCACCAGGCGGAGTCGAGGCGGCCCTCGATGCTGCGCAGGTGGCGCCGGGCGCAGCTGTCGCAGAAGTAGACGCGGCGGCCGTTCTCGACGGAGCAGGTCCACGTCAGCGGCAGGCGCTCTGCGGTGGTGCCGCAGCGGGCGCAGGTGGTGCCGGCGGCGGATGTGGTCGCTGGTTGGGAGGGGTGCTCGTCCACGTTGCGACGATACCTCCCCGCCTGCCGGTTTTGTCGTGCGGACGCACCGCGGGGCCGGCCCCGGGAGGGGCCGGCCCCGCGGTGGACCGGGCCGCCGGAAGGCGGCGGAAACCGGACGGAGACGGCGGTGGCGCGGCGCGGTCGGCGGGCCGGACAGCCGGCGCCGCGGCGGACGGGCGGTTGGCCCGTCCGGGCGGCGGCTTACTGCATCACGGCCATGGCCAGCGCGCGGCGGGCGCGCAGCGAGGCGCGCTCGGCCCGGCGCTGGAGCCGACGGGCGGCCAGCAGGCGCTCGGACCTGCGGGCGTCGTCGGCCTCCCGCAACCGCTGTTGCATGTGGGCGCGTGCCAGGGCTTCTGGCATGAGTTGCATCTCGAGGTTCCTGTTCTGGGTCGACGCCATCGCGTCGGAGGCACGGGCGGGGAGGTCGGTGAGGGAGGTCGTCATCGTCGGGGCCTGATTCTCGGAGGTGTGGTGATGCCGGGGGTCATGGGTGAACGGGCGGTCGATGGTGCCGGGGACGGCACGCCGCTTGCCGGTGCTCATACGGCGACGGCGTTCTTGCGCGGGCGGCCACGGGGCCGCTTGCGGGGGACGACGACCCCCTGGATGAACAGTTCCCCGCCCCAGACACCCCAGGGCTCCCGCCGGTCCTTGGCGCCGGCGAGGCAGGCCTCGCGCACCGGGCAGGTCTGGCAGAGGGACTTGGCGTACTCGACGTCAGCCGGGGACTCGGCGAAGAAGACCTCGGGGTCGTAGGTACGGCAGGGGACGGGGACGCCGAGGCGGTCGATCTCGTCGTCGAGCTCGGTGAGGGGCAGCAAGGTGTTCTCCGGGGGCTGTGCGGGAGGGTGATCGGCCGGGGCCACGGCGCTCGGGCCGTGCGACTGCTTCTGGTCGGGCTGGTGTCCAGACGTCTCGTGCGGTGCGGTGTGCACGTGTTCTTTCCTCGTCTGCCGGTCCGGCCGGTAGGCCGGGATGTTCGACTGTTTTCTGTTGGAGAAACAGAAGGGCCGCGGTTCCCGGTGGGGGAATCCGCGGCCCTGAGGTGCCGACCTGATGCGATGTCAGGCTGGATCACTCCAGGGTTCGAGCCCGCGGAAGGCCCGCATACCGTGCTGCGTCATCTTCTGCTGTCCGTACGCGTGTGCCTCGGCGCCCTTGGCACCGCTCGCGCCTCCGGCGCCGGCGCCCTCGGCCGCCGCGGTAAAGGCATAGGCCGGAGCCTGAGCCTTCGCTACCGCCGCCTTGGACGCCTCAGTCGGTCGTTCGGCGCGCACCCGCGCCGGAATGACCGGCAGGAGAACGGACGCGGCGGAGGACAGACCGGTGCCCCAGGAGGCATTCGCCATCAGAGGCGAGCAGGGGGACACGACGGTGCGATCGACCAGTTTCGCGATGGTCGCCGCGTTCGTCGTCATCATCGTCGTGGAAGTCACCGGACTCGCCTCCTCTCGGCGTCTCGTAAGGGCAGTGGACCAAGTGTGCCTAGTACATCACAGCGGGACCAGGTCTTGGAAGACCCGTTCTCGACCGCGCCCCCGCAGGCTATGAGGACATCCGCGGGGAGCGCAAACTATTTTCCGGCTCCTCCCGGAGAACTTTTCAGGACGTCCCGAAATCCCTCCTCACAGCGGGTGCGCAGCGCCCCGCTCACGTCTCGTCACCCCCGTCGGGACGCCGCCGTCATCCCTGTTCGGGCGCGGGCTCGGCCGCTTCGGGCGCCGGCTCGGCCGCTTCGGCCGCGGGGCCGCCCTCGGCCGGCGGGGCTTCGGCCTCCGGGCTCTCTTCAGGGACGTCGTCACCCGTCGCGTCGGCCGCCTCCTCCGGAATCCCGAATTCCGATTCCGAACACAGCGCGAGAACATCGGGGCCGAACTTCTCCAGCTTGCGTGCGCCCACTCCCGGAATGGTGGCGAGTTCCTGCTCGTCGGAGGGCCGGACCTCGGCGATCGCCAGCAGCGTCCGGTCGGTGAAGACGCAGTAGGCGGGCTGGCCGAGGGTACGGGCCTGCTCGCCGCGCCAGGCGCGCAGCCGTTCGAACAGGCCCTCGTCCAGGTCGGAGGGGCAGTCCTCACACCGCATCAGCTTGATCTCGCCGGCGTCGGACAGCGTCCGCCCGCACACCCGGCACTGCACGGGGCCGCGCCGCCGGCTGCGGCTGCCGCGCTCCACGCCGCCCTGGGCGGCGGCCCGGCCGCTCCGGGGACCCCGCGGCGCCGACCCCGGCCGCAGCCCGTCCAGGAACCGGGAGGGCCGCCTGCCCCCCCGGCCGCCGGGCGACCGGGACAGCGCCCACGACAGCGACAGGTGTTCGCGCGCCCGCGTGACCCCGACGTAGAGCAGCCGCCGTTCCTCCTCGACCTGCTCGTCGGTCTTGGCGTGGGTGATGGGGAGCGTCCCCTCGGTGAGCCCGACCAGGAAGACCGCGTCCCACTCCAGGCCCTTGGCGGCGTGCAGCGAGGCCAGGGTGACGCCCTCGACGGTGGGCGCGTGCTGGGCGCTGGCCCGCTCGTCCAGCTCGGCGACGAAATCGGCCAGACGGGCCTCGGGCAGCGCGGCGGCGAAGTCCTCGGCCAGCCGGACCAGGGCGGACAGCGACTCCCAGCGGTCGCGCACCGCCCCGGACCCGGACGGCGGCTCCGAGGCCCAGCCGCGCGAGCTGAGCACCGCCCGCACCTGCTCGGGCACCGTCTCGGCCGCGGCGCCCGGATCGTCCGCGGCCCGGGCGGCGCCGCGCAGCAGCATCCCGGCCTCGCGCACCTCGGGCCGCTCGAAGAACCGCTCGGCGCCGCGCAGCTGGTAGGGCACCCCGGCGTCGGCGAGGGCCTGCTCGTAGACCTCGGACTGGGCGTTGATCCGGTACAGGACGGCGATCTCGCTGGGCCGCACCCCGGCGTCGATCAGCTCGCGGATGCGGCGGGCGGCGCCCTCGGCCTCTGCGGGCTCGTCGGCGTACTCGGTGTAGACCGGCTCGGGGCCGGCCTCCCGCTGGGAAACCAGCTCCAGGCGGTGGGCGGCGGCCTGGCCGCGCGCCCGGGCGAGCAGCCCGTTGGCGAGGCCGACGACCTGCGGGGTGGAGCGGTAGTCGCGGACCAGCTTGACCACGGTGGCGTCCGGGTAACGGGAGCGGAAGCCGAGCAGGAACTCCGGGGTGGCGCCGGTGAAGGAGTAGATGGTCTGGGACGCGTCGCCGACCACGCACAGGCTGCCCCGACCGCCGACCCACAGGTCCAGCAGCCGCTGCTGCAGGGGGCTGACGTCCTGGTACTCGTCGACGACGAAGTGCTGGTACTGGGCGCGGACGGTGTCGGCGACGTCCGGCCGGTCCTGGAGCACGCCGACGGTCAGCAGCAGCACGTCCTCGAAGTCGATGACCGAGCGGTCCCGCTTGAGCTGCTCGTAGGCGGCGTAGATCCGGCTCACCTCGGCAGGGTCGCGCGGCACGTCCCGGCCGGCCTTCGCGGCCGCGGTCGGGTACTCCTCGGGGACGATCTGGGTGACCTTGCACCACTCGATCTCGCCGGTGACGTCCCGCAGCTCGCTGCGGTCCAGCCGGATGCGGGAGCGGGCGCCGGCCTCCGCGACCAGCTGCACCTTGCGCTCCAGCAGGCGGGGCATCTCGCCGCCGATGGCGCGTGGCCAGAAGTACTGGAGCTGGCGCAGCGCGGCGGCGTGGAAGGTGCGGGCCTGCACCCCGCCGGCGCCGAGCTGCCGGAGCCGGCCGCGCATCTCCCCTGCGGCGCGGGCGGTGAAGGTGACGGCGAGCACGGTGGCCGGCTGGAGGACGCCGGCCCGCACCCCGTAGGCGATGCGGTGGGTGATGGCCCGGGTCTTGCCGGTGCCGGCGCCGGCCAGCACGCAGACGGGCCCGTGCAGCGCCGTGGCGACGGCGCGCTGCTCGGGGTCCAGGGCCTCGAGCACCGCGTCCGCGGAGTCGGGCATCGCGGGGAAGAGCGAGTGGTGAGGTGTCGCAGTCACCCCGCCACTGTGCCAGGTCCGTGCGACGGGCCGCGCCGGTTGTCCACAGGCGGGCGCCCGGAATGCCCACCGGGAATGTTCCGGGCCGGCTCGGCGTTGTGCGCTCGGACGTCGCCGCCGGGGCGGCACGCCACCGGCCACCAGGGACTGATCGAGGAGCGAGGCACCGATGTCGGGCACTGTGACGATGTACAGCACCACGTGGTGCGGCTACTGCCGCCGGCTCAAGAGCCAGCTGGACCGCGAGGGCATCGCGTACAACGAGATCAACATCGAGCAGGACCCGGACTCGGCGAAGTTCGTCGAGGAGGTCAACAACGGCAACCAGACGGTGCCGACCGTCGTCGTGGTCTCCGACTCCGGCGCCCGGGCGACGATGACCAACCCCAGCCTCGCCCAGGTCACGCAGGCGCTCGGCGCCTGATCGGGCATGACGCGGGCCCGGTTCCTTCCCGGTACCGGGCCCGTGCCGTGCCGTCTTCCGACAGGACGCGGCTACAGCCGTCCGGCCACGTCCGTGCGCAGTTGCGGCAGCATCCCGTAGAGGACGTCGCCCGGGCACTCGGTGTCGTTGAAGTCGCGGTGGCCGTAGATCTCGCTCGGCGCCAGCCCGTACTGGTGACAGATGTAGGCGCACAGGCTGACGAGGCTGTCGTAGAGCAGGGCGGGCGGGGCGACGTCGGTGTACGTGCCGTTGTTCTCGATGCCGATGCCCTGGGTGTTCTGCCCCACCGTGTGGGCGCCCACCACCATGTCGTCGCCGTCCAGGAGCCGTTCGAGGCTGCGGTGGCGGCCCTCCATGATGATGCCGCTGCGGCTGATGGTGAAGTGCTGGCCGGAGTCGATCCAGCCGTTGGTGTCCATGTGCAGGTCCTGGATCTCGTGCGCGATCGCGAACGAGCCCGAGGTTCCGGCGTCGGCGGTGTTCGCGAACGCCGTGTGGTGCACGATGATCTTGTTCGGGTCGTTCCCGGCGAGGCTGACCGGGGAGGACGGCGGCCTGGCGTTCCAGGCGGTGGTGTCGTAGATGTTCGGCTCGGGTACGGGGGTGCTCGGCCGTGCGGCGCCGCGCGGTGCGGCCTGGGCGGCTCCCGCGCCCAGGATCACGGCGCCGGCGCTGAAGCCGAGGACGGCCGCCGATCCGAGTAAGGCGCGGCGGGTGGGGCCGGAGCGGTCGGGCTGGGGCGCGGGCGGTGCCATGTGTCCTCCCGAGTGGGGTGGGAGTGCCGGGTCCGGTGTGCGCGGTGGTGCGGCGTGAAACTTAATACCAGTCAGCGCCCGCTGGACAGCCCCTTGTTGGAAATTTCCGCCATCAGGGGCGGGGCGTCCCACCCTTGCGGGGGATCGGCTCGCCGTACCAGAGCTCGATGAGCCGGGCGGCGATGGAGATGCCGAACGGCGGCAGCACCTCGCCGGAGGCGAAGGCCGCCCGCAGGTCCTCGCGGGAGAACCAGCGGGCCTCGTGGATCTCCTCGCCGTCGACGTGGATGTCGGACTTGGTGGCCCGGGCCATGAAGCCGAGCATCAGGCTGGACGGGAACGGCCACGGCTGGCTGGCCACGTACTCGACGTCGCCGACCACCACCCCGGCCTCCTCCTGGACCTCGCGGCGCACGGCCTGCTCGGTGGACTCGCCCGGCTCGACGAAGCCGGCCAGCGTGGAGAAGCGGCCCTCCGGCCAGTGCACCTGGCGGCCGAGCAGCGCGCGGTCCTGGTCGTCGGTGACGAGCATGATGACCGCCGGGTCGGTGCGCGGGTAGTGCTCGGCGCCGCAGGCCGGGCAGCGGCGGATGTGGCCCGCGGCGGCGATGACGGTGCGTTCGCCGCAGCGGGAGCAGAATCGGTGCATCCGCTGCCAGTTCTCCAGCGCGACGGCGTGCACCATCAGGCCGGCCTCGAGCGGCGACAGCAGCCCGCCGACCTCCCGCAGCCCGGCCGGGCGCGCCGCGTCGTCGAGCCGGCCGGGCAGGGTGTCCTTCTGGAGCGCGAAGTAGCGCACCCCCTGCGGGTCGATGCCCAGGAAGTAGCGGTGCTGCTCGGACTCCGGGGCGTCGAAGGCGGGCGTCATGACGAGCTTGGTACCGCCGTCGGGGGTGTCCTCGACCAGCACCTGGCCGCCGGAGACGACGAAGACACGGGTGGTGGGGTGGCTCCAGGCCGCCGCCAGCCACGCCTCGTCGACGCGGTGGTGGGCGGCACGGTCCACCCCCGCGGTGGTGAGGGCGAGCGGATGCGTCGTGTCGAGTCCGGTCACTGCTGCTTCCCAACTCCCGTTGTGCGCGTGGTGTCCACTGCTGCTGCCTGCCGCCCGCCCCGGCTCAGCCGGCCGGCCAGGGCGCGGCCGCCCACTCGTCGGCGAGCTCCCGCCACAGGTGGGCGGCGGTCAGCACCCCCTTGCGGAGCAGGTCGAGGTCGACCTTCTCGTCCACCGAGTGCCAGCCGTCCGAGGGAACCGAGATGCCCAGGAACAGCACCGGCGCGCCCAGCACCTCCTGGAGGTCGGCGGCGGGGCCGGAGCCGCCCTCCCGGGTGTACTTGATCTGCCGGCCGAAAGCCCGTCCCATCGCCCGGGTCAGGGCGCGCAGGGCGGGGTGGTCGAGCGGGGTCAGGCACGGGCGGGTGCCCTCGCCCCAGAAGGCGACCTCGTGCCGGATGCCGGCGGGCAGCCGCTCGGCCACCCACGCGCTGAACAGCTTCCCGATCCGGGCGGTGTCCTGGCCGGCCACCAGCCGGAAGGAGAACTTCACCCGTGCCGTCGACGGCACGATCGTCTTGCCGCCGGGGCCTCCGTAGCCGCTGTGGATGCCGTTGATCTCGGCGGTGGGGCGGGCCCAGATCCGCTCCAGGGTGCTGTGGCCGCTCTCCCCGAGGCTGCCGTGGGAGTGGGCGGTGCGCAGCCATGCCGCCTCGTCGAACGGCAGCTCCGCGAAGAGCTGGCGCTCGCGCGCGGTGAGCTCGACCACGCCGTCGTAGAAGCCGGGGACGGTGACCCGGCGGTCGTCGTCGTGGAGTGCGGCGACCAAGCGGGCGGCCTCGGTGGCCGGGTTGGGCACGGCGCCGCCGAAGGAGCCGGAGTGGATGTCCCGGTCGGGCCCGTACAGGTCGATCTGGCCGTCGACCAGGCCGCGCATCCCGGTGCAGACAGTCGGGGTGTCCTCGGACCACATGCCGGTGTCGGAGACGATCACCGTGTCGCAGGCCAGCCGGTCGGCGTGCCGCCGGATCAGCTCGCCGAAGTGCGGCGACCCGGACTCCTCCTCGCCCTCGACGAGCAGCTTGACGTTGACGGCGGGCGCCGTGCGGCCCGTGGCCGCCAGGTGGGCGCGCAGGCCGAGGGTGTGCAGGAAGACCTGGCCCTTGTCGTCGGCGGCGCCCCGGGCACGCAGCCGGCCATCGGCCTCGACGGGCTCGAACGGGTCGGTGGACCAGCCGTCCGCACGGGCCGCGGGCTGGACGTCGTGGTGGCCGTAGACGAGGACGGTCGGCGCGTCCGGCTCGCCGCTGGACCACTCGGCGAAGACGGCCGGGCCGCCCTCGGTCGGCCAGACCTCGGCCACCGGGAAGCCCGTGCGGCGCAGTGCCCCGGCCAGCCACTCGGCACTCCGCCGGACGTCCGGGGCGCGGTCCGGGTCGGCGGAGACGGAGGGTATGCGGAGCCATTCCTTGAGCTCCGAGAGGAAGGCGGCCGTGTGCTGGGCGACGTACCCGTCGAGGGCGGACTGGACGGCGTCGTCCGGGGTGGTGCGCATGGCTTTCAGCCTACCGGCCGATCCTGGGGGGACCGGGGCGGTCGCGGGGCCTGCGGGCGGGTGCGGGTGTCGGTTTCGTCACCCGGCCCGCCGGCGGGCTCTCTCGCCGCGAGGACTCGGGCCCCGGGCGTGGTCGGCGTCACTCCGGTGGCGGGGGCGGGTCCGCGCCGAGGAGGCGTTCCAGGGCGGGGCGGTCGGGCAGGTTCGCGGGGCGGACGAGCCGGCCCGTGCGCACGTGGAGGAACGCCGCCCGGACCCGCTCCAGGGGCACGCCCTGCTGCTCGGCCCAGGCCAGCCGGTAGACCGCCAGCTGGAGAGGGTCGGCGCTGTCGGGGCTGCGGCCGGTCTTCCAGTCGAGGATCTCGTACGCCGCGCCGTCCGCGGCCTCCTCCGGCGGGAGCCGGTAGACGGCGTCGATGCGGCCCCGGATCAGCCGTCCGGCCAGGGCCAGGGTGAAGGGCACCTCGACGCGGTGGGGCGTGCGTTCGGCGTAGGGGGTGCGCAGGAACGCCTCCTTGAGGGCGGCCAGGTCCTGCTCGTCGGCGATGTCGTCGCCGGGTTCGACGCCGGGCAGCTCCTCGGGGCCGAACAGCGGCCGCACCTCGAACCGGGACTCCAGCCAGGCGTGGAAGCGGGTGCCGCGGCGCGCTGCCGGGGCCGGGGGGCGCGGCATCGGGCGGGCCAGCTCCGCGGCCAGGCCGTCGGGGTCCGCGGCCAGCCGCAGCAGCTGCGTGGCCGTGAGGGTGCGTGGCAGGGGCACGTCCCTCCCGCCGGTCCTGGCCCGGCGCAGCTCCTGGGTGAGAGCGGCCAGGTCACGGTCCCAGGCGGCGACAGTGCGGGCCTCCTCCGGGGGCAGTGCGGGGGCGCCCGCGTCCTCCGGGTTCCCCTGGCGTGGCAGGACGGGGGCCCCGGCGCCGGCGGGGCCCCCGGGCCCCGCCGCGGGGTCCGGGCTCGGGACCGGCTCGGGCCCCGCCGCGGGGTCCGGGCTCGGGACCGGTTCGGGTCCTGAGCCCGGGACCGGTTCGGGGCCCGGGGCTTGCGCCGCCGCCCTGTCCCGGCGGGCGTCCACTGCGGCCAGCACCGCCTTCGCGGCGGCCCGGCGCCGCTCCAGGGCGGCCTGGTCCAGCGGCAGCGGCCACACCGGTTCGGCCGCGGCCTCCAGGGCGGGGTTCGTGGCGTCCTCGGCCGGCGGCTCGGCCCACGCCTCCACCTCGCCGTACCCGGCCTCGCAGTGCTCGCGCAGCGCCTCGAGGAAGGCCGACGGGCCCAGCGGCCGGGTCTGGGTGGGCCCCCACCAGTGGCCGGAGCCGAGCAACAGGGAGCGCGGCCGGGTGAACGTGACGTAGCCGAGCCGCAGTTCCTCGATCCGCTGGTGCTCCTTCATCGCGTCCCGGAAGCCGTCAAGGCCGGCCTTGGTCCACTCGGGGACGTCGGGCAGGGTGGCCGCGTCGCCGCGCAGCCCGTGCGGCAGCACCTTGGCGTTGAACGGCCACAGCTCGCGGCCCTGTTCGCTGGGGAACCCCTTGGCGACCAGTCCCGGGACGGCCACCACGTCCCACTCCAGGCCCTTGGCCTTGTGGGCGGTGAGCACCTTGACGGTGTCCTCCCCGCCGGGCAGCGAGGAGTCCAGGCCCTTCTCGTACTGGGCGGCGGTACGCAGGAAGCCGAGGAAGGCCAGCAGCGTCGCCTCGCCGTCCAGGGCGGCGAAGGACGCGGCCACGTCCAGGAAGGCGTGCAAGGTCTCGCGGCGGCGGGCGGCCAGGGCCTGCGGGGAGGCCGACAGCTCCACTTCCAGGCCCGTGACCGCCAGCACGCGGTGGAGCACGTCCATCAGCGGGTCGGCCAGGGAGCGGCGCAGCTCCCGTATCTCGGCGGCCAGCCGGACGAAGCGGACCCGGGCCTCGGCGGAGAAGGGCAGCCCGTCGTCGGGTTCGGTGCCCTCGGCGCCGAGAAAGGTCTCCAGGGCGTCGGTGAGGGAGATCGTCTCGGCGGGGTCGACGCCCTCGACGGCGGCGGCCAGCCGGTCCGCCTCCGCGTCGGAGGGTGCGGCGCGGCCGACCAGCAGCCGGGCGCGGCGCCCCAGCAGCGCCAGGTCGCGGGGCCCGATCCGCCAGCGCGGGCCGGTCAGTAGCCGCACCAGGGAGGCGTTGGCGGTGGGGTCGTGGAGCACCTCGCAGACGGCGACCAGGTCGGCGACCTCCGGCAGGTGCAGCAGCCCGGACAGGCCGACGACCTCCACCGGCACGTCCCTGGCCACCAGGGCGGCGTGCAGGGCGGCGAACCGGCCGGCGGTGCGGCACAGCACCGCGATCCGCCCGGGGCTGGTGCCGGTGCGCACCAGGTGGGCGACGGCGTCGGCGAGCCAGGCGGTCTCCTCCTCCTGGGTGGGCAGCAGGGCGCAGCGCACGAGGCCGTCGTGCTCGACGCCGGGGGCGGGCCGCAGCGCCTCGACGCCCTCGTGGCGTTCGCGGAGTTCGGCGGCGAGGCCGTTGGCGAGGGCGAGCAGGCGGCCGCCCGAGCGGCGGTTCTCGCTGAGCGCGTACCGGTCGGCGGGGCGGCCGTCGGCGTGCGGGAAGTGGCGCGGGAAGTCGTCGAGGTTGGCCACGGAGGCGCCGCGCCAGCCGTAGATGGCCTGGCAGGGGTCGCCGACGGCGGTCACCGGGTGGCCGGTGCCACCGCCGAACAGGCCGGCCAGCAGCAGCCGCTGGGCCACCGAGGTGTCCTGGTACTCGTCGAGCAGCACCACCCGGTACTGGTCGCGCAGCAGGGCGCCCACCTCGGGGCGCTCGCGGGCCAGCCTGGCGGACAGGGCGATCTGGTCGCCGAAGTCGATCAGGTCGCGGTCGGCCTTCTCGTCCCGGTAGACGGCGGCGAGTTCGGCGAGGTCGCGGCGGGCGGCGACGGCGGGGGCGACCTCCTTCACCCACGCGTTGCCACGGCGGGCCGGGTCCACGGCGGCCAGCAGCCCGGCGAGTTCGGCGTCATGGGCGCGCAGCCGCTCGGGGGTCACCAGGTGCTCGGCCAGCTCACCGGAGAGCGCCAGCAGGTCCGCCACCAACGTGGGCAGGCCCTTGGTGAGCGCCGGGTAGGGGCCGTGGGCCGAACGCAGCACTTTGGCGGCCAGCTGGAAGCGGGTGGCGTCGGCGAGCAGCCGGGCGCCGGGCTCCAGCCCGATGCGCATGCCGTGGTCCTTCAGCAGCTGCCCGGCGAAGGCGTGGTACGTCGAGATGCGCGGCTCGCCCGGCTCCTCCTCCGACCCGCCCGGGGGCGCCGGCGCGTCGGGCGCGGGCACCACGCCGGCCTGGACCAGGGCCCGCCGCACCCGCTCGGCCAGCTCGGCGGCGGCCTTGTTGGTGAACGTCAGCCCCAGCACCTGTTCGGGGGCGACCTGCCCGGTGCCGACCAGCCACACCACCCGGGCGGCCATCACCGTCGTCTTCCCCGACCCGGCACCCGCGACGATGACCCC
>Ga0164242_10005561_pt1 | contig 14020 bp, 6 predicted proteins | sample OricomgcompostMG_FD_108783 | JGI IMG/M metagenome (GOLD analysis project Ga0164242, IMG submission 108783) | Miracle-Growth compost microbial communities from Emeryville, California, USA - Original compost - Miracle growth compost (MG) ...
AAATAATGGTTTTAGTGAGTTGACCTGCGTCGTCCAGGGTCCTGAGGAATTTGGAAAGGGCCACGGCCTGTTTGAAGTCTCCGATGGAATCGCACCCAACGTCTGCGCCCATTTCCTGTAAAAGACGTGTATTGTTATTGCGCAGTGCTCCTAAATGGAACTGTTGAACCCACCCTTTTTCATGATCCCACTGGGCAAATTTGAGTAGCAGGGCGGATTTAAATTTGCGGTTTTGGGTCAGAGAAATGTGCTTTGATTGACGTAACTCATTGAAAACGATTTCAATTTCTTCCCCTGTAAAATCTTCTGCATAAATTTCTTCCAACCCATGATCGGAAACAGAACAACCCATGGTGGCAAAGAAATCGTGGCGGCTTTTAAGCTGCGTGAGGTAGTCTGTATAGTTATTAATCTGGCTGCCGGTTGCTTTTTCCAGTAAAGCGACAAATTGATTAAAGGCGGCCGGATCTTCAGGTGACATGGCTTTATCTGGACGAAAAGCGGGTAAAACGGGAATCTCAAATCCGTCGTCCTTTAATTTTTGATGCCATCTGAGATCATCTGTTGGGTCGTCAGTCGTGCAGACGGTTTTAACACCCATTTTACGAAGTAAGTTTTTAACACTGAACTCAGGAGTGCGCAGCATGGCGGTTGCTTTTTCATAGATGGCCTCGGCTGTTTTCTCGCTTAATAACTCCGTAATCCCAAAATAACGTTGTAGTTCCAGATGGGTCCAGTGATATAAGGGGTTACGCATGGTATATGGAACTGTTTTAGCCCACTCAAGGAATTTTTCCCTGGAAGGCTTATTGCCAGTCATATAGGACTCGTCTATACCATTAGCCCGCATGGCTCGCCATTTATAGTGGTCGCCACCCAACCAGGCTTCCGTAATGTCACTGAACTGATGATCTTCTGCGATTTGCTGTGGGGATAAATGACAATGGTAGTCAATGATGGGCATGTCCTTTGCCGCTTCATGGTAAAGCTTTCTGGCTGTCTCTGATTCTAATAAGAAGTCTTTGTCTAAGAAAGGTCTCATTTGTCTTTATTTTTTCTGTTTTGTGGTCCGGGCTGTATCCAGGTAGCGGTTTTTATATAATTAGGAGAGATACCTTAATTAAATAATAACCCCTTTTTCCTTTTTTATCAGCTGGACAAGCTACAAATTATAGGATACTTGATAACTAAATACTATTCGTTATTTTTTAGTTATGGTCAGCAATTTACAAAACATCCCAGTACATGTGCCGGGCGCTATGGTATTTATTTACGCAACCGTTACCGGAAAATCAGTCAGGGGACTTATATTTGGGGGGAATTGTTGGAACCTTGAGTGGCCTTAAATGGTAAATGATGAAATTTGAACCTGTAACGATTAAACAAATGGCCCGGGATCTGAACCTGGGTATATCTACTGTGTCCAGAGCGCTGCATGATAGTCATGAAATCAGTGAAGCGACAAAAAAAAGGGTGGTGGAATATGCAAGAAAGATGAACTATATCCCTAATCCTATTGCGTTGAGCCTGAGGGCTAAGCGCAATCTATCCGTTGGTATCGTTATCTCTCAGTTTAATAATCCATTTTGCTCGCAGGTGGTGAATGGGATGGAATCGATTTTTTATAAAGCTGGCTATCAGGTCTCTATTGTTCAGACCAGCGAGTCTGCTGAAAAGGAAATGAAGGCCATTCAGTATCTGTCTTCCAGGGTGGACGGACTACTGGTATCTATTTCTTCAGAAACCAAAAGCACGGAGCATTTAAAGGATTTATATGAAAAAGGAATGCCTATGGTGTTTTATGACCGTATTTGCCGGGATATCCCTACTCATATGACCCTGTCCGATAATTATAGAGGGGCCTATGAAGCCACCCGTCATTTATTGGATCAGGGCTGTCTGAAAATTGCCTTTGTGGGTGGCGCCGCCACTCAGCCAATTGTCCAGGAACGCAAGGCTGGTTATCTAAGCGCGCTAGTGGATGCCGGCATTATCGTAGATGAAAAATGGATTCATTTTTTACCAAAGGGTGGGGTGCATTATGTAGAAACGGAAGTGGCTATGGAAAGGCTGCTGCGATTGCCGAAAGATAAAAGACCTGATGGTTTATTGACGGCCTGGGATAAAGTAACCGCGGATGCTTATAAGTATTTAAGGCGCCATGATATCCAGATGCCGGGCGAGATTGCCTTGATTGGCTTTTCCAATTTTCCATTGACTGACTTTGTTTCTCCCAGTTTGTCTGTTGTTCAGCAACAATCTGAAAAGTTAGGGGAGGTGGCCGCAGGGCAGTTACTTGCTTTATTGAATTCCAAAAGAAAACCGGTCAAATATCAAGTGGAAGTACTGATGCCCGAAATTATTCTCCGGGAATCTTCTTTAAGGATAAATCCAGTCGCAGCGAAGAAAAATGAAAAGGTAAAGCGTAGAAATGCCAGCACGAACACCGGTAGGAGTTAGGCGGTGGAAGGATCGTTAGAATAAACATCGTTGATTTTTCTGAAAATTTCTGAAAAAAATAGATGCTGGCGACCAAAGAACATAATAGGTTTATAGGAGGTGTTGTTTGGGGGAACTATTGAAGATTGCTTTTATTATTTGTCGGTTTTTGAAAAAAATAATAAAAAATAATTTGAAGACCAGGCACTGATTTAAAGACGTTTATAATAATTAAATCCTTATGCCGAGGATGATGTTTTGAAAATGTTTTCAGCTAAACTTGTTTGTCTTGTAAATTTTGCTACATTTACATTTTAACACCATGTTGGCATACGAATCCTATACTGATGAACAGCTGACTCTTTTGTTAAAAAAAGAGGATGTTAAGGCCTTTGAGGAGGTCTATCATCGGTATTGGAAGCTTATGTTTTCGATTGCGCATGCAAAACTAAATAGTCTGACAGATACAGAAGAAGTTGTTCAGGATATTTTCTCTGATTTATGGAACAGACGTGAATCAATTGAGATTAACACTTCCTTGAAATCTTATTTGGCAGGTGCGGTTAAATTTCAGGTTTATACCAAACTGGCGGCCAGGTACCGGCTGAAACAAAAGCAGGAATCTTTAGCTGCTAATGCCACTCAGGAACATGATTTGGCAGCCGATGAAATTTATCGTTTAAAAGTAATCCAACAACAGTTAGCAGCCGCCTCCAATGAGCTGCCTGAAAGATGTCGCTTAGTTTATCAGTTGAGTCGCGAACAAGGATATTCCAATAAAAAGATTGCTTATGAATTGAAAATATCCGAAAAAACGGTAGAAACACAGATTACCCGTGCCTTGAAACACCTGCGTTCTGTCTTGCAGGGAATTTTATCTTTTTTATAAATTCAAGTGTCCATTATTGTTTAAAGTTTATTTTATTATAAATTATAATAAAATAAATATGAAAATTTATTATAAATTTGTAAGGGTAATTTACATTTTATTATACATGTATATTAAATAGGTGTTAATGCAGCAAGGGCAAAATAAGGATGTTACATATTTTGAGCAACTGGCAGATCAGCTTCTAAAGGGTACAATTACCCCTGAACAAAAGCTGGAGCTAGACCGGTGGTATATGGAACATGGGGGGCAAGATGCCCAAATTCCGGCACTCTATGCATCAAATGAAAGCGTGCATGAGCAGCTGTTATTAGAGAAATTAAGAAAGAAAATCGGAATTGGACGCAAAAAGAATAATAAACAGCGCGTTATATTTTTGTGGTCTGGAGCTGCCGCGGCCTGTTTATTATTAATCCTAATCGGGGCTAGATTTTTAAAAAATACAGAATTTTCTAAAATAGAAAACATACCTCAGTTCGCTTCATCGAATGATGTTGCGCCAGGTCATGCAGGAGCTGTGCTGCATTTATCCAATGGTTCCACCATTGTCTTGGACAGTATTGAAGATGGAACTGTGGTTAATCAGGATGGAATGAAAATCGTTAAGGAAAATGGCCAGGTAAGATATATTGGGACTAGTGATAAAATAGTATATAATGATATCATTACTCAACGGGGAAGGCAATGGAAAATGACATTGCCGGATGGTACGCAGGTATGGCTTAATGCGGAAAGTTCACTGCATTATCCGGTATCTTTTAACGGTCAAAAAGAACGGGTAGTCCATTTAACAGGCGAGGCCTATTTTAAGGTGGTGCATAATGCCAATCAGCCATTTAAGGTAGTTGCAGGTAAAACTGTGATTGAAGATATCGGGACATCCTTTAATGTCAATGCATATCAAGATGAACCGGGTATTGTTACCACACTTGTAGAGGGAATAGTAAAAATAGACAACATAAAACTTAAGCCCGGCCAACAGGCCTCTATGGGCAGTGATGGCAAAATAAAGCTGCAAACAGTCAATACAAATGATTATATAGCCTGGGTCACCGGTCAATTATCCTTGGAAAATGTTACAGTAAAGGAGTTGATGCGACAGTTATCAAGATGGTATGATGTGGATATCGTATATAAAGGCAACGTTTCAGATATGCGGCTGGGTGGGCTGATTGACAGAAAAGTTTATTTATCCGACATAATCTCGGTATTAAACGCATATGGTATTCATTTAAAATTAGTTGACAATACACTGATTGTCTCTCCCTAATATAATCGGAAACATTATTAAACTATAAGCTGTTCAAATAAAAAGGGACATGGTGCTATTGTATACACAATAGTAGGTGCCAGAGGTATGTCCCGACAATATTGAATATATAATTTTTTTATCTAACCCAAAACTTTGAAAGGATATGGTTAATTACTCGAAAGGCCACCATTATAAAGATGGAATCAGGCATAAAAAAGGTATACTAAAAGTTCCACTTGTGGCACTATTGTTTTTATTGATTGGATTGCAGGTGAGTGCTAAAGGGTATTCTCAGGATGTCAATCTTCATCTGAAAAATGCCACCTTGAAAACGGCATTTGAAAAGATAAAGGAACAGACTGGTTATTCATTTTTATGGAAACAGTCTTTAATTAATAGTACCCCTAGAATTACTGTGGATGTAACAGGTGCAGATATAAATACTGCACTTAAGGCATGTCTGGCTGATGTCTCTTTGACTTACTTTATCAAAGGTAAAATGATTTATATTAAACAAAAGGCGCCTGCTGAAACTTTGGCATTGCAATCGCCTCCGATCTTTCAAAAAGAGGTGCATGGTAAAGTCACTGATACGACAGGCAAGGCAATTGAAGGGGTTACTGTAAAAATAAAGGCCGGGAGAGCTGGAGTATTTACGGATGCGAAAGGTAATTACTCAATTAAAGCAGAACAAGGAGAAGAATTGGTGTTTTCTTATGTGGGCTATGAAACCCAAGAGGTTGTAGTAAATGCTGAATCTGTAATTAATGTGGTTCTTAAAGAACAGCATTCGGCACTTAATGATCTTGTCGTTATTGGTTATGGGACCCAGAAACGCATTAATTTAACAGGGTCTGTTGCTACGGTAGGTTCGGATCAATTGGCCAACCGGCCGGTTACAAATTTGGCATCAGCCCTCGCTGGTACTGCTCCTGGAGTTAGAGTGACCCAAGGAAATGGTAATCCGGGAAGTGAGGAGGTGTCAATTCAGATTAGAGGAGTCGGTTCATTTAATAATAGTTCTCCATTGATTTTGGTAGATGGAGTTGTGGCTGATATGGTGCCCTTAAATACAGATGATATAGAAAGTATCTCCATTTTAAAAGATGCCGCTTCTGCTGCTATTTACGGTTCGAGAGCGGCCAATGGGGTTATTTTAGTTACGACTAAGAAAGGTAAAAGGAATCAGTCGCCTAAAGTGACTTTTACGGGACTATATGCCAGTGAAAAACCAGTTACTGATTTGAAGTTTATGTCTAATACGGCGGACTGGATGGAGTTGCACAATATAGCAAAAGTGAATGCGAATCCTACTTCAACTTCACCAGATTATGCCTATTCTACTATTGACGAGTGGAGGGCAGCCGATCAGAATCCTAATGGAACTTATACAGATCCTGTTACAGGACAGACTATTCCCAACTGGTTAGCTTATCCTAATACGGATTGGGCGCAAGTTTTATTTCAGCCCGATAACTACGAACGGTATGGCGTATCTGTGTCTGGAGGAAGTAAGAATACATCTTATTTAATGTCTCTGGGATACCAAAATAACCCGGGTACTTTGTCTAATACCGGGCTGCAGCGTTATAATGTACGGATTAACCTGGAATCTAAAATTGCAGATTTTATAACCTTTGGTACCCAGACTTATGCCACTAAGGAATTTAAAGATCCAGGCAGTACATCTATGACCTTTTTATTACAGGCTTTTCCTGGAATGACACCTATTTATAAAGGTCTTTATGGGGCTAGCGAAGACCCGAATACGACGCAAAAAGATAATATATTACAACAAGTGGCGGCCACAGGCGGTCAAAATGATTATTCTAGAATCAATACCTCATGGTATGTAAACGCAGATTTGTGGAATGGCATTATTGGGGAAGCTCGATTTAACTATAGTCAATATTTAAGAGAAGATGAACATTATAGCCGAAATTTGCCTCGCTATAGTTTCAGGGAAAGTTTTGAAACGCCTAAAGAAAGCCTTGGTAATCTAGACCAGGCAACTACTTACCGGTATTCTTATAAATCTACTAGTTATACAGCAGACCTATTGTTGCGTTATAATCATAGTTTTGGTAAGCATGATGTGGGTGGACTTTTAGGTTATGAACAGTATTATGCCGAAAATAGCGGGTTTAGTGCGACCATGAAGGGGCTGTTAGATTGGAGTGTGACGGATATAACTTCTGGTGCTACTATGGAATCAATTGGAGGTTCTGCGAAGACTGAATATGCGATGTTATCTTATTTCGGCAGACTTAATTATGCCTATGATAATAAGTATTTATTTGAAGCAAATTTTAGATCTGATGCCTCCTCGAAATTTGCTCCCGGACACCGGACCGGGCTTTTCCCTTCCTTCTCTGCCGGCTGGATTATTTCCAGAGAACCTTTCTTCCATTCTAATGCCGTTGATTATTTGAAATTACGTGCCTCTTATGGTACACTTGGGAATACCGTGAGTGGAAATTATGACTGGCAGACATTATATAAGGATGTAAACAATGTATTTAATGAACAGGTTTCCAATGGAGTGATTCAGTCAACGATTCAAAACCTGGCCTTATCCTGGGAGAAACTAACGACTTATAATCTCGGGCTCGAAGCAAGGTTTTTGCAAAACAGATTAAGTTCAGAGGTGGATGTATATTACAGAAAGACTTCTGATATCCTTACAGCTGCTATTATTTATTTAACTATGGGCAATATCAGTGCTCCTATGTCAAATACGGCTTCTCTGGGTAACAAGGGAGTAGAGTTAACTTTGGGCTGGAATGATAAAGTGGGCGATTTTCATTATGGAGTGAGTGCGAATGTTAGCTATAATAGCAATAAAGTAACTAGTTTTAAAGGAGCCTTAAACTATGGACAGGACGCTTCCACACTGGATATTTGGGGGAATCCTACAATGCGCTATACAAATTTGGCGGATGTCTCTACCGGAGGTGATACCAGGAGAGTGGAAGGTCATATGATTGATGAATGGTTTTTAAGACAACCCTATCAGGGGAATGGTTCATATATGAACGCGGACGGCTCCGTTAATCCCAATGGCGGCCCCAAAGATGGAATGGTCAGAACAAAGGCTGATCTGGAATGGGTTAAATCCATGATTGCAGCAGGTTATTCATTTAATAACAATACAGTGGGTTCTGGGGCGGCCAACATTTGGTACGGACAATTGTTAATGGCGGACGTTAATAAAGATGGGAAATACGGAAACGATGATGACCGGGTGTTTACTGGTAAATCCACTACGCCGAAATTTAATTTCGGGTTTAATATGAATGCAGCCTGGCGGGGATTTGATCTTAATGCCATTTGGGCTGGTCGGCTAGGATCTTACAACTATATTAATGACAGGGGCGCCAATGGGTCAATTTTGGCCAATACAGGTGATGGCTTACCGGCAGATGCCTGGACTAAGTATTATTTTTATGATGCAGTAAAGGCTAATACGGATTATGATAATTATGATCCCGCAACTGATCCGGATGCGAATGTCAATGGAAAATACCCTAGATTACTTTCTTCCACGTCCATAATGACTTCTAATACTTTTTATTTATATAATACCTCTTATTTGAAATTGAAGTCTCTTCAAATTGGCTATACTTTCCCTAAAAAGTGGATTAATAGGACGAAAATCACTGATTTAAGGGTATTTGTCTCAGGAGAAAATCTGATTACTATTAAGGATAAGAATTTTGAAGGAGTTGATCCTGAATTGGGAAGCTCCCTGATTGTATATCCTATAGCTCGCCTGTTCTCCGGAGGGGTTACACTCACTTTTTAATTGATTAAAAATTTAAACATGAATAATATTATAAAAAGCATTTGTAGACCCTGGGTTTTATTGGCAGGCGTCTTTATGATGACAACGTCGTGTAATAAATTACTGGATACGGTGCCTACCAATGAGATTTCTTCAGGAACGATGTGGACGACGGAGAGTCTTGTAGATCAAGGTGTTATTGGCGTTTATTATTCTCTGCAACATCCAGTACAGAGCAATGGGCTTATCGGGACTAGTACGAATATCGGGTATTATGGATATGAGGCTTTTGGTATGACTGGTCAAGGAGAATATGGACTAAATAATTTATTTACAAGTGCAGTGAATCCAAGTAATTCTTATTTTTCCTTTCAATGGAAATGGTTCTATGATGGAATTCACCGGGCAAATGATGCAATCGCCCATATTCCTGATGCACCGATGGATGAGAATAAAAAGAACAGGCTGGTCGCAGAATGTAAGGTGTTGCGGGCATTTTTCTATATGCGTTTAAATGAGTTGTATGGCAAAAATGGACTCGGGGTGCCTATTTATACGACACCAATCAATCCTGATGAAGCGAATAAAGCTCAAAGTCCTGAAAAGGACGTATGGGCATTGGTTATCCAAGATTTGACGGATGCAATTAATGAACCTGATTTACCTGATAATCAAATCGAAGGAGAAGGAAGGGTTAGTAAAGGAGCGGCCTATGCTTTCCGCGGAAGAGCTTATTTATTAACAAAAGAGTGGGGCAAGGCTGCCGCTGATTTTGCTAAAGTAGGAGAGATGGGTTATAGTCTGTTTCCTGATTATAAACAGTTGTTTAAGGTGGAAAATGAGCGTTGTCAGGAAATGATTTTAAGTGTTCAGTACATAGAGGATCCAAATGGATATGGTACAGCCATCCAGAAATACTGTGCTGCTTTTCAACAAGGATCTCAAGATAGCAGAGGCTGTTGGACTGATTTGCAAATCACGCCTGCCTTAGTTAATTTGTATGAGGAAGTCATTGATGATAATACAGTAAGACCTTTTAAATGGGAGGATTATCTGCCCAATTGGGATAAAGTGAGTGCGGATGGCACGGCCAATAGGAAAGTGTTCTTTGTTCGGGATGAAAAGGTAAATGGTCTAGAAATTCATCCGACAATTACAACCGCGATCAATACAGAATTAAATAAATTGTCTGCAACTGCTCAGGCCTTATATCTTCCTGAAGGTAATGAAGCGCGCATCAAGGCCGCATATGCGCACCGGGATCCCAGATTGGCATTTAATGTAGTGACTCCATATGCAAATTTTGAGGGTGTGAATAGCAATTCAACTGACGATGGGATGTATACTTACCGGTTTCCAGTTACTGGCAAATATTATGTAGATCAATCTGGTGCTGAACCAAATTTGAATAAAAATTTGCCTAGTACTTATTATACATCTGGCTGCTGTAATGCGCAGGCGGAATTTAAATATATTCACCGGAAATTTATTGGAGAAGGACTGGAATATATGCGTAGAGAACAAAATCCTGTGGATGAGCCTATTATGCGGTATGCAGACGTGCTACTAATGTGGGCGGAAGCCTTAGTTGAAAATAATGATCTCAAGGGTGCCATGGAAAAGGTTAAGGAGGTAAGGGATCGTGTTGGAATGCCTACAATGGCCGCTTCTTTTGCCGATCAAAATACAGCTAGAAATTATGTCCGTGATGAGCGCCGTCGTGAACTGGTAGGAGAAGGGGTTAACTTTTTTGATGAAATGCGTTGGGAAACTTTAAAGGAAACCAAGTTCTCTGAGAAGTTTTCTCAAAATGCCTGGGGCGGAACGGAAAGTACCGGTGGTACGACTTATGAATGGATTGGTGACCAGTGGTATACATGGCCGGTTCCTAAAGCTGAAATTGAACTCAATAAAAACCTGAAACCTACGCCAGGTTGGATATATTAATTTGTTAGAATTTCTAAAGGGTTACTGGAAGTCTTTAAACGGCTGCTTCTTGTAACCCTTTATTTTGAACTAGAATAATAAATACAAATTTGTGTATTTTATTTGATTGACTGTTTTTAAAATACTGAAATTCAGTTCGGTATAAAGTGTTCTGCATGAATCAATCATTTGATACTGGCATACATTCTCTAACACCGCTAAAAATAAACTATGCAAAGGAAAATTTACGCCTTAGCTTTCTCCTTCCTATTGTTATTCACATCTGGCTTTAAAACCATATTTGGACAAGACGTTCATGATTCTACCGATGTGGATAAGCTGTTAACGAACTACAAAATGGTATGGAATGATGAATTTAATGGCACAGAGATGAATCAATCAAAATGGTCCTACCGTTCAAATGGAAGTGTCCGTAATTACGCAACTGTTGATGGAGACAAGACTATTTCGTTGGATGGCAATGGCCATCTTGTTTTAAAAGTGACCAAGGAAGGTGACCAATATTATGTCGGACAAGCCACCACCGATGGGCATTTCAATGCTAAATATGGTTATTATGAATGTCGGGCTAAAATGAACCAGTCCATAGGTCCACACATTGCTTTTTGGCTTCAGTCGCCTTCAATGGGCAATACTCCCTATAATCAGCCCAATATAAATGGAGCTGAAGTTGATATATTTGAATATCATCGATTAACGCCTGATACTATATGGCAAACGATTCATATCAATGGCTATGGAGCCGAACACCAATCACAGGGGGCGCAGATTAAAACACCGGATATAGATACAGGGTTTCATACATTCGGGCTTTTATGGACGGATAAATCCTATACTTTCTACATTGACGGCAAAAAAACTTATGAAACGAGCTTTGGCTTATCCCAAAGGACAGAATTTATGATTCTCAGTACGGAGCTCACTGGTTTTGGGGGAAACCCAAATCTGGGAAACTATCCAGACAGTGTGGTGTATGATTATGTAAGAGTATATCAACAAATCCAACCTGACTCCGAAGATATTAAAATTTATGATTCAACGACTATCAAAGTAGCCGCTGACACTTATACTTATGACGCAGCATCGGGCATGAACAGCAATTTTGGATCCTCTACTACTCTTGCTTCAAAATTTGGAGGCGGAACGGCCGGAGATGATTTGGCGGCTGCTGTAGGTTATAATCGCAGAACTTATTTAAAATTCCCAACTGCGGCACTAAAGTCTTTGCCAAACTTACAACGCGTATGTGTACGCATGCAGAGCTACAACAAAGATATTGTAAATTTGTCCAAAGGAATTAAATTATCTATTTCAAGTGATGCTTCATGGAATGAACATACAATTACCTGGAACAATCAAGATGCAGAGGCTGGTACCTTAGATAGTCTTACTAGCATCTTAGACGACGGAGCTCCAAAAGCTGACAATGTTCCTACGCCCCTCACAGATGATTTTATCAATAGTTACAATCATTATATATATTTAGATATTTCAGATACGATAAAAAAAATGATGGCATTACATATATTGCCAGATACTATATCTTTAGTTCTGCAAGGTTATGCTATTGGAACAGGAACGCAACAGTATAATACTGGATATTATTACCTGTCTAAAGACTTTACCAATACAAATGGCCAATCCGTAGATAGTCTTGCACCTAGTCTGGTATTATATTCACTGGCTCAATCTGTGCCGGTCAGAAGTTCTAATTTGACTGCTAAATTAAGAAGCAATCAATCTGTACAACTCAACTGGACAATCTTTTTTGAACAAAATGTCAGTGGTTATATAATAGAGAAAAGTAAAAATGGTAAAGATTTCACCCAAATCGCAAGTATTACCGCCTCCAACAATGGGTCACAAGTTAAAAACTATCGTTATATTGATGAGCAGCCTAATACAGGAACTACTTATTACAGATGGAAAGAATTGACATTAAATGGCGAGACTGAATCAATCAGTAATATAGCGTCCATCACGATAAATTCAATAAAGAAGACAATCATTTATCCTAATCCCGTAAAGAAAGGTCATTCAATAATAGTGAATGTACCTGATAAAGTATCTGGAAATATCGAAATCAGGCTAATAAATAGATCTGGGATTATCATGAAGTCGTACTTAATTACAGCAAAGAGTAACAGCCCCATTCAGATTTCAACATCTGGATTAGATAATGGCGTTTATTTTTTGACTTTGTCAGGCAACAATTTTAATCAAAAAAACAAATTGATTATAAAATAGGACATTCTATAAAGCTGAAATAATTAAATAGCCATTCAGAAGATGAATCAATTTTAATAATCTGAAAATAGCAACTATAATATTGGTTAGTATGATGGACTTTACCGGTAAAATATTTTTCCTGATCTTGATATCTGCAGGATATAGACTTTCAGTAAGAGATTATTCTTCCTTTAAAATTATAAGGCTAAAACTAAGGATGTCAAGGTAGCTTTCTTTTTTTGATAATGGGGAATTTAAGTACCGGTATTTAAAAGGGTGTGGCTAAAGCTGTAAGCTAAGTCGGTGTTTTCAGAAAAAAATCAGAAAATAAATAATAAGAAATCTCTTTTTTGTATGGGGTGTTTTTAGGCCGGTAACTATTGACGCAAACGGTTGCATGGTAAAAGCTTACAAGTTATGCGTTAAAATCGGATCTATTTTTTAATTTTAAGCCAGCTGTTTACATCCAGTACGGGTAAATATCTCTTTTTTACAGTTTTAGTGAATGGGTCATTGAACTTTTTAATTATGAAATCTACGTTAAACCGTTTTGTTCTTCTGCTGATCATCGTCATGGTTGGGAGAGTGTTTGCTTTAGGTAATCCTGCACGCTCGGCTCCCCTGTACTTTGGTGTAAATGGAAGTGCAGGCATGGCAGATGCGTCAAGTGCTTTTTTTTGCGTGGATACCATAAAGTCTCCAGCCATTATACCGCTTCCCAATGACTATAAATTGTTGGACGGGTATCAGGGACGTACTTTTTTGATTGATAAAATGACGCCGATTGTGCTGGATCAAAAAGTAAATATTTTAGTCAATAAAGATCTGCAGCGTCAATGGCGGGCTTTGCTGACGGAAAATATTGGTCGCTTACTGGGTCTGAAAGTTGATTTCCCGGTTTATGATCATGCAGCTGAAGGGGCGGCACCGGCAAAAGGCGGGATAATATTGCGTTTGGAGGATAAAAAGGAGACGGTAAAGTCAGTTGGAGATCTTATTAAAAATAAAGGGTATTATCAACTAAAAATAACACCAGAAAAGGTGGTGATTACGGCTCATGAGGCTACTGGTTTTTTATATGGTCTTGTGAGTCTTATACAACTGGGCGTACACGCTCAATTATCGCATCCAGGTGCTGCTGGCCTACAGGTGCCTTGTTGGCAGATTAAGGACCAGCCTAATTATCAGTGGCGGGGACTCATGCTGGATGAATCGAGACATTTCTTTGGCAAGGGGGAGGTGGAAAAACTGTTAACCTGGATGGCTTATTATAAACTCAACAGGTTCCATTGGCATTTAACGGATGAGCCGGGTTGGCGTTTTGAAGTGCCGGGTTATCCAAAACTCACCAGTATTGGGGCCGTTGGAAATAAGACAGACTCCCTGGCGCCGGCCAGGTATTATACGGATGCAGAAATTAAAGAAGTGATAGATTATGCCAAAGCATTAGGGATTGAAGTGATTCCAGAAATAGATATGC
>Ga0164242_10005562_pt1 | contig 14017 bp, 15 predicted proteins | sample OricomgcompostMG_FD_108783 | JGI IMG/M metagenome (GOLD analysis project Ga0164242, IMG submission 108783) | Miracle-Growth compost microbial communities from Emeryville, California, USA - Original compost - Miracle growth compost (MG) ...
GTGACCGCATCCGGCTTGACTTCCTGATTGGTCGCATTCTCATCCATCGTCTGAGGCTGCGTGTAGGTAGTCGTCACCGGCTGTGTCTCGGTCTGCCCGTACGTCTGCTGCTGTGTGGTGCTGGTCTTCGACTGAGCGTCCTGCTGTGCTTTCTTCTGCTCATCGGACACAATCGTGTACCGGTTCGCAAGCGCAGTCAGGTCGGGCAGTTTGTCGGTCGGCGAGAAGATATCGAACAACGACGAGCCGATGATCTGACCCGCGTTGCCCATGAACTCCTTGGTGGACGTCGCGGTCACGGTCGCCATCTTCTTCTGATACATGTAGGCGTCAACCTCGGACAGCGAGGCATTGTCGCCCAGCGTGCCCGTGACATCCGCACCCTTGGTATCAGTAGTCGCGCCGACCGCGTGCACCGCGTCCATCATCGACTTACCAGTCTTCATGAGATCACGGACCTGAGTCAGCTGATCCCAGTTCAACACCGCCTCGGGCTTGCCCGTCTCGTTGCGCACGAGCGTAAGGCCGTTCGGGATGTAACCACCTGTGTCGCGGAACACCGAGGTGATACCGCCGACGATGGATTCGGCTCCGTGAATGACACCACCGACCGCGTTCTTGGCGCCGTTGTAAACCGAGGACAGCTTATCACCCAAGAATCCGACAGCACCGCTCGCGACGTTCACCGCCGCATCGCGTGTGGCATCGAGCGCGTGTCCCGGAACCGAGTACCATTCCGGCGGCGGCTTCGGGACGACCGTGTCCATGACCCTGCGGACAGGATTCATGAAGGAGTCAATGATCTCGCGGATCTTATCCTTCAGGAAGTTCTTCTGTGTGTCGGGCGATACTCCGCCTCCCACACCTCCTGAGATGAATGCACCGTCGGCGCCGATCCCGAGGTGGAATCGACCGGGGCGCACCCCGTCCCACTGCGAGGAGTCTGCACCGGCTGCAGGCCCGCCATATGCGACGTTCCCGTGTGAACCACCCGACTCGACGTTCACGGTCGCGTACGGGCCCACACCGGTCAGTGTACCAGCAGTATGTCCACCACCCGGACCACCGGGATCATCGTGCACGCCTACAGAGAAGCCTGCTGCCAGACCCGGCAACCAGGGCTGTCCGCCTGGGAACGACGAAGTCGCCCAACGACGCTGACCCGGGCCACCGAGGATCTTATCGGCAATCATCGACATGTAGCCCGAGCAGTCCTCGAAACCCCACGTGTACGGGTCACCGTTCTTGGACTTCGCGAACGCATGCCCGTCCATCAGCTGATGCTGCCACATTGGCATGATGGCCCCACCGTCAAGGTAACCCGGGACGTTGATAGCACGCAAGAAGCCTGCCATATCGCCGCCTACGGGAGCAGATGCGATTGCGTCAGCAATCCCGTCCGGTGCGCGCTTCAGGCCGTTCACGGCGTCCCAGGAGAACGGTATGCCGAGATCCAGCATGTGACGTAGCGCGTACACCTTGCGCTGACCGCCGAGCGCCCCGACGTCACCCCGATCCATGATATGCTCGTCGCCGGCAAGCAGTGCCGGGATGGTGTCCTTACCGACAGGTCCACGTGTGGCGCCACCGGTCATGAACTTGACAGGCTCGAGAGGCGTCATCTTGTTGAGCCCGGGAAGCCACCCAGCGATCGCGTTCCAGGCCTTCAACAGGCCGTTGTTCCAGACGGTATTGATCACGAAGTTGATCGGGACCGCAACAGCCTTACGAACACCGTCCCAGGCATTCGAGATACCTTGCACAATCGTGCCGAAGAAATCACCGACGGACTTGAGTCCGGCCTTCATCCCTTCCCATGCGGGGGAGATAATATTGTCGATAACCCACTTGATGGCGTTACCCAGGCCATTCCACACCGGCTCGATGATCGTGTGCCAGAACCAGTTGAACACACCAGCCAGGAAGTTGATGTCAGCATTCAGCCCATCCCAGATCTTCTTCAACACATTGTTGTAGACCCAGGAGACGGCAGTGCCGATCCCATTCCAAGCAGCCTCGATAACGTTGTGCCAGAACCAGGTGACGATTCCTGCAATGAAGTTGAAGTCGACCTGCAGGCCCGTCCAGATGGGCTTCAGGATATTCGTGTACACCCACGACACCGCGGCGCCGATACCGTTCCAGGCCGCGACGAAGACATTCTGCCAGAGCCACGTGACTGCGTTCCCGATGACGGTGAACACGTTCATCATCTGATCGCGGAACAGCAGGAATGCTGCAACAACCAGACCCACCGGGCCGAGCACGATCGAGAACCCGAGCGCGAACAGTTTCCAGTGGTCGATGACGAAACCGATGGCGGTGCTGAAGGCGTCGAAGATCGGCTTGAGGAATCCATTCCACACAGCCGAGATGACACTCTTGATGCCGTTCCAAACGCTTTCCCAGATCTTCTGACCGATCTGCGTCTGCGTGAAGAAGTACACCAGCCCGGCGACAAGCGCCGTGATCGCGGTGATGATCAGGAAAATGGGATTAGCTTCCATGATCGCATTGAAGATCGCCTGCGCGGCACCGGCAATTTTCGTAGCCGCCGACCATGCAGTGATAGCGATCGTCTGCGCGGTGATCGCCGCAGTATTGATCAGCCAGAGCCCACCCTGGATTCCGAGCTGTACGCCCGTGGTGATCAGGACTGGCAACAGCAGACCGCCGATCACGGCGGCGATCGTGCCGAACACGCCTTGGTGGTCCGCAATGAAGCCGAAGGTATTCTTGACCCCCGTCGCAAGACCGCCTAGGACGTCACCTAAGCCCTTGAACGTCGCAACGATGACATCACCGCCGAAGTGCGCCAACGGGGTCAATGCGTTGCCTATAGCACCTGCTACGGGGCCGACAGCTTTGGTCAGGCGGTCGACTTCGGTCGTGATCGCACCGAATACCTGCGGGCCCTTGTTGAACACGGGCGACAGGATCGCTGCGCCGAAACGGCCAAGGGCCGCGGTCATGTTCTTCATAGACCCGGAGAACGTCTTACCGCCCTGCTGGGCTGCGCCACCGATGTGGTCCTGGATCACCTTGCGGAACGTCGCCGCGTCAACCTGACCGGACTGCACCATCTTGGACAACTGCTCGCCCGAGACTTTGTACTCATCCTGCAGCCAGGTGAAGATCGGAAGGCCGCGATCCGCGAGCATCTGCAGATCGTCGGTCATTGCCTTGCCGTTGGTCTGGACCTTGTTGAAGATCGAGCCCATGTCCGACAGCGACGAGCCCGCGATGGTCGCCGCGTCGCCGGCAAGAGTGAGGTATTTGGTCAAATCCTGGCCGGGCTTGATACCGGCGGCAACAGCAGTCGCGGCAGCAGTCGCTGCCTCGTCCAGACCGAATGCTGTACCCTTGACCGCCTTGTTGGCGGAATCCATGATGCCGTTGACCTGCTCAGCAGTATTACCCAGGCCGCGCAGTTTCGCCTTCGCATCATCAATCGCCTCGAGTCGGGAGAAGCCCTTGGTGAACGCGATCCCCAGACCAGTCGCCGCCAGGGCAACCGGGGCCATCGCAGTCTTGCCAAGGACGCTCCCGAACATCGAGCCGAACTTGGAGCCGGAACTACCACCACTCTTGGCGGCTGCATCCTCCACACCACCAAGAGCCTTATCGACATCTTTAGCGAGAGGAGCGGTATTGCCGCCAATCGAGACAAACGCAGATGCGAGCTCAATTGCTGCCATTATCCTTATCCTTACGCTTGAAGCTTCGCGTACGTTCCTCGGCCGATGAGACCGCAACCCGCTTACGTAGCTGCTCCATCTTCTTCTTGAACTGGTCGATGGGGATAGCCTCGCCGCGCACGCGACGAGCCCGAGGATTGACTCCCGGTCGGGGAATCGGATCGGGTTGCTTCCGACCCTTCTGACCGTCCTTGGTCTTCTGCCAAATCTGAATATTCAAGGCATCGACCGCGGCGGCAAGAAGCATGTTCGTGTTTTCCCATTCCACACGATCGGGGTACATCGCACGGAACAGCGCGGAGTCACGTCCGGACTCCTGCACGAAGACCAGCAGGTCGCGCCAGGTAAACCATTCCTCGCCTACCCAGCGCACCCGCAAGCCAACGTGGATCAGATCAGCCTCTAGAGCCTTACCCTTTTTGGGATCAGCGATAAGGTCTAAGAGGCCGTTGATTCCCCCGTGGTCACCCCGGAATCCTTCTGCCAGGCCTCGAACAAGCCCTGCATGGATTCCTGAGTGGCCTCGTCAATCGTAGCCAGAGTGTCATCGTCGGCGATCGCTTCGAGCAACGCGAAGAACTGCTCCTCCTGAGGCAGCGAGCGATTCTTGCGGATGATCCCGAACTTGATCTGCGCGAACTTGGGCAGCGTGACCTTTTTCTTGATCGGGTCGCCCTCGTCGTCAACGTCAACGGTCAGCGAGTAGTGAAACTTTTCCATGGACACCGGGTTTGTCCTCTCATCATGCACCGGATCACTAAGCCTACCCCGGCAAGAGGTAGACCCGGTGCGCTATCAATTACCGGGGTAGGTTCGGTTCGACTTTCTTGCAAGTCGAGCAGGTGTGGCACGGCTGGCCCGCGTTGGGTCGCCTGCACCACCATGTGCGCTTCAACAGGTCCTCGGGGAGCATCTTGACCAGGTCCGCCTTGGTGTAGCTGAGGATCGGGTATATCAGCCGCGGCTGCTGTCCCGTCATCAATTCCACACTCGTGAGGTAGGACCGATCGTACGTCTCGCCGGCACGAGGATCTGAGAAGTCATCCTTGTTGCGGGGAACGACTATCGTCGTCAGCCCTGACTTCTGGTGCATCAGCACCCCGGCCCAGTAACCCCAGAGGTAGTGATTGCGCGGAATCCGTCGCACTGTACGGAAGTCCACCCCACTCTCTGTATGAGTTATCTGGGCGCGGGGATACTGCTGCTGAATCCAAGCGAGCACCTGAGTGGTCGCCCGATTCTCGTGGATTTGACGGCCTTCCCAGTCAGCGAGCATCACATGATGCGTCCGTGTGGGAAGACCGTCGCGAGCACGCTGCCACAAACAAGCAGTGGAGTCGATACCGCCGCTCAGGAGCAACAGCGTATCCACGTTACTCGCCGCCGCCTTCGCCCTCACCGGTGTCCACGGTGCCCACGGCGATGTACTCCACGACGTTATCGCCGTTGACATCCTCGAAGCATTCCATGGTGACGGTGTACATGATGGTATCCGAGTGGACCTTCTGGATATCATCAATCTCGGTGATCTGGCCGTCGGCGATGCACGTACGGATGAGCGCGTCACCGTCATACACGTCGATAACCCAGGTCGCGTGAGGCGACTGCTTCTTGTTCTTGTGGACCACGATCTCGTTGGGATCCTCAGAGGTACCAACCTGAACGTTGTCCTCGCCGTAGACCGACTTCAGAACGTCCGCATTGATGGACTCCAGGAACGCGAACTTGACGGTCACCGAGTAGTCGTTCTGCACCACCTTGACGGTAGTACCACCGAACGCCTTTTTCTTGTCGGTGTCGCGCTTCTCGGACTGGGTGAACCCATCCTCACCGATGAAGCCCTGGTCCACGAAGGTCGCGACGATCTCAGTGCGAGCCGACGCGGGAAGAGCGGTGCCGAGCGGCGCGCGCAACAGCGCACCGGTGGCCTTGGGCATTGCGGCAAACACATTGCCAACAGTCGAAGCCATGATCTTTCCTTTCAGTTCATGGTATATGTTCCGGTGAATTGCCACCGACGGCGGCCCGGAACTGCCGGATTGTCATACTCTTGGGGTCCGCCCTCAAGGGAGAACGCCCGAAACTGCACAGGCCCATATCGCGTGAACTGCGCGGACTTGAGGACAGAGAGCAGGAGCTCCGAAAGTTCCTCAGCGCCACCCGTGTCGCTCGAGTAGCAGTCGAACACGAAACGGGGATTGTTGATGGTCCCGTTCGCGCTGTCGGTGCCTCCCACACGCTGAACAACGATGAACTGCGTTGGATACTTCGAAGGCACGTCGCCCGAGACCGGCACTGTCGGCATCTTCAACTTCAAGAGCTGAATCATGTTCTTCAGTGCCGGCGGGAATGCAGGATATTCAGCTACGCCCAGCATCGAGACTCCTTTGGAGTGTGGCGTTCTTGGCGTTGTCGTGCTGCGCTGCTTCAGAAGCAGTGATCACGGTCGTACGCCACCGGCCCTGAGGCCGTTTCGCGCCCTGCTGAGACGATGTCTTGTACCCATCATCCCCGAGACCGCTTTGACGATTCGCCTCGTCGGCGATCTTCTTGGCGATCTGATTCTCGAGAGCAACCAGCGCCGGCGCGCGACGGATCGCGTAGAAGCCGGCATTGTTAAGTTTGTAGTTCTTAGCCATTGATCCGCCTCAGACTCAATCGTCCTCCCGGATGCCATCCGAAAGGATTACCGTCGGCAGTTTCAGCAAGGCCAATTACCTCGTACAGTTGGTCGGGGTCACGACCGGGCAGGCGCGGTAGCTTGAACCGATCTCGCTCATCCACACCTGAGAATGAATTCGGGATGAGGAGGACACAGTCGACAACCAGTCGATTATGCCCTGCCTCCATGGGCTCGGTCGTGACGGGGAATCGCACCCCGTACACCATCTTGTCCACTCCCTCGGCCCACGACTCAATGTCGTTGCCGTAATCATCCTGGCCTGACCCGTTGAACTTGAGGTAGACGACAGGATACCGGGGCTTCAGCGAACCCATAGAGGCCGCCCATCCTCAGTGAGTTCTGCACCGCAGTCGCAGAGCGTACCACCGAAGTTGATGGAGCACCATGCTGCGTGTTCTACCACACAACCCTCGACAACCGGTCCCGTCGGGATCGTGGTCGCCTTAGGAGTAGTGGAGATGTCCGAGCACAGCTTCTGAAGATCCCGGATCTCGTCAGGGCGGAACAACCCGCCACTGTAGCCGGAAAGCGATTCGGAATACTCCCCGGCTGCACGTTGGGTTACACCGCCTGACCCCGTGTCCGACCACCGTAGAACGATCGTGCGGATTACACCCTTGACGAACTGAGTATCTTCATACTCGTCGTCGGATTCCTCCTCGGACCATTCCTTGGTGCGCAGACACGGCGCGAGTTTAGTTGCCCGACTCCAGATCGTAGAGATCATCGCCGTAGCGACATCCTCCGGAATCTCAGAGTCGAACAACTGCACCTCGGCTGCGGTCAGCGGTGCGGGCATTACTCGCCGCCCTCACCGGAGCCACCGTCCAGATCGACGGTGTACTTGGTGAAGCGCGACAGGTCGCGGATCGCCCAGCCGAAGATAACCTCAGCCAGGTACGCAACAGCGTTGCGCCGCTGCAGGTCGCCGTTGCCGAACGGGTCGCCGTACTCGATCTTCTTGACGCCGATCTGCAGGACGTAGCCGAACTTCAGCGAGTCCCAGTCACCGCCGATCGCACGGATACCGGTATCGACCGAGGAATCAACCTGGCCGGAGACACCCTTCGAGATCGCCGTGGGCTGGCCCTCAAAGTTGGTCAGGCCCTGGTTCACCATGGTCAGCTCCGGGTGCAGACGACGTCCGTTGACATCGCGCGCAGTCGCGAGCGTGTAGACCAGGCGGGGATCCATGGCGAAGCCGGTGAAGTCACCGTCCGAACCATTCACCACCAGACCGTAGCCGTCCCACAGCAGCTTGTCGATGCCGCCCAGATTCGCCGCAGGCGGAGTATCGAGAGCGACCACGTTGGTCGTCTGCGACAGGTACTCGTGGCCCTGAGTCAGCGCGGCGCCGTTGGACGCCTGACGGTAGTGCAGAATCGCCAAGTCGATCTGACGAGCCAGCGCGCCACCCATTTCCTCCTCCATGAGACCCAGCACACCGGCGGGGTTGGTCATGATGGCTTCCATGGAGAACTCGAGACCGACCACAGCCTTGATCGGCTTCACGGTCTTCGAGCCGACCTGCAGGTCGCTGTCCGGCTTGTTCTCGTTCTCGCCAACGATCGAGGCGGCGGGCCGCTTGGTGAGAATCGGGAAGGTATTCTCACCCAGGATCATGGGCTTGGAGGTCGCCAGGGTCGGGATGATGGACTTCGCGGTCGCATCCTTCCAGATCTCAGACGAGATGGACTTGGGCAGGAGGGCGGATCCACCCGAACCTGCGGCGAGGCCGTCGCCACTCGCGGTGGAGAGCTTGGTAGCCATTAGCCTTTCCTTTCTTATTCACCGAACCCGAGAATGCTCAACGCGCGGTCGGCATCGTCGGATCCATTGTTGTCACCACTGGACTCTTTGCCCAGGTGGCTATCAGGCTGAGGCCGGCGAGGCGCATTCTGCTCACCCACGAACTGCTTGAGCTGTTCGGCAGATTCACGCATGCTCTTCTCATCGGTACCGGCGATGAGCGAGACAGGAATGGCGGGGCCATCCTTCGAGAACTCATCGGCGATCTTCTGGCGGAGCGCAGCCTGCTCGTTCGCAGTCTTGAGCGACGTAAGCTCAGCCTGCGTCTGCTCGTACTTGCGCTGCCATTTCTCGGCATCCTTCAGCTTGGAGTCATCCTCCGCCTGCTTCGCATCTTTCAGCGCCTGCAGTTCTTTCCGAAGGTTGCGGTTCTCATCGCGCTCGGCGCGCAGAGCCCGCATACCACCTTCGCCGAGCTCCTCGTCGTCAGTGGTCTTCTTGCCGTCCTCAGCCATTTTCTTCCTCCATCGCGGATTCTTCCCGGGCCTCGTTCCCAGAAAGCTCAAGTCCCTCGAACAGTTGAGGGTCTGATACGGGTGTGGCATAGGTTACCTCACCCGAGTTCTTGTTGACGAACGGTGTGAGCTTGTCGAACTCCGAAGCCTCGAACTCTTCAGTCCCAGGTTCGAAGATCGACTCCCTCTCGATCGCCCAGTATTCATTGCTCTCCCCGAGGATGCCTGAAACGATCCACACATCGTCAGGGGGAACTTGGTTCAAAGCCTGATCAGCGGAAATCATTCCTTGAACACCTTTCTTCGAGTCATGGTCGCCCATTTCGGCTCGAGATCGTCCGTGCGCATGAACCACGGAGTATTATTGGGATTAGTCCAGTCGAGGCGCGCAGCGTAGTTGTTGCGCACCGCGGATGAACCTGCAGTCGGGTACGTGTCAGTCTGGGCTTCCACCCAAAACACGCCTTTCTGCACCTTCCCGGTCTTGTTGTTGCGCACGTTCTGAACCTCGTAGTTCCAGATATGCGCACCGCCCGTTTTCCAGGAGCCGGAGATGAACCCGCGTGCACCAACAGGCTGCTCGAGGATCTTCTGAGTCATCGTGTCAACGTCTCGAGCAATCCCCTGAGTCTTGTGCCCATTCCCGACCGGCTCCCACATATCGCGGATCGCCTGATTGGTGAAGCTGGTCTTAGCCGGGTTCGGATTGCCCAACGCCACGACATCATATCCTCGGCGGCGAAGTTCATATGCCATCACCACACGCTGACAGTTGACGAGGTAATCCTGGTGGCGATGTCCTGCGCGATCTGCCGGGTTTGCACCGTCACGCGCTTTCTGCATCCCCATCGGCCTGCCCTCGACGGGCATCCCGCGGATCTTTTCCTTGGGCGTGAGCGGCGCCTCGACCGCCCCCTGTTTCTTCAGTGCAGCACGGCGGCGAGCGCGTTCCCGCTTCTTCTCCTCAGGAGACATGCGGCGGTATGCTTCATCGTCATACTTAGTCGAAGGAGACGGCTTAGGCGTGGGCTCCGGTGAAGGCTTCGGCTTGACGACCGGTGCCTTCTTCTGATCAGCCAGCCGACGTCTCGCACGTTCCTTCTTCTGCTCAGCGGGTGTCATCTTCAAGTACGCATCATCGGTGTACTTCCGAGCACCCGCTGCCAGATCCGGGGAGATCATGTCATCCCAGGCCCGCAAGATATCCTGAGGATCACCAGACCCTGCAGCCTTACGCGCAGCCTTGTATTCGTCCTCCCACTGCTGCGTGTATTCCGGCAAGGTGTACGACTGTCCCGGACGCACCGGCACTGCGAGGCAGTGGCAGTGATCGTGGAAACGATCGGTCCCACCGAGCGCAGTCTGCGCCGAGTGGTACACTGCCCCGCGGATCGCCATCATGCGACAGAACGGGCAGGCGTTCTCACGGGCCCTACGTGCCCACCTCGCGCCTTTTTCGCGCTTGCTCGAGGAGATGACCGTATTGCGCAATCCGCCGTACGTACGCCGCTCTGAGGATCCCAGAAGGAGCTCCAGGCCGGTGACCGCGTCGCCCGTTGACATCGCCCACCGCGCAGATGCCTTCAACATCTCCTCGGGGAGCGACGGTGCGGGCTTCGCGATCGCTGTCTTGCCGGCGGCGTCGTAATACTCCACACCCAACTGGGCTGCGGTGTCGTACGCCGACCCGGCGATATCCGCATAGGCGTCTTGCATGTACTCCCAGAACTCGACATCAGCCAGCGTTCTGTTGTACCCCTGCCACGCCTGCGTTAGCGCCTGACCCGTTCGGCTGCTGAGCTGTTGCATCAGATCCAGCACTTGCGTTTCCACCCGGTTCACCTCCCGCCTGCTGCTGTTGCATCAGCATCTGACGGAACGTCGCCTTGTTGCGGTCCTTCTGCAACTGGCGCTGTTCGCCCTTGGTCAACCCGACCATATCCCATGTGACCGACGAGTCGGCCGGGAGGATCGGGTTCTGACCCTGAGTCAACTTCACCGCACGGTCAGCGTCTGCTGCCTTCGTCGGTGTGGACGGGTCACGCCACTGAATCTCGATATCCTTGGCGTCGGGAATGGTCAGCCCCTGCATGAGTCCGACAATGCGGCATAGTTCGCGGTACCCGTTGGTCCACGACGTCTGCCGGCGCTCAGCTCGCTTAATGAGTCGACCCTCGAGCGCCCGGATCGAATCAGCGCTTGGCGGGTTGTCAGTGACGAACCCGAACATGCTGGGCGGAACACCGCCCTCAGCGGAAACCATCAACGCCATCTTCTCGAGCTGCTCGAAGTACGGCCCCGGCGGATTCGACGGGAACTGCCCGACCTTAGGCAACCCGTCAGAATTCGGGAACCGCTCCATCAGCTCTTCATCGCGTTCCAGGTTCCAGAGAGAACCTAGCACCGCGCGCCAGCCGGGAATCGGCAGGCCATTCGCATCAGTGAACGAGTCCTCCTTGGCACCCAGCACATAACGCTGAGGCGCGGAGTTGATCTCGCGGTTCACCTCAGCAGACAGCAACGTACGAACCGCCGCATCGGTCAGCGATCGGATCGAGCGCGTGATCTCGGTCTTGCCCTGAGTACGCCCGGCACGCCCGCGATTGGCGAGGCGAACCATCGGAACACGGTGCAGGTTGTGGCGATCCGACTCGACCGAACGCCACGGTGCACCGATACCCTTGCGGTTGTAGTGGATCGTCACATCAGGCTCATACACCCAGACATCGGTGATGTCGTGCGAGTCATCGTTACGCTCGTAGCCGAACCCGACGTCCAGGCGGCGAGTACGACGATTCCACACACCCGAGGTGTTCTTCGCCGACTCAGCGGTGATGATCTCGCCAGGCTCACCATCTGCACCCGTGTGGACGGCCATGAAGCCAACGCCGTAGAGCAACGTGTCGATATGGCATAGGCCCGACTCGTACTCCATGTCGTTGTTCTCGTAGACCGACTCCATGTCGATCTCGTCGCAGTTCCAGCCCAGGAAGTCCAAACGTTCCTCGAGCACGTCGATGACGATAGCCGGCCAGCCCACAACCATACGCAGTCGCTGAATCAGCGGGCCCATCGCCGCGTTGCGCAGCAGCGGGAAATGCCTATCGCCGTCGTAGTACCCGTCAATCAGGTGATTGATAGAGTGGTGCTTCTCGACAGCCGTAATCAACTTCTCCGGAGAGTAATCGCCGGTTATCACGAGATCACCACCCTTCCCTTACGAGCCCCGACAGTCATGAGGCGATTTTCTGTGCGCACGCCGGCGGCGATTGCATCGGTACGAGCCTTATACGCGATCGTGGCGGCGTACGCGCCGTCGATCTTGTCAGGCGAGTCCGGATACTGCTTGTAGATCAGATACCCGAACCGAGTCTTGCGCATTCGCGCATTGAGTAGATGCCGATAGAGAATCGGTGACCCATCGAACAATGCCTCATGATTCCGGACTGCCTGTCGCAGGCGTTTGAGGTACTCGGTAACTCGACTGTCCTTGCCGCGAGGCCATGCGGCGATGGGGAAGTTCTGTGAGGCCTTCACCTTCAGACGCCTTCCGTATTTTGCTTCCCAGCGCGCAACCTGCTCGGTCCATCCCGAGGGGTCAGCGTAGAAGCCGACGACGTTGTATCGCTCGAACGCCATCTGGACATATAGATCCACTTCGAAGAGAGGCGGCAGCCAGTCTTTCTCACCAGGCTTCGCCTGCCAGATGCGGATCTCGAATATCGCCCCGTCTTCCACACGACACGCTACGAGCGCTGTCGCGTCGGGGTTTCCCTTGGTCCTACCTTGCGACCCATCGAAACCGAGTACGATCACATCGCCGTCAGTGAGCGGGCGAAGGTCTTTCGGTGTGCAGGCCTGAACATCGGTCCGGTTCAACCAGGCATCGCTCGCCGATGCGATCTGGTTCAGGTAGTCGGACCGTGCCATCTGAGGATCCATCTCAGGATCCCAGATCGTGCGGATGTTGCGCTCCAAGTCAGCGTGCCCTGGAGGACATGGCGGATCGTGTATGACACATCCCCGAGGATCGGCGCTAGAGTCGCCGTACGCGACCCTCAGACCCTCTAGAAGGGAGTCGTGCTCCGACATGTCGGTCGTTGGCGGCGCCTCCCGGTGGTCGTACAGCAGACCCTCGTCCTTAGCACGTCCCTCGCGGATATCCTGGTAGTACTTCGCCGATCCTTCAGCGACGGACGAGTCGCCAGGCATGTATGCGTTCGGCGATTCGATCGAGGTTCCGCCGATCTTGCCGACGTTCGATCGAATGACGTTCGCGAGTTTCACACCACCGTTGGACGGGATCCACTCCTCGGTCTGATCGAGGGAGGCGAATACTGACGGCGCGCCTTTCACACCCCGTGCAGACGAGGTGATGCGTTCGATCTTTCCCCAGCCAAGGTCCACATACGAGTCGTACGGGACAGCAAGGTAATGTTCATGCACAGGGGCGCGTTCATCGAGCATATCCATCATCGGGGACCAGGTGTTGTCGGTCTGGTCCTCGTTGACCGCGGCGATGTGCACGAGCGGTTTGCGGATGGTCTTCCAGGGCTTCCCGACGGGTTGCCCATCAGCGTCCCAGCCGTCGAATACGACCGGGCCGAGCGCTTCGCCGATGGCGATCGCTCCGAGCAGCGGTGATTTCCCCCAGCCACGCGGTCGACCGATCACACCTCGATAGTAGAGGCGTCGGCCAGTGCGTGGATCGAGCGAATACCACTGTAGGATGAAATCTTCCTGCTCGGTATACAACTCGAAGGGCTTGTAGTCCATCACACCCGGCGTCGATAGCATCTCGCGATACCAGTCGATCATGGCGAACCCGAGCGTCGGGACTTCGCCGTCGAATGATGGTTTCCAGGGCATTACTCAGCCTTTCGCAGGCCTCCTCTGCGCTCGCGCGCATTTCCATTGGTTTTCGGTGGAGGGGTATTGGATTTCATCTCGGCCTGGTCAGCGGTCGCGAACACAATTCGCAGCCGGGCGCGATCTTCGCGAGTCGCACCATGCCGAGCCATACGGAGTCGCAGTTCCCCGGCAGCCTTATATTCTCCCCGCCACAATCTGCCATGAATTGTCGCGCAGTCGAGCAAATCCAGCCAGTCGGAATTCCGATAATCCTCCGTCAGCGGATCATGAGTCCAGGAATGCCACCACCGGCGAGTCATATCCGGCCAGTCATCCCCATCAGGCATAAATTCCGGCAGTGGAGGAGCTTCAGCCGTCTCCGACGTCACCACACGCATAGAGGCCTTGCGGTCCCGCGCGGAGGTCTTATTAGCCAGCTGATCTGCGTCTTTAGGTCTTGGGCCAGGCATGATGCCTCCTTTCGTCAACTCCGTCAGAACTTATACGTTGGCTCAGCGACA
>Ga0164242_10005563_pt1 | contig 14015 bp, 14 predicted proteins | sample OricomgcompostMG_FD_108783 | JGI IMG/M metagenome (GOLD analysis project Ga0164242, IMG submission 108783) | Miracle-Growth compost microbial communities from Emeryville, California, USA - Original compost - Miracle growth compost (MG) ...
CGACGTCGACGTGGACTCGCTGGCCGATTCACTCGTTGACTCCGACGCGGACTCCGACTCGCTCGCCGACGTCGACGCGGACTCACTGGCCGACTCACTGGTCGACTCCGAGTCGCTCATCGACTCCGAGACGGACTGGCTGACCGACTCACTCGTCGACACCGACGTGGACTCACTCGCCGACACCGACGCGGACTCCGACTCAGACTCGCTAGTCGAGGCGGACTCAGACCCGCTCACAGACGCCGACTCAGACTCCGAGACGCTGGCCGACTCCGACTGGCTAGTCGACTCCGATTCGCTCGTCGACACGGACTGGCTGACCGACTCACTGACCGAGTCGGACTCGCTGGTCGAGTGGGAGGACGACGCCGAGGTCGACCCGGACTCCGAGTCGCTGGAACTGGCCGGCGGACTAGCCGACTGGCTCTGGGAGATGCTCTGCGACTCGCTGTCTGAGACGATCTCACTCGGCGCGCTGGGCGAGCTCGAGCTGTTGAAGTAGTAGAAGAGCGAATTGATGTTGTAGACCGAGATGCCGCCGGAGGGCAGCGCCTGGACGGCGATCATCACTCCGTCGTCAGTGGTCATGTAACCGGCGTACAACGTGTTCCCGATGTACATCGGATGGGGCACGAAGTGCGCCTGGACCCCGTTGATCGTGATGTTCAGCGCCGCCAGCACCGCCATCAGGTTGTCCGATGTGATCTGGCCGTTGGAGGTCGTGATGGCGGTGTTGTATGTGATGGTGCTGCCGTTGTACGTGCCGCTCCCCACGCCGCCGTACGACGCATGCCCCGCGCCAGTGCTCGAGAGGCTGCTGTCGGATCCACCACCGTAGGAGATCGACGCGTTCGTCAGCCCCTGGTCGGAGTACCTCGGGATCTCGGCGGCAGAGGTCGTGCGGAGCAAGGATGCTCTGCTGGTCGTCGCGGCCTGACTCGTCGACTGGCTCTGCGAGACCGACTCGCTGGCGGAGTCCGAGCCGCTCGTCGATGCGCTCTCGGAATCTGAGGCGCTCACCGACGCTGCTGAGGACTCGCTGGCCGAGTCTGAGGACGACACCGATTCGGTCGCCTTCGCCGATGCCGCAGTCGACTCACTCGCACTCTCCGACGAGGACTCACTGGTCGACTCCGACGTCGACTCCGACGTCGAAGTCGAATCGGTGTTACCCGGCGTGAGGACCGCGCTGCCGTCCGTGGCGAGCGTGTTGAGGCTGGCCGCGGTGACGTCGTAGGAGATCGGCGTCTGGTCGGACATGGTCTGCCGGCCTCACATCTGCGGAGTCTGGCCCAGGCGTCGCACCATGCGCCAATGGTTCGTGTCGGTCAGCCGCTTGAACTCGATCTTGTCGAGCAGTGCCTCGGCCATCGGGAGACCGCGACCACCCTCGGCATCCTCCCCCGGCATCGCCTTGCCCTGTTCTGGCATGAACATCTGGCCGGTGTCGTCGAGCTCGGCCTCGATCGTGTCCTTGTGCACCCGGATGACGAACTTCCAGCGGACCTCGCCTTCGGGTCGGCCATATTCCACGACGTTGTTGGCGATCTCGATAATCGCCGTCTCGAACAGCATCACGTCCATCGGGTCGAGATCGGGATGGTCGCCGGCAGCCTGCGCCAACAGGCTGTGCACGGCGTCCAGTTGATCCGGCACGGCGAATCCCTCGAGCACGTACTCCTTGCCCTCGGGCGCATCTTCTGGCACGTCACCAGCCATGGAGGGCCTCCTCGACCGTTTGGTACGGCGACAGGATCCGGTCGAGGTTCGTCAGCTTGAGAACAGCACGCACCTGGTCGCCCGCGGCGGCGATCCGCAGGTCACCGCCCTGCTGCCGCGCAGCCTTGAGGCCGCCGATCAGCGCGCCGAGCCCCGACGAGTCGATGAAGTCGACCGCACCCAGGTCCACCACGAGGCGGTTCTTCCCGACGGCCACCAGGTCATCGATCCGTGCCTTGAGCGGGGGCGCCGCGACCAGGTTGAACTTGCCCTCGGGTGCGAGCACCACATGTGTGCCCTTGTCCACTTCCTCGAAGCTCATCGATGGTGCTCCTGTCTCATCAGATGGTCGCGGACACGGATTCCCGCGACGTCGAATCGATACCGGTCGCCCGGCGAAGGACGAGAGCCGTGACGTCGTCGCTGGCCCCGTGCGCGACCGCGAAGTCGACGATCCCGTCGACGATCTGCCGACACGTCAGACCCGGTTCCAGGATGGTGTGCAGCCTGGCCTCGACCTGCTCGAAGGAGTCGTCGAGCACGTCGAAGACGCCATCGGACACGACCACCAGCAACTCGTCCTCCGCCAAGACGTCCGAGGCCCTGTCCCAGCTGTCCTCGATGGGCGTCCCCAACGGAAGGTAGTCCTGAATCAGTCGCCGATAGCCTCGCTCCGAGGCCACGATCGCCAGCCCGTGGCCGGCATCGAGGTAGTCGAGCGCGCCGGTGACGGGATCCAGTCGCCCGACCCACAGGGTGGAGAACCGGTTGTTCGCCTCGAGGTCGTGGCGGGTGGTCATCAACGTCCGTGCGACGGCGTCGCCGACATCGGTGTATCGGGAGTGACCACGCAGCACCGCGCGCACCTCGGAGGCGATGAGCGACGCCGCCAGCCCCTTCCCCATCACGTCGCCGAGCACCACCTGGAGCCGCTTCCCGCCACCATCCGGATCGTCGACGACGAACCAGTCGAAGTAGTCGCCGCCCGCCTCCCGGGCTGGTTGGACCCGACCGGCGATCTCGACGCCGGCGATCTCCGGCGCCGATGTCGGCAGCATCAGCTGCTGCACCTGGCCGGCGAGGTCCATCTCCTCCTGAACGGCGAGTTCGCGCTCGAGGAGCGCCCCGAGGTCGGCGAGCATCTCGCGCTGCTGGCGGCCCAGCGTGCGCGGGGAGAGGTCGAGGATGCACAGTGCGCCGATGTTCTGGCCGCTCTGCCCGCGCACCGGTGTCCCCGCGTAGAACCGCACCCGAGGCGGTCCCGTCACCGCGGGGATCTTCGCGAACCGCTCGTCCTCACGTAGATCGCGGACCTCGAGGACCTCGTGCTGCTGGACGGTGACGCCACACACGGAGTCTTCGACCGGTATCTCCCCCTTCGGGAAGCCGACGGACGCGACGGTGAACTGCGAGTCGTTACCGATGAGATTCAGCGCTGCGATCGGTGCCCCGAAGATCGCCTGTGCCAGCCGTACGAAACGGTCGTAGCGATCCGCCGAAGCGTGACGCGCGACAGCCTCCGCCTCCTGCCGGCCAGTCGTCGGGGTCATCGCCGGTCCTCGCCTCAGCTGGCCAGATCGTCGAGGATCGGCTCGATGTCGAGGACCGAGCGTCGTGTGGCCGCCCATCCCATACCCAGCGATGTGTCGTGGTTCGTGATGAGCACGACGACAGCCTCTCGATGGTTCGGCAGCACCATCATGAAGTGGATCGTGTGACGCGTCGTCATCTGCATCTCCTCGATGAGACGCTCACTGGGCCGACCGCGCTTGGCCGAGATCAGGTCCTCGACGTGTCGCACCGTCTGTCCACGGAACATCTCCACGGCCGCGGCAGCCACCGCTTCGAGATACTCGTGCGTGAAGTAAGGAACGCGATGCGCTACACCGAGCAGCGCGCCGGAACGCAGGTCGGCGACCGCGCACCCGAGCGCACCATCGACCTCGAGGATCACCGACTCCATCACGTCGTCGAGCCTGCCCACGTGCCAGACCGTAGCATCCGCGTCGCCCTTGCGGTCCGCATTCGGGTCGGTCGATCCACGCGGCCTGCCCCGCGTCGAGACAGGCCAGCGCCGCTCGCAGAGGGAGGGTGGGCACCGCTGGAGGCGAGTTCCGATGACACCGCGCGATTCGATGAGGTCGATCGCCGCGACGAGGCAACGTTGCAGGGCAGCGGATGCCGGCGTCTGGTGGCTCCTACGGCTGGCGAGGCAGCGGCACCGACCACTCGATCAGCGTGCCGGTCGGCTCGACCACACTGACCTCGCAGGTTCCGCCGCGTCGACGGGCGCGCTCGCGCATGTTCGCCAGTCCGCTCTCGACAGCGTCTTGTGGAATGCCACGCCCGTTGTCTCGAACGCTCAGCGTCAGGTCCTCCGCCACGTGGACGTGTACCGCGATCTCGCTGGCCTGAGCATGTCGACCCGCGTTCGACAGCGCCTCGGTCAGCACCGCGAGAGCGTCCGGTACCAGATCGGTGCCCACCCGCAGCCGCACCGGCCCCTCAAACGCGAGGGATGGGCGGACCTTGAGGGAGCTGGCCGCTCGCTTGACCAGGGCGGTGATCTCGGACTGGAGGTCGGTCCCGGCCTTGGCCATCGCCCCGAGCTCGAAGATCGTGCGTCGAATGTCGCGGATCGTCTCATCGATCTCCTCCACCGAGGAGTCGAGCCGCTCGACGAGTCGCGGATCACTGCTCCAGCGCAGCGCGCCCTGGAGGTTGAGTCCGATGGCGAAGAGGCGCTGGATGACCAGGTCGTGGAGATCGCGACCGATCCGGTCCCGATCCTCGTAGACGGCCAGCTTCAACCGGTCGTGGCGCGCCCGGGCCACCCGGATCGCGAGCGCGACCTGCTCGGCGAACGCGGCCGGCAGCTCCACCTCCACGTCGTGGGCGAGCGCGGCCCGCTCGTGCGTCCAGCCCAGGGCGAGGACTCCCTCGGTCTCGGCATGGCCCGACGAGTCGACGTCCCGCAGCGGCAGCATCATCACCGGCCCCAAGCGCTCCACGGGCAGTACGCCGAACGCACTGGCCCGCTCGTCCTCGGCCATGTTCTCGACCATCGTGGGCGCCCCGCTGCGGACGGTGGCACCGGCGATCGCGTACTCGACGGCGACGGTCCTGACCTGCGCCTGGTCGATCGCCATCCCGGAGACGACCCGCAGCCGCAGCTGGTCGGCATCCGGTCCGGTCACGATCCAGGCCAGATCGCAGCCGGCCACCTCCCGGGCCCGGTCGGCGATCAACTGGAGATCGCTCGCCAGCGACCCGGCGTCGTTGACCTCGCTCATCAGGCGCGTGGTGACCTCGTTCGTCGCGCTCAGCCAGCGCTGACGCCGCGCGGCATCCTCGTGCAGCCGGGCATTCTCGATGGCCACACCGGCTGCGGCAGCGAGCGCCACCACGATGTTCTCGTCCTGCTCGGTGAAGTCCCCACCACCGATCTTCTCGGTGAGATAGAGATTGCCGAAGACCTGACCGCGGGTCCGTACCGGCACCCCGAGGAAGGAATGCATCGCGGGATGCTCGGCGGGGAAGCCGTAGGACTGTTGGTGTGAGGCGATGTCATGCAGCCGTAGGGCTTCGGGACGATCGATGATCAGGCCCAGCAGCCCGTGCCCTTCGGGGAGGTCGCCGATGCGTTTGATCTGCTCTTCGGAGAGGCCGTAGGTGATGAAGGTGCGCAGCCGGCGCCGGGGCTCGGCGCCCAGCACTCCGAGGGCGGCGTAGGTCGCTCCGGCGAGGTCGGCGGCGATGCGCACGATCCTGGTCAGAAGCTCGTCGAGGGAGAGGTCCGCAGCCAGGGTGACGACGGCATCCATGAGCAGCCGCCATCGCACCTGCTCGTCGCGCGCCATGCGCACGCGCTGGAGAACCTCGGTCAGGAGGTCCTCGAACGCCGTGTCCGACAACGGTGCCTGGGATGCGGCAGGCGACTGCGTTTGCGTCTGCCCGGACTCCGCCACGCGCTCGACCGCCATCTCGCCCCTCTCCGGGTCGACAACGACCACGTGAGGCACGCTACCCGCACGCATCGACACGAGACCAGACGCGAGACCAGACGCGAGACCAGACACGAGACCAGAGGAAGCCGCCCGGCTCACTCAACGACCCGAGCCCGACCGCCGGGAGCCTGTCGTCGGGCCGCTGGAATTGGACCGGGTGACGAAGATGGCCGCCTGCGTACGGCTCTGTAGGCCGAGCTTGGCGAGCAGCGAGGAGACGTAGTTCTTCACGGTCTTCTCGGCCAGGGAGAGGGTCTTGGCGATCTCACGGTTCGTCATGCCTTCCCCGATGAGATCCAGGATGTGCTGTTCGTGGGCGGTCAATCGCTCGAGGGCGGGGTCGGTCGGCGGGCCGGTACGGATCCGCTCGAGCACCTGCGCCGTCACGGCCGGGTCCAGCATCGATCGGCCAGCTGCCACCTGTCGTACGGTCTCGACCAGGTCGCTGCTGCGAACCTGTTTCAGCACGTAGCCGGCCGCCCCCGCCATGATCGCGGCGAAGAGCGCGTCGTCGTCATCGAAGGAGGTGAGGATCAGCGCGGCGATCCGTGGGTCGCGGGACCGGATCTCGCGGCACACGTCGATGCCCGAGCCGTCCGGCAGCTGGCCGTCGAGGATCGCGACATCGGGACGGAGCGCGGGGATCCGGCGCTTCGCCTCCTCGGCCGAGTCCGACTCGCCCACGACGACGATGCCGCCGGTGTCCTCCAGGAGATTCCTGATGCCGTGACGCACCACCTCGTGGTCGTCCAGCAGGAAGACCCGGATCATGGAGGCGGAGTCATCGCTCATGTCCTCACCGTAGGCCCGGCCATGTACGGTGCCAATGTCGCTACGTCCTTGGACGAATGGACTTTGGTCCTTCACGACACCGCCGTCTCGGCGCCCTTCTCGATCTCGCCGTCCTGCTCGAGAACCAGGTTCAGACCGGCCGGCTCGGCCGCGGGCGGAACGACCTCCACCGGGCATCGACCCTCCCTGATCACGGCCCGGCCGGTGGCTCCCAGATGTCCGAGGGGAAAGGCGTGGGGCCGGCGGGCGACCAGGAGCAGGTCCGCCTCCTGCGAGGCCTCCGCCAGGACCCTGGCCGGCTGGCCGTGCTCCACGCGGATCTCGATGTCCACGCCCATCGAGGCGAGCGCTCGTCCCTCGGTCGCCCGGGCGACCAGTGCGTCGAGGGCCGCGCGGGCGTCTCGATTGAGCTCGGTCGCGTCGATCCGGGCGACGATCATGTCGTCGTACAGGGTGGGGAGCTCCCAGGCATGGAGCAGTACCAGGGTGCGACCACGCTCCACGGCGATGTCGACCGCGCGGTGCACCAGGCCGAGCGAGCCGTCGCAGTCCTTGACCGCCGCGATGATCGGGCGGTGATCCGCACCGGCGTGCCACATCTCGGGCACGGTCACGACCGGGGTGGCGGCGCGCGCGGCCACGCCGGTTGACACCGAACCGGTGATCACCCGATCGAGGACACCGGCCGGGCCCGTACGTCGCTCGTTGCCGAGGACGACCAGATCGGCCTGGTGAGCGGCGTGGACGAGGGTGGCGACGCGACCGCCGGTCAGCAGATCGGTGACCACCCGGCCGGCGTCGAGCAGATTCCCCGTGCGCCCGGCAGCGTCACGCAGGATCCGCCGACCGATGCGCCGAGCCTCGATCGGTGTCAACGGCGCCACCATCGGATAGCGGCCGGCGAGAGGAGCCTCACTGGGCATGACGTGGACGAGCCGCAGACCGGCACCCGTACGGCGCGCCTCGTCGACGGCGAAGTCGACCGCGGCGTCGCTGCCCCGCGAACCGTCGACGCCCACCAGGATCCAGGTGCGTTCCACGGCTCGGCCCTCCTTCCGCTTCGTCGAGGCGACGGCCTCGATCGTGTCCATGGCCATGGTGCTGCCTCTCCTTCATGTCGGGGTGGTTCGATCGGTGCCTGACCTGCTCAGGCGTGGGCGGGCGAGTGAGAGGCCGGCTCGTCATCTCGGGCCGCGACCTCGGAGATCGGGAGGACCTCGACGGGACAGCGGCTCTCGGACAGCAGCGCCCGACCGGTGCTGCCGAAGTGTCCGACCGGGAACGCGTGGGCGCGGCGAGCGACCACGAGGAGATCGGCGTCCGCGGACAGCTCCTGGAGCACCTTCGCGGGCTGGCCGTAGCGGGCCACCACCTGGACCTCGACGTCCGGATGCTTGGCCAGTACGTCGGCCGCATCCTCGCGTAGCCGGTGGTCCACGGTCTCGGCCCACTCCTTGAAGTTCATCATCCCGACGACAAGATCGCCGTACGCCTCGGGGAAGTCCCACACATGGACGATCTGGAGGCTCGAGCGCTGAGCCTCGGCGCGCTCCAGGGCAGCGTCGATGAGCCCGAGCGGCGCGGCGTCGTACTGCTTGACGGCCACGACGATTCGGCGGAACGCCGACCGCGGTGTCCAACCGGAGGGCACCGCGACGACGGGGACCTGCGCGCGGGCGGCCACGTTGCCGACGGTCGAGCCGACCGCGAGACGCTGCAACAGCGGCACCCGGTCGTTGCCGAGGACGACGATCCGCGCCGTGCCGGCCGCATCCAGGATGCCGAAGACTCGGTCACCGCCGGCAAGCCGGGTGGTGATCCGAGCCGGGTCCATCAGCTCCTGGGCCACACGCAATGCGTCGGCCAGCACGGCCTCACCGGTCGCGTGGAACTCGTCCGGCGTGAAGGGCAGCGGCATCGGGTACAGGGCTGCGATCGGCAGGTAGTCGGGGGCGACGTGCAGGATCCGCAGGTCCGCGCCCAGGCGGCTGGCCTCCGCGGCGGCGTAGCGCACCGCCGCGGTGCTTCCCTCCGACCCGTCGACGGCGACGAGGACCGGGGCGTTCTCGCTCATGGTGCAACCTTTCGGTGTGGTGACTTGGCTGCCTCCACCCTCCGCGTCCCCGCGGCGGCTTGGCAGGGACCGGGGAACGCAGAAGGCGGGACGTTGTACCTGCCGGTCAGCGGATCTGGGTCCCTGCGGTGGCCGCGACGACGCGCTCCGCGTGGGCCAGCGCGCCGATGGCTGCCCGGCGTCCCCGGCCGCCGCGGACGAAGGCCGTGGCGGCCGTGACCTTGGGGCCCATCGAGCCGGCGGGGAGCGGGATCTGGTCGAGCTCGTCCGGGCTCACGTCGTGCAGCAGCGTCTCGCCGGGCCCGCCGAAGTCGGTCATGACACCGTCGACATCGGTCAGGACGACCAGGAGGTCGGCACCGAGGCGGTCGGCGACCAGGCCCGCCGCGTAGTCCTTGTCGATGACGGCGTCGATGGTTCGAAGCCCGTCACGACCACGCGTCACCGGCACCCCGCCACCGCCGGCCATCACCACGGTGGCGCCCGCCTCGAGAAGGGTCGCCGCCACCGGCAGCTCGACCACCTCGACGGGACGCGGGGAGGCGACGACCCGTCGCCAGGCCTTCCCGTCCCGGCGCATCGTCCAGCCATGCCGGCTGGCAAGGCGATGCCCGAGGTCGTCGTCGTACGTGCCGCCGATGAACTTGCTGGGCGCCTCGAACGCCGGGTCGCTCTCGTCCACGACGACGTGGGTGACCACCGTGACGACGTGTCCGGCGGAAGCCAGGTCCTGTTGGAGCCAGCTGCCGATCAGGCCCTGTGATTCGGCGACGAGGTCGCTCAGTGGGTACGGCCGAGTCAGCGACGTGTCGGACTCGCTCTCCACGGCAAGCATCCCCACCTGCGGGCCATTGCCGTGGACCAGCACCAGCTCGTGCTCGGCCGCGAGTGCCCTCAGCGCCGGTGCCGCGGCAGCCAGCCTCTTGCGCTGCGTCTCCGCGTCCGGGGTGTCCCCCCGTTCGAGGAGGGCGTTGCCTCCGATGGCCACGACCACACGCATCAGGCCTCCCCGAGGGTCGCGACCAGGACCGCCTTGATGGTGTGCAGCCGGTTCTCGGCCTGGTCGAAGACGATGGAGTGATCGGATTCGAAGACATCGTCGGTCACCTCCAGGCCCGCCAGCCCGGCGCGGTCGCAAAGACGCCGACCGAGCTCGGTGTCGCGCCCGTGCAACGCCGGGAGGCAGTGCATGAACTTGACGTCGGGATTTCCGGTCTTGTCCAGGAGCACCTCGTCGACGCGGTACGGCGAGAGCAGAGCGATCCGCTCGTCCCACAGCCGGTCCGGTTCGCCCATCGAGAGCCACACGTCGGTGTAGACGACGTCGACTCCTTCGACGCCGTCGGCCACCTCAGCCGTGTGCCGGATCCGTGCGCCCGTGCCGGCAGCGATCGCCCGCGCTGCCGCCGTGACGTCGGGTGACGACTGTCGTGAAGCAGGCCCCACCATCCGGACATCCATGCCCATCATCGCGCCGGCGACGAGCAGGGAGTTCGCGACATTGTTGCGGGCGTCCCCGAGGTACGCCACCCGGATCTGGTCGGCGGGCTTGTCGACGTGCTCGAGCATCGTCATGACGTCGCACAGCGACTGGGTGGGGTGCCAGGTGTCGGTCAGGCCGTTCCACACCGGCACGCTCGCGTGTCGGGCTAGTGCCTCGACGGTCTCCTGGGCGAAGCCGCGGTACTCGATGCCGTCGTACATCCGGCTCAACACCCGGGCGGTATCGGCCACCGACTCCTTGTGCCCCACGTGCGAGGACTCGGGATCGAGATAGGTGACGTGGGCACCCTCGTCGTGCGCGGCCACCTCGAAGGCGCACCGGGTCCGGGTCGAGGCCTTCTCGAAGAGCAGCGCGATGTTGCGCCCCGCGAGCCGTGGCGTCCGCTGAGCGGCACGCCGTTCGGCCTTCAGCACCCGCGCCAGGTCCAGCAGTGCCCGCCACTCCTCGATGTCGAGGTCGATCTCCTTGAGGAAGTCACGACCCCGGAGTCCCTCCAGTGTCTTCATGACGCCACCGCCTCGCGCTCGATCGGGCAGGTGAGGCACCGGGGGCCGCCACGGCCCCTCCCGAGCTCCTCCCCCACGATCGGCACGACCTGGATGCCCTGGTCGGCCAGATACCGGTTGGTGGTGGTGTTGCGCTCGTAGCCGACGATGACGCCGGGAGCCAGGGCGAGGAAGTTGTTACCGTCGTTCCACTGCTCGCGCTCGGCACCGGGCTTGTCGATCGGTGTCCGCAGGACCCGGACGCGGTCCACGCCGAGGACATCGGCCACCACCGGGAAGAGCGCGTCGTTCTCCTCGAGCTTGAAGCTGCCGTCGGCGCCGACGCGGTGGAGGGTGAAGGAGCGCAGCTCCTCGGGCAGGTAGGGGAAGACGGAGAACGCGTCCCGGTCGACCATCGTCATCGCCGTGTCCAGGTGCATGAAGGCCCGCTCGCGCGGCAGCTCGACCGCGATGACGGTGTCGACCGTGCCGGCCCGGAAGAGCGCCCGCGAGAGCATCTCCACGCCCTGGGGTGTGGACCGCTCGCCCATCCCGACCATGACCGCACGGTTGCCGATGACGGTGATGTCGCCGCCCTCCAGCGTGGCCCGGTCGTGGTCGAGGCTGTCATCGCCGTACAGCTTGCGGGTGACGCCCGCCCTGAAGGAGGGATGGAAGTCGAAGACCAGGCGCGAGTTGATCGTCTCCCGGCGCCGTGCCTGTTTCGCCATCGGGTTGATCGACAGGCCGTCGTAGACGAAGGCGGCGTTGTCGCGCTGGAAGAGGTGGTTCGGCAGCGGCGTCAGCAGGAAGTCGTCGTCGTGCAGGTACTCCAGCAGCAGGCTGGGCGCGTCGACCACGTCGGCGATGTCCTGCTTGAGCACCCCGCCGATCAGGTACGACGCCAACGCGGCCGCCGGCGCCGTCTCGACGAGCTCGTCGAGGTGGTGTTCGAGCACCGGGCCGAAGCGGAACGGCGTACTCAGGCGCCGAGCGAGGAACTCGCGTGCTCCCGGCTCGTCGATCGCCTCCGCGAGCAGGTCGGCGAAGTGGTGGACCACCACGTCGTGCTCGCGCAACGTCTCGACGAAGGCGTCGTGCTCGGAGCGGGCGCGCTCGCTCCACATGACGTCGTCGAACAGCAGCTCGTCGTGGTTGGCCGGGGTCAGCCGGCTCAGCTCCAGCCCGGGCCGGTGGACGATGGCCTGCTTGAGCAGGCCGACCTCGGAGTCGACGTGGAAGGTCATGACGGGTTCCTCTCGGTCAGGGTGGAGTCGGCGCCGAGGTTGCGGCGCTTGGCGAGGTAGACGGGAACGCCGAGGACGGCCGCGCCGGCGGCCATCAGGAACGGGCCCCAGGTGACGTACCAGATGTGGCCGGTGTTGCGGGAGTAGTAGACGAAGGCGACCGACATGGCGAACCCGACCGCCGCGACGACGAGATCGCGCACGAGGTGAGGCGTCGAGCCGGTCCGGTGGTCGACCCAGCGCCACTTGATCTGCGCCAGCGCGGAGAAGGCATAGGGGATCGCGGAGGTGATCCCGGTCATCAGCACCAGGGTGGTGAAGACCGTGGCGCCGTCGGTGCCCAGGTAGCTGATCACCACCGCCACCGAGGCCAGCAGCGTCGAGGAGACGATGCCGAACACGGGAACCTTGCGGCTGGAGAGACCCGCGAAGACCTTCGGGAACAGTCCGTGCCTGGTGGCGGCGAGCGGCATCTCCGCACAGATCATGGTCCAGCCGTTCAGGGCGCCGATGCCGGAGATGATGACCGCGATGGCGACCACGTCGCCCGCCCAGCTGCCACCCACGACAGCGTTGGTCGCCGCGGAGTACGACGCCTGGTTGGCGGAGTCGGCCAGCTGTGAGGCGGGCAGGATGCCGAAGACGGCGACCATGGAGAGCAGGTAGACGACGGCGCTGGCGACGGTGCCGAGGATCGTCGCCCGGGGCACGTTGCGACCGGGATCGCGGACCTGGGCCGCGGCAACCGAGGCGGTCTCCAGGCCCAGGTAGCTGAACAGGCAGATCGCCATCGCACCGCCGATCGCCGACAGGCTCGTCCCGCCGCTGGTGTTCCAGGGGGTGAAGTTGCCGCTCTTGACGAAGAACAGCCCGACCGTGGCCATCAGCAGCAGGGGAACGAACTTCAGCACGGTCGTCCAGACCTGGAAGACACCCATGTTGCGCACGCCGGTCAGGTTGATCGCCGCCGGGATCCACAGGCCCGCGAGCGCGATCACGATCGACCAGCCGGTCGCGCTCCCCTTGTTGAGGAACTTCTCGACGTAGAAGACCCAGCCGACGGCGATGGCGGCGTTGCCGGCCCAGGCGGTGATCCAGTACAGCCATGCCTGGCTGAAGCCCCAGCCGTTGCCGAAGGCCGCTCGGACATAGGCGTAGGGGCCGCCGGCGGCCGGTAGCCGCCTGGCCAGCATGGCGAACATGAAGGCCAGCGCGACCGCGCCCACCGTGGCGGCCGCCATGGCGACCAGGCTGATCGGCCCGTAGCTGGCGACGGCATAGGGCAGGCTGAAGATCCCGACCCCGATGATGGAGCCGGTCACCAACGCCGTGGCATGCGGCAGACCGAGGGTGGCCCCGGCCTCCCCGGCCGGGACGGCTGGATCGGCCCCGGCCGCTTCGGTGGCGCGGTGGTGGCGCCGGTAGTCGAGCAGGGACATCGTCGTTCCCCTTCCAAGTCATCTGATGCGGAGCTTGTGACTCCCCCACCACATCGCGCCGGGACCACCCGGACGCAGTGCCGCGGGTCACCGGGGCGCCGGCCCTAGGTCCGTGACGGGCTCGGGGCGAAGGTCCCCACGGCGGCGGTCCGAGTCCTCGCGCCGCGGCTCACTTCCCAGCGCAGGCTTGGACCACATCCCAGGAAGAGGAACGCCATGACGCTGGAAGAGCGCGGATGAGCTACGACAATCTGGAAGAGATGGTGGACGCCTGGCTGGTCGGGGAGATCGATGACGACCAGTTCACCCAGCTCCACCAGTCCGTGGCCGGGAGCTTTGCGTCGACGGCCGAGAACAGCCGGGTGTGGATCGGCCGTCAGGTCGACAATCCGACGTACGTCGACACGCTGTACCTGTCCGGTCAGATCACAGCGGCGCAGCTGGAGCGCTTGGAGGCGTTGATCGGCGACTACGAATAGACCAGCGCGTCGCGGTGATGTGACGCCGCCTGCAGGTTCGGACGCGCCAGGAGCGCCTCGCCCGTACACGTCTCAGGCCCGGCGATCCGTCGATCACCGGGCCTGGATCCCAGCTCAGCGGCCATATCGGCCTCTGATCCGCACGGTCGGGCTGACAGGATTTGAACCTGCGACCCCTTGACCCCCAGTCAAGTGCGCTACCAAGCTGCGCCACAGCCCGAACACCCTCCGCGAAGGGCGTCCGAAGGCTACCCCACCGGCGGATC
>Ga0164242_10005564_pt1 | contig 14015 bp, 10 predicted proteins | sample OricomgcompostMG_FD_108783 | JGI IMG/M metagenome (GOLD analysis project Ga0164242, IMG submission 108783) | Miracle-Growth compost microbial communities from Emeryville, California, USA - Original compost - Miracle growth compost (MG) ...
CGCCGGCTGCGCGAGCCAGGTCGGATACCAGAACGAACGGATCTCGCGCTTCGCCTGGTAGCGCGAGCCGGCCCCGCCGTCGAAACCGTCGTATGAAGGGGCTTGCAGGAACAGCGTTTTCATCGGTCAACCACTCCAGTAGTAAACGTGTGGACGTGCGGATCGCCCGCTAGCGGCCGTCGGACACCTCGACGGCCTCGACGGCCGGCCCGTCGAGGTCCGGGTTCGCGACCGGCACGCGGACGCCGCGCCAGACGACGTGCGAACCGAACGCCGCGCGCAGCCATTGCAGCGTGAGCAGCAGGTCGCGCAGCGGCACGAGCGGCAGATCGCGCCAGAATCCGCGCCAGCCGGCGCTGGCGCGCGCATGGAGAAGCATACGCGCGATGATACTGCTGACAGTGCTCGCGGCGAGCACTGTCAGCGCGGCCGGCGGAACGCCGGGCCACGCCGCGCCGCCGACGCCGGCCGGCCCGGCGAGCCACCGCAACGCCGCGCCGAACCCGATCCACGGCGACGTGAACGTGATCGGCAGCGACGCAAAGCCCGTTGGATTCACCGAGCGGATCGTGCGCAGCCAGCGCGTCTCGCGCAGCCACAGCGCGGCGAAGGTCGGTTCGGTCACGTCGGTGTCGACGAGTACGGGCGCGAGCACCGTCGCAAGGCCGTGGTCGCGCGCGTAGCGGGCGAGCAGATAGTCGTCGGCGAGGCAGTCCTTCAACGCGGCGAAGCCGCCGATGCGTTCGAGCGTCGCCCGCGACAGCGCGAGCGTCGCGCCGAAGCCGAACTCCCGCGAGCCGACCGTATGCGCGACCCGCACCGACGGCGCGAACCACTCGTTGACGAACAGCGCGCCGACACGCGGCCAGAAGCCGCCGACACTGCGCGCGCGATAGAGGCAGGTGACGACGCCGGCGGGCGGGCGGGGGGCGAATCGGGTGTGGGTGGCTTCGGTGCTAGTGGCTTCTGCGGTGAGCGCTTCCGCGGCGACGGCTTCTTCGTTGCGGGCTTCTGGCCCGGCGGCTTGGGTTCTGGCGGCTCGTGCGTTAAAGACGTGTCCGGTCAAGGCTTGTCCGGTCGAGGCTCGCGCGTTCGGATCTTGCGCGTTCGAACCTTGCACGTTGGACGCTCGTACGTTGCATGCTTCCGCGTTAGTACCCTGCGCACCGATAGCCCGTACCTCCGGCACTCGCGCCTCTGCTCGATACGCGCCGGAGACTCCCGCGCGCTCACCCCGCCCGTCGGCCATCCGTACGTCCCCGCCGGATGCCGCCACCAACGGCGCGGTCACGATCCGCAGATAGTCGCGCTCGACGGCGATATCGCTATCGGCGACGACGAGCGTCGCGTGACGCGCGCGCGCCGCCATGTTGATCAGGTTGCTGACTTTCAGATTGCTGCCGTGCACGCGCGAGTCGATCACGAGTTCGATGTCGCAGTGCGGATACGCAACCTGCAACTGGCGGACTACCGCGATCGCCGGATCGACGGCCGACGACACGCCGAACAGCAGTTGAAAGCACGGATGATTCTGCTCGCAGAAGCTCGCGAGATTGGCGAACAGACGCGGCTCGTTGCCGCACAGCGGCTTCAATACGCTGACCGGCACATGCCCGTTCGCGCGCGCACGGCGCGCGGCGGCGCGCACCCGCGACGCCGAACCGAAACGCGGCATCGTCAGCGCCGCGACCAACGCGTAAAGGGCCGCCGCGCAGCAGAGCCCGACGACGAGCCACCACGCGGACGGCAGCGATGCCGTCATACGCCCGCGTCCGGCCGCCGCGATGCGCGCGTCGACGCACGCCGTCGCCGCGGACCCGCCGCCGCGTCCATCGCGCACGCCAACGCGAGCCGTCCGGACATTCCGGTCAGGTCGTCGATTGCACGTCGTTTCATTTACCACCTCGTCTGGAGATAAATGTCGGATTCGTCACCGGCAAACACGCTCGCACACAACAAATCGCCGATTATCGATCGCATCGATTGCATCCGTCATGCGCCCGCGCAACGATGCGCGATAGACGCGCGCGCAACCGATGCAACAGAGATTTGCGTCGTTCGCACAAAAGGAATTGGTCGGCGGGACGAATCGTCGGCAGGTCCGCGCGCCGACCCTTTCGGGCGAAGGGGTTATCGACGCGTCGTCAGCAGGAACGGGACGCGTTTGGCACAATGGCCGCTGCCCCTTTTCCGCGCGCTCCCGCTGGGTCGCCGCCTCACGGTTCCCGTCACGCCATGATTCCGTTCTCGATCCTCGATCTGTCTCCGATCCCCGCCGGCTCGACCGCCGGCGACGCGCTGCGCCACTCGCTCGACCTCGCGCAGCACGCGGAACGCTGGCACTATCGCCGCTTCTGGCTCGCCGAGCATCACAACATGACCGGCATCGCGAGCGCGGCCACGTCGGTCGCGATCGGCTTCGTCGCAGGCGGCACGCGCACGATCCGCGTCGGCGCGGGCGGCATCATGCTGCCGAACCACGCGCCGCTCCTGATCGCCGAGCAGTTCGGCACGCTGGAAGCGCTCTATCCCGGCCGCATCGATCTGGGCCTCGGCCGCGCGCCCGGCACCGACCAGACGACCGCGCGCGCGATGCGCCGCGATTTGCACGCGAGCGCCGAGGCGTTCCCGGACGACGTCGTCGAACTGCAACGCTATTTCGCGGAGCCGGTCGACGGACAGCGCGTGCGCGCGGTGCCCGGCGCCGGCCTGAACGTGCCGCTGTACATCCTCGGCTCCAGCCTGTTCGGCGCGCAGCTTGCGGCGGCGCTCGGGCTGCCGTTCGCGTTCGCGTCGCACTTCGCGCCGGACCATCTGCTGACGGCGCTGCGGATCTATCGCGAGCAGTTCCGGCCGACGGCGACGCTCGCGAAGCCGCACGCGATGGTCGGCGTGAACGTGTTCGCCGCCGACACCGACGACGACGCGCAATACCTGTTCACATCGCTTCAGCAGCAGTTCGTGAATCTGCGGCGCGGCACACCGGGACAACTGCCGCCGCCGGTCGAAAAGATCGACGCGAGCGACTTCGAACTGGCGGGCGTCGCGCATTCACTTGCGTGCTCGGTGGTCGGCGCGCGCGACACCGTGAAGGCCGGCCTGACGTCGGTGCTCGAACAGACGCAGGCGGACGAACTGATCGTCACCGCGCAGATATTCGATCACGCGGCGCGGCTCCGGTCGTTCGAGATCACCGCGCAGGTGCGCGACGAGATGGCGGCGGACTGAGCGCGGCGGCGGGTAGCGCCGCGGGCCGGGCGGCCTGGTTCAGCTTCGCTCCACAAGTCCCAGGGGTCCCACGGGCCCGCACCGCGCCGAGCCACCGCCGCCGGCATCCGCGGCGGCAGCCCGTCTCCCCTGTTACTGCTGCGCCGGCAACGCCGCCAGCCCCTTCAGCAGCGCCGCGTGGAACGCTTCCGGGTCCTGGATCTGCGGCGCATGGCCGAGGTTCGGGAACTCGACCAGCGTCGCATGCGGAATCGCCGCCGCGGCCGCCTTCGCGAGTTCCGGGTAGTGACCGAGCTTCGCGCGCACGTCGGGCGGCGCGGCATCCTTGCCGATCGCGGTCGTGTCCTTATCGCCGATCATCAGCAGCGTCGGCATCCGCAACTCGCCCAGTTCGTAGACGACCGGCTGCGTATAGATCATGTCGTACAGCAGCGCCGAGTCCCACGCGACCTGCGCCTTGCCCGGCCCGCGATACATGCCCGCAAGCATCTGCACCCACGGCTCGTACGCGTCGCGCCACTGTCCCGCGTAGTAGGTCGCCTTCTCGTAGCGGCGGATACGGTCCGCGGTCGTTTTCAGTTCGCGCGCATACCACTCGTCGACCGACAGCGACGGCACGCCCTTCGCCTTCCAGTCTTCGAGACCGATCGGGTCGACCAGCACCAGTTGCTGCGTCGCCTGCGGATACATCAGCGCATAGCGGATCGCGAGCATCCCGCCGGTCGAATGGCCGATCATCGTCGCCTGCCCGACGCCGAGCGACTGCAGCAGCGCGTGCGTGTTGCGCGCAAGCTGCTGGAAGCTGAACTGATAGGCGGCCGGCTTGCTCGATTTGCAAAAGCCGATCTGGTCCGGCGCGATCACGCGATAGCCGGCGTTCGCGAGCCGGTGGATCGTGTCGTCCCAGGTCGCCGAGCAGAAGTTCTTGCCGTGCAGCAGCACGGCCGTGCGGCCGTTCGGATGCGCGGGCGCGACGTCGAGATAGGCCATCTGCAACGCCTGCCCCTGCGACTTGAAGTCGAACCGGTGCACCGGCTCGGGGTAGTCGAAGCCCTGGAGTTCGGGACCGTACGCGGGCCCCGCGTCGGAACCGGCGGCCGGCGCGGCCGCGACGGCGGAGAACGACACGGACAACGCGCAGCACGCGGCGGCGAGTGCGGACAAATGACGGCGGATCAGTGAATTCACGGGCGAGAGTCGGTTAAAGGTCGGAGGAAAGTGCGGGAACAGCGAATGCGGCCCGGACGGCGCGGGCGTGCAGCGATTCTAGCCGGGCTCCTTGGCGTCTGCTGAAAGCCGCACGCGCGCCGGCGCAACGCCGGATGCCATGCGTCCGATGCTGCACCGCATTCGATGCTGGAACGGGTGAACCACGGTCGCGATCGACGCCGATTCGACGCCCGACAGGCGCGCGACAGGTGCGCGACGGGTGCCCGCCCGGCACTCGCCTGGCGCCTGCGCCGAGCGCTCCGCCGCACATCCGCGGCGAGAACGACGCTCGCCGCCGGCGCCGTTCCAGCGCAGCACAGGGAGACACCATGAGCACTCCGTCCAGCCTGAACGACCTGCAACGCAAGACCCTCGCGATCGTGCTCGCGGGCGGCCGCGGCACCCGCCTCGGCCCGCTCACCGACAAGCGCGTGAAACCCGCCGTCTACTTCGGCGGCAAATTCCGGATCGTCGACTTCGCGCTGTCGAACTGCCTGAATTCCGGGATCCGCCGGATCGCGGTCGTCACGCAGTACAAGGCGCATTCGCTGCTGCGGCATCTGCAACGCGGCTGGGGGTTCCTGCGCGGCGAGTTCAACGAGTTCATCGACATGTGGCCCGCGCAGCAGCGCGTCGAGGGCGCGCACTGGTATCGCGGCACCGCCGACGCGGTGTACCAGAACCTCGACATCATCCTGTCGATCGCGCCGCGCTACGTGGTCGTGCTGGCCGGCGATCACGTGTACAAGATGGACTACACGCGGATGATCGCCGACCACGAACAGAGCGGCGCGGACTGCACGGTCGGCTGCATCGAGGTGCCGCGCCTCGACGCGCGCGCGTTCGGCGTGATGGCCGTCGATGCGACGCGCCGCGTGACCGGCTTCGTCGAAAAGCCCGACGACCCGCCCGCGATGCCCGGCCGCCCGGACACCGCACTCGCGAGCATGGGCATCTACGTGTTCAACACCGACTATCTGTGCCGGCTGCTCGAAGAAAACCTGACCAGCACGACGACCGATCACGACTTCGGCAAGGACATCATTCCGCGCGTCGTCACGGGCGGGCACGCGATCGCGCATCCGTTCAGCCTGTCGTGCGTGTCGTCGTCGCCGGACGCCGAGCCGTACTGGCGCGACGTCGGCACGATCGACGCGTACTGGGCCGCGAACCTCGACCTCGCGTCGACGATTCCGGCGCTCGACCTGTACGACCGCTCGTGGCCGATCTGGACTTACCAGGAGCAGTTGCCGCCCGCGAAGTTCGTGCGCGACATGAACGGGCTGCACGGCTCGGGCACGAACCTGCTGGTCTGCGGCGGCTGCGTGATCTCGGGCTCGCAGATCATGCGCTCGGTGCTGTCGTCGAAAGTGGTCGTGAAGTCGTTCTGCAACATTGCCGAGGCAGTCTTGTTGCCGGAGGTGACGGTCGGCGCCAGTTGCCGGCTGCGCAAGGTCGTCGTGGACCGCGGCGTCGACCTGCCCGACGGCACCGTGGTCGGCGAGGATCCGGACGACGACGCGAAGCGCTTTTATCGCACCGACAGCGGCGTCGTGCTGGTGACCCGGGAGGCGCTCGCGAAGCTGTAGCGGCAGCGGCGGCGCACGGCGTTTGCTGCGGGCACGCGGGCCGCGCGGCGAAGCCGGGCCGCGTGAATGCCGGGCAAGGCCGCCGCATGACGCATGGCGCACGATGCCAGGCCGCGCCGCCGCGTGAGCGCCGATGCCGCGCCGTTCGCGTTTTCCCGTTCACCCGACCCACAGGAACGCCCGCCGATGACGATCCGCGTACTGCATGTAGCCAGTGAACTTTATCCGCTGCTGAAGACGGGCGGTCTCGCCGACGTGACCGGCGCGCTGCCGGCCGCGCTCGTCGAACAGGGCGCCGACGCGCGCATCCTGCTGCCCGGCTTCCCGCAGGTCGCCGCGGGACTCGAAGACCTGCGTCCGGTCGCGCGCCTGACACGCACGTTCGGCGCACCGGACGCAACGCTGGAACTCGGCCGACTGCCCGGCGGCGGGCTGCCGGTCTACATGATCCGAGCGGACGCGTTCTACGCGCGCGGCGGCAATCCGTACGCGGACGCGCAGCAGGTGCCGTACGGCGACAACGCGCCCCGCTTCGCGCTGCTCGGCTGGGCCGCCGCGCAACTCGGGCTTTCGCTCGACCCGGACTGGACGCCGCAGATCGTGCACGCGCACGACTGGCACGCGGGTCTCGCGCCCGCGTATCTGCACGCCGCGGCGCGCGAGCGCGGCCCGCAGGCGGCCGCCGGCCTCGCGCGCAGCGTGTTCACGGTCCACAACCTCGCGTATCAGGGCGTCTTTCCCGCGTATCAGTTCGCGAGCCTCGGACTGCCGGCCGACTTCTTCGACGTGCGCGGCGTCGAGTTCTACGGCCAGCTTTCGTTCCTGAAAGCCGGGCTTTACTACGCAGACCGCCTCACGACCGTCAGCCCGACCTACGCGCGCGAGATCCAGACGGTCGCGCACGGCGGCGGCCTCGAAGGTCTGCTGCGCGCCCGCACGCACGACCTCACCGGGATCCTGAACGGCGTCGATTACTCGGTGTGGAATCCGGCCACCGATGCATCGATCGCCGCCCGCTACAAATCCACGCGGCTCACCGGCAAGATCCGCTGCAAAACCGCGTTGCAGGAGCGCTTCGGGATCGCGCAGAAGCACGACGCGCTGCTGTTCGGCGTCGTCAGCCGCCTGACCGAGCAAAAAGGTCTCGACCTGCTGCTTGCGGCGGTGCCGGAGATCGTGTCGCGCGGCGGGCAACTGGTCGTGCTCGGCACCGGCGACGCGGCGCTCGAACAGGGCTTGACGCGGGTCGCGCACGCGCATCCGGAGTCGGTCGCGATCGAACTCGGCTTCGACGAAACGCTCGCGCACGCGATCGTCGCCGGCGCCGACGTGATGGCGGTGCCGTCGCGCTTCGAGCCGTGCGGACTCACGCAGCTTTATGCGCTCGCCTATGGCGCGTTGCCGCTCGTGCACTGTGTCGGCGGACTCGCGGATACGGTCGTCGACGCGTCCCTCGAAAACCTCGCGGACGGCGTCGCGACCGGCTTCGTGTTCGAGCGCTTCGAGCCGCGCGGCATCGCCGCCGCGATCCGCCGCGCATTCGCGCTGCACGCGCGCCACGCGGACTGGCGCGCAACCCGGCAACGCGCGATGCGCGCGGACTTCGGCTGGGCGGCGTCCGCGCAGCGGTACATCGCGCTTTATCGCGAACTGGTTTGAGCGGCTGTCGGCGCGCGGTCGATCCCGCGCCACCGCGCGCCATCCGCGAACCGACCGGCCGCGCCGAATTCGGTTATCGTTGCTCCACCTGCGCGCCGCACCGGACGCGCCGCCTTCGCATACGCCCAGGCACCGGACTCGACCATGAAAAACGTCCTCAGCATCCAGTCGCACGTCGTCTTCGGACACGCCGGCAACAGCGCGGCGGTGTTTCCGATGCGCCGGCTCGGCGTCAACGCATGGCCGCTCAACACCGTGCAGTTTTCCAACCACACCCAGTACGGACACTGGACCGGCAGCGCGATCGATTCGGCCCAACTCGTCGACCTGGTCGAAGGCATCGGCGCGATCGGCGTGCTGCCCCGCTGCGACGCGGTGCTGTCCGGCTACCTCGGCGCGCCCGACCAGGCGCAGGCGGTGATCGACATCGTGCGCGTGGTGAAAACCGTGAACCCGCATGCGCTGTACTTCTGCGATCCGGTGATGGGTACGACGACCGGCTGTCGCGTCGAGCCCGGCATCCAGGAGTTCCTCGTCGCGCAGATGCCGGAAGTCGCGGACGCGATGGCCCCGAACCACAGCGAACTGCAGCGGCTCGTCGGCCGCAAGCTGGAAACCGTCGACGAAGCGCTCGCCGCGTGCCGCGAACTGATGAAGCGCGGGCCGAAGATCGTGCTCGTCAAGCACCTGCTCGACCGCAACAGTCCGGCGGACCGCTTCAACATGATGGTCGTCAGCGAGCACGAGGCGTGGGTCGGCCAGCGTCCGCTGTATCCGTTCGCGCGGCAGCCGGTCGGCGTCGGCGACCTGACGAGCGCGATATTCGTCGCGCGGCTGATGCTCGGCGATCCGCTGCGCGCCGCGTTCGAACATACGCTCGCGGCGGTCAACGCGGTCGTCAAGGCGACGTGGGATGCGGGGCGCTACGAACTCGAACTGATCGCCGCGCAGGACCAGATTGCGCGGCCGCGCGAATGGTTCGACGCGTGGTCGCCGGACGCGGCCTGACGGGTCACCGAGGTTCGGTGTGCGGGATGCCGCGTTGCGTTTTGGGTATCCCCCTATAATTCGCCCGACCCCCACATTAGCGCCACCCTCACCGCCCGACGAGATTTCCCGATGTCCCAGCCGATCCGCAGCGAACAGGAAGAATATTTCGAGCAGCTTTGCCTCGCCGTCGACGCCGGCGACACGCACGAGCAGGAAGCGATCGAATATTTCGAAACGCAGAGCCACGAGCCGGACTTCGATGCCGCGCAGTGGCTCGACATCGCGCTCTATCATGCGCCCGACGTCGCGCGCGGGATCATCGACCTCGTCGATCCGGACGACCGCGAACGCAGCGCGATCGCGCATACCATCGCGGACAATCTCGACATCTCTTACGGCGACGACGAATGCGAGCGCTTCGCGCAAACGATCCATTTCGCGCTCGCGAACGGCGTGCCGGTCGATCTCGACGTGGTGCTCGACGGCTGCCATCGCGCGCTCGACGATCTCGACAGCTGGGCGAGCGACGACACGAAGGCGCCGCTCGTGCAACTGCGCGATACGGTGCTCGCGTTGCACGGCGACGGTTGAGCGCCGCGTTCAGTCGTCCGTTTGCGCCGCGAGGGCTTCCCGTCCTTTCCACCGTCCGCCCGCGCTCGCGCCGTCGGTCGCCCGCACGACGATCTGCGCATGCGTGTCCCGTTGCACACGCACCAGCGCGTCGCGCATGCGCGCGAATGCCTGCGGCGAGCACATCGGTTTGCCGAACCGCGTATGCAGCCGCCGCGTGATCTGCACCGTCCGCGACGCGGGATCGAACACGTAGTGGGAAGCGAAGGTCAGATACGGACCGTCGACGCTCGCATCGGCCGGCACGTCGGTCACGCGCACGTCGTCCGGCAGCGTGATCTGGGCGGTTTCGTCGAAGTCGCCGTCGATGCACACGAACGGCTGCGTGCGCCGCGGCTGCGCCAACCAGCCGTCGACCTGCGTGCGAATCCCGCCCGCGAGGCTCGACAGCGCCGGCAGCGCGGTCGTGCCGTCGGTCCACGTCAGATGATCGATGCTCCCGTGCATCGTGGTCGCGAACGGACCGTCGGTCGGGCCGAGCGCGCCGGTATCGAGGTGCGCGGTGCCCGATAATCCGGTCGCGCGCAGCCGGGCCGCGGCGATGCGCTGCGCGCGCCGGTGCGTGACGCGCCGGAACAGGTTGCGCTCCGGCTCGGCGGTCGCGCCCGCATCCTCGACCCGGTACGCGTACGACGCATTGCCGTCGTCGCCGACCGAGATCGCGAGCCGCGCGCGGCGCGCCCGCGGCTGGGTCGCCGGCGTGCGGACCATCGTGCCGTCGTCGACCAGAAGCGCCGGGTGGTCCATCTCGCCGCCCGGCAGATAGCCGAACGCGATGCCGCCCGACGACGTATCCGCGAACAGCCCGAGGTCCGGCAGCCACGTGATCGCATGGTCGATCGCATCGCCGCCGTAGCCGGGCACCGACGGCAGCGAGTACAGCGTGCCGAGATTCAGCAGCGCCGGTTCCGCACGGATGCCGGCCGCCGCGAGCAGCGCGACGAACAACGCGACCTGGTCCTTGCAGTCGCCGTAGCGGTTGCGCAGGACGTCGATCGCGCGATGCGGCATCGTCTGCGTCTGGCCGATGTAGAGCGCGACGTAGCGGATGTTGAAGCGCATCCAGTCGTAGATTCGCCGCGCCTTCTCGCGCGGATCGGCGACGTTCGCGCTCAGCGCGGATGCGAGCGCGGCGATCGCCGGATCGGTCGCGGTCGGGTCCGCCGCGTCGATGCGGTAGCGCCGCGCGAACGCCGCGTAGTCGGGCACCGTCGACACCATCAGCCGGTCGCCCCAGTTCGAATACGACACGGCGCCCGGTTCGAGCGCCGCATACGGGCCGTGCCGATAGTCGAACGCATAGCGCGTGCGGCCGTTCGCGGTGACGGGCGCGAGCGCCGCGTAGCCGCGCGCATCGACGTGAAGCGGCAGATCGGCGGGCAGGTCGAAGATCAATTGCTGAAAGTCCACCGGATCGCCGGACGGCTCGACCGAGTACGAAAAGCCGCCGCCGTTCGGCGACTTCACGCGCCGCTTCACGAACCTCAGATGCACGCGCGAGCCCGGCCGCACGCCGGGGAAGATCACCGTGCGCAGCACGCCGTCGTCGAACATCGGCGCGCCGGCCGACTGCGGATCCTGCACGTCGCGGATGCCGTCCGCGCCGACCGGATGCACGCTGCCGTCCGGATCGATCGTCCCGGCGCGTAGCTGCGTGATCGTTTCGAGGTCCTTGTTGAACCACACGTCGCGTTGCGCGACCGCGTCGACGCCGGCCGCCGTGTTCGCGCGCAGCAGCGTGTCGTCGCGCTCCTCCACCGAGCCGTCCTTCTGCACGACGAACAGATGGACGTCGCGCTCGACGGTCGCGGGCGGCGGGTCGTCGTCGATGGGCGCGGCCGTGCCCGGTTGCGCGCACGCCGGCTGCAGCCCGAACGCCGCGCAGACGGCGGCGATGCGCAGCGCGAGGCATACGGGCACGATGCGTGGCGAACGGATCACGGGCGCGGTCGCTCCGGAACAGGACGTCGAATGTCGATGGTAAGCCGGACCCCGCGCGCTTGCAGCGGCCCGCGTCGCCGTCTCCTCGCGGTGTCCTGGCGCGCGGGTCGAACGCCCTCGACAGCGCCGGCGCGATGGGTCCGCCGCGACGGCGGCCGGCAGATCGTCATTCGCGGGCCCGATGCTCCGCGCGTTACGGCCATACGCGGCCAGGCCGCAAGCGCGCTATTCGCCGCCGAGGCGCGCAAGCAGCGCGTGCAGCTTCGACACATGCCGCAGCAGCAGTTCGCGATGCTTGTCGATCTGTTCGAGCCGGCCCGCGAGGTCCGCGCGCACGCGGTCGTCGGGCTCGGCCGCCGCGATCACGTCCTCGATGCGCGCGCGCAGCGTGGGCGCATCGACGGGCGGCAGGCTCAGGTAGCGTTCGAGCTTGCGCACGTCCTGCACCGCGAGGTCGCGGAACTTGCGCATCCCCGCGGCGCGCCGATGCGACTCCAGTTCGGCCGGGCTGTCGTCGCGCTTCGCGGCGACCGGCTGCTGGCCAAAGATCGGCTCCGGCGCGCGCAGCACGGAGGTCTTGCGCACCGGGTGCGCGGTGCCGCGAAAGCGCGCGCGCGGCGTCTCGTTATCGATCGCGGCGCGCGCGCCGTCCGGCACGTCGTCGGCGTCGCGCGGCAGGTCCATCCAGCCGGCCGGCAAGCCGGTCACGGATTCGACGCCGCGCACGAATTCCTCGCTGAAATCGCGCTGGCCGGACAACATCAGCTTCAGATACGACTCGGAAAACGTCATCATCCGCGCGAGCCGCGTGGCCGCGCCCACGCCGCGCGTCAGCAGTACCAGATTCGCGCGCCATACGGGCAGCAGTCCGGTGCCGGTATCGTCCATCGCAGGGGCTCCTCCCTCGTTCGTGCGACGCGCCGCGCGAAGCCGCACGGCGGCTCGGGTCGCGTCGTTCAGCGACAGGGTCACGCGTGAAGGTTAGCCGCACTGCGCGTTCGCATGCAACTTCCGCGCCGCAGCACCGGCGCAACGGGCGACCGCCCGGCATGCGGGATGCATCGCCGCCGGTCCCGTGGACGACGGACGACGGCAGTTCGTACAACGCTGACCGGCAACGCAGACCCGCGCGCCGGCGCGCGGCCGGCCCGGCTCACCCGGCCATCACGCGCGCGAGCGCCGCCTGCACGACCGACTCGATCAGCGGCGCGACCTGCGCGGCGCGCGTTTCGTCATACGCATACGGCGGCGACTCGTCCATGTAAGTGCATTGCGCGAGTTCGAGCTGCACCGCGTGCACGCCGGCCTCCGGCTTGCCGTACGCGCGCGTGATGTAGCCGCCCTTGAAGCGGCCGTTCGCGACGGCCGTATAGCCGCCGTAGCCGGCCACGATGGTTTGCAGTTCGTCGGCGAGGCCGGGCAGTGCGCTCGCGCCGTCGGCGGTGCCGAAGTTGAAGTCCGGCAGCCGGCCGTCGAACAGGCGCGGCACCTCAGAGCGGATCGAATGCGCTTCCCACAGCAGCACGTGGCCGTGGCGCGCGCTCAGCACGCCGAGTTCGGCGACGAGCGCCTCGTGGTACGGCTGCCAGTACGTGTCGAGCCGGCGCGCGACCTCCGCTGCGTCCGGCTGCCGGCCGTTCTCGTAAAGCGGCTCGCGCGCGAACGTGTCGAGCGGGATCAGGCCGGTCGTGTCCCGGCCCGGATAAAGGTTCTCGCCGTCCGGCGGCCGGTTCAGGTCGATCACGTAGCGCGCGCAGGACGGCATCAGAATCGACCCGCCGAGCCGCGTCGCGAACGCGTACAGCCGGTCCAGGTGCCAGTCGCAATCGTCGATGCGCCGCGCCTCGGGCGTCATCGTCGCGGCGATGTCGTCGGGAATCATCGTGCCGACGTGCGGAATCGAAACGAGCAGCGGCGCGGTGCCCTGCTGCAACGTGAAAAGCGGGATGGCCGCTGCGGGAGACGTGGTGTCCATGTCGTTATCCTGCGAATGAGTCCGCGCGGTCGCGCAGCTTCTGTTTTTTTAACCACCAGCATATCGCGCGCCCAGCGCGGGCCGCGCATCGCCGCCTGGGGAAATCCACGAGCGGCCGCTGCCTGCGCCGCTCGCGCCGGGCGCGCCGCGTGCCGCGCGTGCGACCCGCCGACCTGCGGCCGCGCGCGCCCAGTCGTTATAATCGGCCCCCGACCTCCCCTTCCTCGACGCCTTCCGGAGATTGCTTCCGTGATACACCAGACAGCTGTTATCCATCCCACCGCGGTTATCGACGAACGAGCGGTCGTCGGCGAGCGCGTGCGCATCGGTCCCTACTGCGTCGTCGACGGCGACGTCGAAATCGGGGAGGGGACGGTGCTGAAGGCGCACGTCGTCGTCACCGGCCATACGCGGATCGGCGCGGACAACGTGATCTATCCGTTCGCGACGATCGGTGAGGAAAACCAGGATCTGAAATACGCGGGCGAACCGACGCGCGTCGAGATCGGCGACCGCAACCGCATCCGCGAGAGCGTGACGATCCATCGCGGCACGGTGCAGGACCGCGGCGTGACGACGGTCGGCAGCGACAACCTGCTGATGGTGAACGCGCACGTCGCGCACGACTGCGCGATCGGCAACCACTGCATTCTCGCGAACAACGCGACGCTCGGCGGCCACGTGACGATCGACGACCACGCGATCATCGGCGGCATGTGCGCGGTGCACCAGTTCTGCACGATCGGCGCGCACGTGATGGTCGGCGGCTGCTCGGGCGTCGCGCAGGACGTGCC
>Ga0164242_10005565_pt1 | contig 14014 bp, 10 predicted proteins | sample OricomgcompostMG_FD_108783 | JGI IMG/M metagenome (GOLD analysis project Ga0164242, IMG submission 108783) | Miracle-Growth compost microbial communities from Emeryville, California, USA - Original compost - Miracle growth compost (MG) ...
AACCTTTGGCGCATATACCGCTTTCACCATGGAGGTGATCGCCGACCGGCGGGCCAACCCGCGCGATGACATGTTCTCCATCCTGGTCAACTCCGAGGTCGACGGGCAGCGGATGGACGACAGCGAGATCGTCATGGAGACGCTGCTGATCCTGATCGGCGGCGACGAGACCACCCGGCACACGCTGTCCGGCGGGGTCGAACAACTGCTGCGCCACCGCGATGCCTGGGACGCCCTGGTGGCCGATGAGACGCTGCTGCCCGGTGCCATCGAGGAGATGCTGCGCTGGACCTCACCGGTGAAGAACATGTGTCGAACGTTGACCGCGGACACCGTCTTTCACGGCGCCGAGCTGAAGAAAGACGAGAAGATCATGCTGATGTTCGAGTCGGACAACTTCGACGAGGCGCAATTCGACAACCCCGACGAATTCCGCATCGACCGGAACCCGAACAGCCACCTGGCCTTTGGCTTCGGAACCCACTTCTGTCTGGGAAACCAGCTGGCTCGGTTGGAGCTGCGACTGATGGTGTCGAAGCTGCTGGCGCGGCTGCCCGATCTGCGGTTGGCCGACGGTACCGAGGTGCCGCTGCGGCCGGCCAACTTCGTCAGCGGCCCCGAGGCGATGCCGGTGGTGTTCACCCCGACGGCTCGGGTGCTCTGACTCGCGCCGGCACCGAGATCGCGATGCACGTACCGGGCGGCCCGGTGACCTCGAAGCTGCCGCCGGCAGCCAGCACCTTGGTGCAGATCGAGGCGAACCCGATGTGGCCGTCCTCGACGCTTTGTGCCAGCCGCTCGGGCGGGATGCCGACGCCGTCGTCGGCGATGCGCAGTGTGGCTCCGATACCGTTGTGGCCCAGAGCAAATCGCAACTCAGCAGCCTGGGCGTGCTTGAGTGCATTCGTGGACAATTCGCGGGCCGCGCTGTAGAGCAGGTGGTCGGCGTCGGTCCGCAGATCATCGGACCAGCCGCTGGCATCGACCCGCACCGACAGAGCGGTGCGCGCGGCGATACCGTCGGCCAGCGAGGTCAGTGCTGCCCGCAGGCCGGCCCGGGCCAGCACCTCGGGGTGCAGTTCCCGGACCACATCACGCAGCAATTGCGAGGCCTCGGTCAATGCGACATCGACCCGGTCGATCCCCTCGACCGAACCGTCCCGGACCTCCTCCATGTCGCGGCGGGCCACCAGCACGTACTGCAGCGCCCCGTCATGCAGGCGCTCGGAGAGTGTTTGCCGTTCGCGCTTTTCCAGGCTGATCACCTCTTCGAGCAGCCGGGTTCGCTCCTGCGCCAGGTCGGTGATGGTCCGGGTCCGGGTCTGTTGGATCCAGGACAACCCCACCGACCCGGCGGCCAGGCCGACCATCACCGCGGTCCGGGTCAGGATGGAGCCCCAGGGCTCATTGCCGTTGGCTTCCCGGTCGACCCAGTTCACCGCCAGGAAGGTGGCCACCGTGGGCACCGCGATCATGGCGCTGACCGCCGGATCGAGTTGGGCGGCGGCGATCAGCGGGATCAGGAACAGCCCGTGCTGCACCACATCTGAAGTCCAGGCCTCCGGCGAACTGATCCCGGTCTGCACCGAGATGATCGCCACCGCAGTCAGATCCGCACACAGCATGAGCAGCGCGGGCCGGCGGGTCGCCATCCCGAATCGGCCCCACCAACCCCACACGGATATCGCCACGACGTAGCCGGCAAACACCGCCCAATACAGCCACAGGTTGACGTGCGGCGGTTGCAACACCAGTGCGGTGCCGATGAACAGGGCCATGAGCAACCGCAGGGCAAGCTGCAGTAGAAGGCCACGCCGGACCGAGTCATCGGCGGCCGGTACCGATACCGACGCCCTATCGCGCACTGACATGCCCGACTCCCGTCCCGGCCAAGATGGCACGAGTATAGGGCGGCTCAGTGCGTCGACGAGGCCGGTTGGCCGGTCCAGCCAACGGTCAACGGTCAGCCGAACGACGCGATGATCGCCGCGCGAGGATCGCGCCAGCTCAACCCGAGATCCGACAGCGTCAGCGAGTCATCGGTGGGCACCGCGGCGGTCAACAGCAGGGCGGCCTCATAGCTCAGCCCGTCGGCCAGTGGCAGCCAGCGCCCGGCGAAGTCGGCCAGCCGGCCGACCCCACGGAACAGGCTGGGCGCCAGTGGAATCCGGCGGATCGGCTGCCCCAGCGCAGCCTGCAGGGCGTCGATCATCTGGTCGAAGGTCAGCAGCACTCCACCGCACACGTACCGCTTGGGTCCACGGCCGGGTGCCATCAGCGCGGTGTGCACGCGCGCCACGTCCTGCACGTCGATCATCTGCATGCCGCCGCGCAACTTGGGCGCCACCCGGGCCCGCACGATCGGCTCCCAACCCCGTTGGGTCACCCCGACCGGCGTATGAAAGGCCGGCCCCACCACCGAGGATGGATAGGTGACCACGACCGGCGCGCCGTCGGCCTGCAACCGGCGCGCCACCCCGTCGGCGTAGGCCTTGGTGCGTGCATAGTCGCTGCGGCCGCGAACCGGGGGAGTATCCGGCCCGATGACGCCGTCCGGCGGCGGGAACAGCGAACTGTACGACGACACCGAGACGATCGGATCCAGCCCCAGCTCACAAGCCTGGGTGAGCAGCGCCTCGGTGGCGTGGGCGTTGATGTCCCACATCAGCTGGGTGCGTCGGTTATCGGTACCCACCACGCCGGCCGCATGCAGCACCGCGTCGCAGTCGGACAGTAGCTCGGAAATCGTTGTCGCCGAACGGATGTCGCCGGTCAGAACCTCGACGGGACCCAGCTCCCGCAGCGCCGCGAGGACTTCGTCGTCGGCCCCGCCGGGTACCACCAGCAACCGCACCGAATGGCCGCCGGTCAGCAGCGCGCGGACGGTGTGGGCACCGAGATAGCCGGTGCCACCGGTCACCGCGACGCGCATCAGCGCATCTTGAACTGGGGTGCCCGCTTCTCCTTGAAGGCCAACGGGCCTTCCTTTGCGTCATCGCTCAGGAACACCGGGATGCCGTTGGCGGTATCGGGCTTGAACGCGTCGAGTTCGTGCATGCCCTCGGTCTCGCGGATGGTCTTGAGGATCGCCTGCACCGCCAGCGGGCCGTTGTTGTTGATCACCTCGGCGATCTCCAGGGCCTTGTCCAGCGCGCTGCCGTCCGGCACCACGTAGCCGATCAGCCCGTAATCGAGGGCCTGCTGGGCGGTGATGTGCCGGCCGGTCAGCAGCATGTCGCAGGCGATGGTGTACGGAATCTGGCGCACCAGGCGCACCGCCGAGCCGCCCATCGGGTACAGGCTCCACTTGGCCTCGGAGATGCCGAACTTGGCGCTCTCGCCGGCCACCCGGATGTCGGTGCCCTGCAGGATCTCGGTGCCGCCGGCGATGGCCGGTCCCTCGACCGCGGCGATCAGCGGCTTGGTCAGCCGGCGGCCCTTGAGCAGGCCGTCGATACGTGACGGGTCGTAGCTGCCGTCCTTGAACGAGTCACCCGGCGGCTTCTTGGTGGCGCCCTTGAGGTCCATCCCGGCGCAGAAGTAGCCGCCGGCGCCGGTCAGGATGCAGGTCCGGATCTCCGGATCGTCATCGACGCGGTCCCAGGCTTCGACCATTATCGAGAGCATCTCGGTGGACAGGGCGTTGCGGGCCTCGGGCCGGTTCAGGGTGACGATCAGGGTGTGTCCGCGCTGCTCAATGAGGGCGTCGGGGCCTTTCTCGAACTCGCTCACGAGTGCCTTCCTTCCGGCTTTGGAACCACAGACTTGTCACGAAATGTAACACGTTCTAGTTTAGGTAATCGTGGCTCTTAACATCGCCGATCTCGCTGAGCACGCCATCGATGCTGTGCCGGACCGCGTCGCCCTCATCTGTGGCGACGAACAACTGACCTATGCCGGTTTGGAGGAGAAGGCCAACCGCCTGGCCCACTACCTCCAGTCGCAGGGCGTGCAGAAGGACGACAAGGTTGGGCTCTACTGCCGCAACCGCATCGAGATCGTCATCGGCATGCTCGGCATCATCAAAGCCGGGGCGATCCTGGTCAACGTCAACTTCCGCTACGTCGAGGGCGAGCTGAAGTACCTGTTCGAGAACTCGGACATGGTGGCGCTGATCCACGAACGCCAGTACGCCGACCGGGTGGCCAACGTGCTGCCGGACACCCCGCTGCTCAAGACCATCCTGGTGGTCGAGGACGGTAGCGACCTGGACTACCAGCGCTACGGCGGGGTGGCCTTCGAGGACGCGCTGGTGCAGGGCTCGCCCGAGCGCGACTTCGGTCCGCGTAGCGAGGACGACATCTACCTGCTGTACACCGGCGGCACCACCGGGTTCCCCAAGGGCGTCATGTGGCGGCATGAGGACATCTACCGAGTGCTGTTCGGCGGCACCGACTTTGCCACCGGCGAGCCGATCGCCGACGAATACGACCTGTCCCGCCAGGCCGCCGCGAACCCGCCGATGATCCGGCTGCCGATCCCGCCGATGATCCATGGCGCGACCCAGTCGGCCACCTGGATGGCGCTGTTCACCGGCCACACCGTGGTGCTGATGCCCGAGTTCGACGCCGACGCCGCCTGGCGTGCCATCCACGACCACAAGGTGAACCTGCTGTTCTTCACCGGTGACGCGATGGCCCGCCCGCTGCACGACGCGCTGCTGGCCCACCAGGACGCCGGTAACGAGTACGACCTGTCCAGCCTGTTCCTGCTGGCCAGCACGGCGGCGCTGTTCTCCACCAGCCTCAAGGAGAAGTTCCTGGAGCTGTTGCCCAACCGGATCATCACCGACTCGATCGGCTCGTCGGAGACCGGCTTCGGCGGTACCTCTGTGGTGGCCAAGGGCCAGAGCCACACCGGCGGTCCGCGGGTCACCATCGACAAGAACACCAAGGTGCTCGACGAGGACGGCAACGAGGTGGTTCCGGGCTCGGGCGTGCGCGGCATCATCGCCAAGTGCGGGCACATCCCGGTCGGCTACTTCAAGGACGAGAAGAAGACCGCCGAGACCTTCCGCACCTTCAACGGTGTCCGCTACGCCATCCCCGGCGACTACGCCGAGGTCGAGGCCGACGGCAGCGTGACGATGCTGGGCCGCGGCTCGGTGTCGATCAACTCCGGCGGCGAGAAGATCTACCCCGAAGAGGTCGAGGCGGCCCTCAAGGGACACCCGGATGTGTTCGACGCCCTGGTCGTCGGCGTCCCGGACCCGCGGTTCGGTCAGCATGTGGCGGCCGTCGTGCAGCCCCGCGAGGGGAGCCGCCCGACGCTGGCCTCCCTCGACGCGTTCGTGCGCAGCGAGATCGCCGGCTACAAGGTGCCGCGCAGCCTGTGGCTGGTCGACGAGGTCAAGCGGTCGCCGGCCGGCAAGCCCGACTACCGGTGGGCCAAGGATCAGACCGAGGCGCGTCCGGCCGACGAGGTGCACGCGAAACACGCTGCCGCGCAGGCATAGTCAGGGCGACTGGAGAAATAGATGAAGACCGATCTCTGCGAAAAATTCGGGATCGCGTACCCGATCTTCGTGTTCACCCCGTCGGAGAAGGTGGCCGCCGCGGTGACCCGGGCCGGCGGTATGGGTGTGCTGGGCTGCGTGCGGTTCAACGATCCCGATGACCTGGAGAACGTCCTGCAGTGGATGGACGCCAACACCGACGGCAAGCCGTACGGCGTGGATGTGGTGATGCCGGCCAAGATCCCCACCGAGGGCACCTCGGTGGACATCAACAAGCTGATCCCGCAGGGGCACAAGGACTTCGTCGCCAAGACCCTCGCCGACCTCGGTGTGCCGCCGCTGCCGTCGGACGAGGAGAAAAGCGAGGGCGTGCTGGGCTGGCTGCACTCGGTGGCCCGCAGCCACGTGGACGTGGCGCTCAAGCACCCGATCAAGCTGATCGCCAACGCCCTGGGTTCGCCACCCAAGGACGTCATCGAACAGGTGCATGCGGCCGGGGTTCCGGTGGCCGCGCTGGCCGGTAGTGCCAAGCATGCGCTGCGGCATGTGGAAAACGGCGTGGACATCGTGGTGGCCCAGGGGCACGAGGCCGGTGGCCACACCGGTGAGATCGGCTCGGTGGTGCTGTGGCCGGAAATCGTTGACGCCCTTGGTGACAGCGCCCCGGTGCTGGCTGCCGGCGGTATCGGTTCGGGCCGGCAGTTGGCCGCGGCGCTGGCGCTGGGCGCGCAGGGTGTGTGGATGGGTTCGGCCTTCCTGACCGCTACCGAATACGACCTGGGCGTGCGCCAGGAGTCCGGGGTGTCGACGATCCAGCAGGCCATGCTGAATGCGACCTCCGCGGACACCGTGCGCCGCAAGATCTACACCGGCAAGCCGGCCCGGCTGCTCAAGAGCCGCTGGACCGACGCCTGGGACGCCGAGGGCGCACCCGAGCCGCTGCCGATGCCGCTGCAGAACATCCTGGTCAGCGAGGCCCACCAGCGGATGAACGAGTCCACCGACCCGACTGCCGTGGCGATGCCGGTCGGTCAGATCGTCGGCCGGATGAACGAGATCCGCCCGGTGGCCGACATCATCGCCGAACTGGTCAGTGGTTTCGAGGCCGCCAGCAAGCGCCTGGACGCCATCCGCGAGTCCTGACCCCGGTCCCGGTTGTAGCCGGGATACAAACGCTCCGCCAGAGTCGGTTGTGCTGTGCCATGGGTCACGGCGGCCGCGCCCCATAGTTTTTCCTCACTACCCGAGAGTCGAGGAGAACCATGAGCGCATCGATCACCGACACCCACCGCGAGGTTCTGCGGGCGCTGGCCGACACCGTGGTGCCGTCGATCCCGCATGCCGACGATCCGACCGGCTTCTGGGCGATCAGCGGAACCGACCTGCGGGTCGACGCTGCGCTGGAGACGGCGCTGTCGGCGATGCCCGAAGCGCAGCGTGCCGGTCTGCTCGGATTGCTCGACGGCCTGCACGCGCATGGGTTCGTGGAGGCCACGGTGGAACTGCGCGAGCAGATCATCGATGGCGTCGGGTTGCTCGGCGCTCCGGCTGCGGGCGCGATGAATGCCCTGGTGTCACTGGCCTTGGCCTTCGGCTATGCCGGGCCCGATCCGCAGACCGGCACCAACCCGATGTGGGCGGGCTTCGGTTATCCGGGCGCCCCGGACATCGAGCCCGGCGACGGCGGCTTCGCGACGTTCGTGCCCGGCACCCCGGTGATCGAGGCCGACGTCTGCGTGATCGGGTCCGGTGCCGGCGGCGGTCTGATCGCCGGTGTGCTGGCCGGCACCGGCCTGGACGTCGTGGTGTTGGAGGCCGGCGGCAACCACCACGAAGCCGACTTCAGTGGACTGGAACTGCCGGCCTTCCAGCAGTTGTTCTGGCAGGGCGGACCCACCCCGACAGCTGACTTCAACGTCACGCTGCTGGCCGGTGCCACCGTCGGCGGCGGACCGACCGTGAACTGGTCCAACTGTCTGCGCACGCCCGACCACGTGCGTCGGCAGTGGGCCGAGGAGTTCGGCCTGCCCGGCGTGGACGGCCCCGATTTCGACCGGCATCTCGATGCGGTCTGGACCCGACTGGGCGTCACCGCAGACTGTTCGGATCTCAACGGCCCGCATGAGCGGATGCGCGACGGTGCCGACGAACTCGGTTGGAAATTCACCAAACTCAGCCGCAACGCCGCGCCGGATGCCTATTGCCCGGACACCGCGGGCTATATCGGTCTGGGTGACCGCTCGGGTGCCAAGCTCGACGTGCGCCGCACCTATCTGGCCGACGCAGTGGCGGCCGGAGCCCGGGTGATCACCGGGTGCACGGCCCGGCGAGTGCTCAGCGAGAATGGTTGTGCAACAGGTGTATCAGCGTCCTATGTGCATCCCGTCACCGGTGCGGTGAGCGAACTGACGGTGCACGCCCCGCGCGTCGTGGTGTCCTGTGGGTCGCTGGAATCGCCTGCGCTGCTACTGCGTTCAGGTATCGGCGGGCCGGCCGTCGGGCAGAACCTGCACCTGCATCCGGTGGTCGCCACACTGGCCCTACACGATGAGCCGCAGCGTGGCTGGTGGGGCGCACCGATGACCGCGATGGTCGACGAATTCGCCGATGTCGAGGACGGGCACGGATTCCTGATCCAGGGCGTGCAGTGGTCGAACTCGCTGATCGCCGGCGGTATGTCGCGCTCGTCGAACCGTGAGCTCAAGGAAACCATGGCACAACTGGAGAACGCGGCCTGGTTCGTGGGCATCCCGCGGGACCGCGGCTGCGGCCGGGTGAGCATCGACCAGGACGGCAATACGGTGGTGCACTACGACGTCACCGATGAGGTCGACGTGCGCAACGAGCAGCGGTCCATCGAGACGCAGATCCGGCTGCACGCCGCGAGCGGCGCCCGGGAGATCATCCCGTTCGCCGGCACCACGATGCGCTGGCGCCACGGCGATGATCTGGAGGAGTTCATCGATTTCATGAAGAACGTCCCGTTGGGCGCCGGTGGGCACCGGGTGTTCTCGGCCCATCAGATGAGCAGCTGCCGGATGGGCGTGGATCCGCAGACCTCGGTGGCCGACGTATGGGGCGAATTGCACGACACCGCAGGGGTTTACATCGGCGATGCCAGTGCGTTGCCGACGGCGACCGGCGTCAACCCGATGATCTCCACGATGGCCATGGCACACCGCACCGCAGACGCGATCCTGCGTACCGTGCAGGGATCAGTGCAGGACAGCGTCGCCGAACCAGTCGCACAGTAGGAGCGCGAGTTCCACATCGAGCCGGCCGGTACCCGATATCGGCCGGCCGAGGCGTTCCTCTGCGCGTTGTACCCGATATCGCACGGTGTTGAAATGCATGGTCAGCTCGGACGAGGCCGCCTTGTAGCTCGATCCGCTGAGCAGAAACACCCGCAGCGTATCGCGCAGGCGGGCATCGGATTCGGTTGCCGAGGACAGCGGACCCAGCACCTCGCCCACCCACTCCCGGGCGGCCGGCAGATTTCCGGCATGCAGCGCCGCGGCGGCGACGCCGGGGTCACAGTTGGCGATCATCGGGTGGGCCCGGCCGCCGGCCTGTGACACCGCGCGCGCACCCATCGCCTGTCGGTGTGAACGGCGGAACCCCTCGACGCCCGGCAGGGCATCGCCGATCGCGAGCTGCGGCGGTGCGCTCTGGCCCGCGATGAACGCGCGAGCCCTGGCCGCGATCTGAGCAGAGTCATTGTCGGAGAAGGACAGCCAACCCCAGCCGGTCAACCGGTCATCGACGATCAGCAGCGGACTGCCCTGGCTGCCGACCGACTCGGCGAGCTGCCGGGCGAATCGGTCGATCTGCATCAGCTCCTCGCCGCGGGGTAAATCGGGGTAGGAGAACACGATTGCGACGTGGGTGCCGCGCAGCGGATAGCCGATCTCGGTGCTCATCGTGTCGATATCGACCGGCCCGGAATCGAGCAGCTCGCGGACCCGCAGCGCGCGTGCGGTGTTGGCGGCGGCCAGACACTGGTCGCGCACCAGCTGATAGGTGGTGGTGACCTCATGGGTGATCTGGTCGATGTAACCGAACGTGGTGGTGGCGATCAGCTGAAAGACATCGAGGGCCTGCCGATCGGGCAGTTCGAGGTTGCGGACGTCGTCGAGGACGATGTCGAGCAGCGCCTGATGACCCAATCGATACGCCCGGATCAGGGTATTGGCCGGGGAGCCGCGGCGAGCCAGCTCCCGGGCGTGGGTCAGCGCGGCCGGCGGTGCCTTGAGTTGCTCGACCGGTGTCTCGTGCTGGATCGCCGAGAACACGGTCTCCACGTTCTGTTGAACGCTGTCGAACAGCATCGGCAGCAGGGCGGTGTGCTCGCGATATTCGCCGATCTCGGCCAGCAGATGCTGCTGCATCAGTTCGCTGATATCGGCAAGGCGCCCACCAAGCCGCGTGACGATCAACGTCGCTGCGGCAGCGTTGTCCGACTGGACTGGCTCCATCACCGGAGCCTAGCCCGGCCGGCTCGGCCCCCGGGACGCGAATGGGTGGATAGGTGTGCTCAGAGCGTGACCTTGGTCTGCTGGTCGACCAGCACCGTTGCGGCCTGCACCAGCGCGGACTGATCGGCCATCCCGTCCGAATTCAGTTGCAGCACATAGGTTGCACCACCCTTGGCCGGGATGACCACGGTCTGCTGCGCGACGAACTTGGTCTTGCCGTCGGCGGTCCAGGTGCCCGCCGATTGATAGGCGGGGTAGGCGCCCAGCGTGGTTGCGGTACCGGGCCCGGTGGCCTTGAAGCCGGGCAGGTTCTGCAGTTCGCCGGGCGCGACGGCCAACAGAGCCTTGGCGTCGACCGGTCCGGTCAGCTTGGACAGCAGCGCGATGATGCTCGGCGTGTAATCGCTGTCCTTGCCCACCGTCGAGCCGCTGTAGACGATCGAGTCATAGGCCCAGTCGGGGGTGTCGTCGCCGGCGGACTTCCAGCCCTGCGGCGTCGGCAGGTCGATCTTGGGGGCGCCGGCATCGCCCCGGTGCACCTGATCCTCGGTGATCTTGTGGTCGCGCAGGTAGTCGGCGACGGTCGGGTTGGGCCCGTCGTTCTGCACCGGTTTGGCCAGCTTGGCGCTGGTCGGTGCGGGCTGTGGAGATGACGTGGCCGGGGCGGTCTGCGACCCACAACCGGCCAACACCAGGGCCAGTGCGGCAGCGGAGGCGGCGATACCGGTCAGTGCGGACGTTCTCATGCGCGCGAGGCTAGCGGGTGAAGCTGGCTGATCCTGTGAACGCCGGCAATCAGGCCGGGCCGAGCACGTACTCGCCCGAGCCGGGCCGGTGATACCAGCCGCCGGCCGCAGCGGTACCCCCGTCGACACCGATGGTCTGTCCGGTGATGTAGCAGGCCATGTCGGAGGCCAGAAACACTGCAGCGGAGGCCATTTCGTCGACATGCCCGGCCCGGCGCAGCGGGATCATGTCGTCCTTGCCGACCAGCATGCCGCCGGCATCGGCCAGCCGCTCCAGCCCTTCGGTGAGGGTGAAATCAGGCGCCAGGGCGTTGACCCGGATGCGGTGCGGGGCCAGTTCGAGCGCGGCGGTCTTGGTGTAGTTGATGACGCCGGCCTTGGCGGCGGCATAGGCGGCGTAACCCGGTGCGGCCCGGGTGCCCTCGATCGAGGTGATGGTGGTGATACTGCCGGGCAGGTGATGCTCGACCAGCAGCCGGGCCACCCGCTGCGTGCACAGCAGCACCTGCTTCAGGTTGGTGCGATACAAGGTGTCCCAACCGTTTTCGGTGGTCTCCAACAGCGGCGAGAAGAAGGTGCCACCGGCGTTGTTGATCAGGATCGACGGCACGCCCAACTCGGCGACCGTGCGGGCCAGCGCGGCATCGACGGCGGCGCTGTCGCGCACGTCCACCGTGATACCCAGCGCGCCGATGGATCCGGCTGCCGTCGAACACGACTCGTCGTCGCGTTCCCAGATCGCGACCTTGGCACCGAATGCCGCCAGGCCCTCGGCGATACCGCGGCCGATACCGGTGCCGGCACCGGTCACCACCGCAACCCGATCGGTGAGCAGGATGTCGGAGGGAATGATCGCCATATTTCGGACTCTAGCGGTGAGCTCAGCTGTGAGGTTACTGTGTGCGCCGTGGCATCCTCACCTAAAGCTCCACCCGCCTGGCTCCTCAACGGCATCGGCCGTCTGCGCTCCGGATTGGGCCTCCTGCGGCAATCCACCGTTCCGGCCAATGTCGCCGCGCTGGAGATGATTCAGGGCGCCTGGCTGACCCAGGCCATGTACGTGGCGTCCAAGTTGGGCATCTTCGATGTGCTGGCCACCGGCGCCGCCACCGCCGACGACATCGCCAACCGGGTGCAGGCACACCCGGCGGCCACCTATCGACTGATGCGTGCGCTGGCCGCCAATGCGATCCTCAAGCAGGGCCGCGACGGCCGGTTCACGCTGACCCGCACGGGGCAGGCGCTGCGCTCCGACGCACCCGGGTCGATGGCGCCCATGCTGCAGTTCGTCGGGCATCCCAAGCACTGGGAGCACTGGGGCCAATTGCTGTACTCGGTGCGCACCGGCAAGACCTCGGCCGAGATGCTGCGCGGCATGCCGATCTTCGAGTACTTCGAGACCGACCCGGACCTGGCCGAGACGTTCAACAACGCGATGACCGGGGTGTCTGCCATGGCGATCGAAACCCTGATGCCGGCCTACGACTTCCGGCGGTTCGGCACCATCGTCGACGTCGGCGGTGGGCATGGTGCGCTGCTCGCGGCGGTGCTGACCCAGGCCGGCAATGCCCGCGGGGTGCTGTTCGACCTGCCGTCGGTGGCGGCCGGCGCGGATCCGGTCCTGGCGGCGGCCGGGGTGAGTGACCGCTGCACCGTCACCGGTGGTTCGTTCTTCGAGGCGGTGCCCGAAGGCGGCGACATATACCTGCTCAAGACGATCATCCACGACTGGGACGAGGACAGCGCGCTGGCGATCCTGCGCAATGTGCGGGCCGCGATGGCCCCCGACGGCACCCTGGCGCTGATCGAACTGGTGCTGCCCGAAGGCGCACCGGCGCACCCCGGCATGCTGATCGACCTGGAGATGCTGGTGGCCGCCGGCGGACGCGAGCGCACCGCCGCACAGTACGCGGAGTTGTTGGGACGGGCCGGTTTTCGGCAGACCCGGGTGGTCCCCACGGCCGGGCCGATGTCGCTGGTGGAGGCCGTTCCGGCCTAAGCCGGTGTCAACGCGAGATGGCGAACACCGGGTCGACGCAGTCGGTGCCCTCGGCCGACAGCTGCCGTTTGATCACCTTGAACGTCTCGGTGCGCGGCAGTGTCCGGGTCACCCGGACGAACCGCGGCCACTGCTTGGGGCCCAGATCCTGCTGCGCGGCCAGGAACGCGGTGAAATCCTCGGTCGAGAATGTCATGCCGTCGCCGAGTAACAGCGCCGCCATCACCTGATCGCCGACCGCGGGATCGGGAATCGGATACACCGCCGCCTCGAGGACACCGGGATAGCGCGCCAGCACCCGCTCGATGGGTGCGGTGCCCAGGTTCTCCCCGTCGACCCGCATCCAGTCACCAAGGCGCCCAGCAAAATAGACGAAGCCATCGGCATCGGCGTAGGCCAGGTCGCCGGTGTGGTAGACGCCGCCGGCCATCCGCTCGGCCTCGGCTTCGGGGTTGTTGTAGTAGCCGCGGAACCAACCGCGGCCGGTCGGGTTCACCAGTTCGCCGACCGCCCCGGGTGGGCACGGCTCTCCGGTCTCCACGTCGACGATCGCCACCTCGGCGGTCAACCGGCCCAGCGCACCGTGCGGGGTGTCCGGGGTGCGGGCGATCGCCACGCCGCCCTCGGTGGAACCGAATCCGTCCACCACGATGGTGCCGAAACGCTGTGCGAACACCGGCAGATCCCGCGGCGCACCCTCATTGCCGTACAGGAACTTCAGTGGATTGTCGGCATCGTCGGGTTGCGGCACGGTGGCCAGGATGTAGGACAGCGGCTTGCCGACGTAGTTGGCGTAGGTGGCGCCGTAACGCCGGACGTCGGGGATGAAGCCGGACGCGGAGAACTTGCGCCGCAAGGCAATCGAGCCACCGGCCGCCAGCGCCACGGCCCAGCCCGCCATCACCGCGTTGGAATGGAACAGCGGCATGGACAGGTAGAACGTGTCATCGCGGCCCAGCCCGAACCGTTCGGCCAGCATCCGGCCCGGGAACGCCACCTTGTCATGGGTGACCCGCACCGCCTTCGGGTCGCCACTGGTGCCCGAGGTGAAGATCAGCATGAACAGGTCGTCCGGATCGGCCTCGGCGAACGTCACCGGGGAACCGGTGAATCGTTCCAATTCGGTTGCCCACGAATCGGATTCGACATCGATGACCTCGATACCGGCCGCGTCCAGACCGGCCGGCACCAGCTCGGGGTTGTCCGAGAGCACCAGCTGACAGTCCGACCGGACGATATCGCCGACCAGCGCCGCACCCCGACGGGTGGGATTGAGCCCGACCGGCACCAACCCGGCCATCGCCGACGCCACCAGCAATGACGAGAAGAAGCTGGTATT
>Ga0164242_10005566_pt1 | contig 14012 bp, 11 predicted proteins | sample OricomgcompostMG_FD_108783 | JGI IMG/M metagenome (GOLD analysis project Ga0164242, IMG submission 108783) | Miracle-Growth compost microbial communities from Emeryville, California, USA - Original compost - Miracle growth compost (MG) ...
GGCGATCGGGTCGACCGCCATCATTTCCATCGCGGAAATCTGGTCGGTGGCACGCATCAGGCCGATTTCCGCGGTGATCGAGGTACCCGCGCGACCGGCAAACAGCAGCGCCGTGACCACCGGCCCGAGTTCACGATAAACGGAGAGCGCCACCACCATGCCACTGGCCGAGGTGCCGCCGAAAATCGACAGCACGTGGTACAGCTGCAGCATCAGCACCATGCCCACGAACAGGCCGCAGACCATGATGATGGTCAGGCTCATCGCGCCCACGAACCACAGCTGACGGATCGTCTCGCGCAGGTAGCGCATGCTGCGCGGGATCGCCGCCAGCAAGGTCAGCAGGAACAGGCCGCTGTGCCCGATCTGCGCCAGCGACTGGGTGACCACGTTTCCACGTGGCGGCAGGCGCGCGTTCATCGGACAGCTCCCGCCAGGCCCAGCGCCTGGGCGTAGTCGCCGGCCGGGTACTGGAACGGTACCGGGCCGTCCGCCTCGCCGCCGAAGAACTGCCGCGTCCACGGCGAGCCGTCGTTGGCGATGGCTTTCGGGTCGCCCTGCGCCACCACCTTGCCGTTGGCGATCAGGAACACGTGGTCGGCGATCTGCTGCACCGCGGCCAGCTCGTGCGCCACCAGCACGCTGGTGATGCCCAGCGATTGATTGAGCGTGCGGATCAGTTTCAGTACCTGGTTCAGCGCCACCGGATCGAGACCTACGAACGGCTCGTCGTAGAGGATCAGCATCGGGTCGAACACGATCGCGCGCGCCAGCGCCACCCGCCGCGCCATGCCGCCGGAAAGCTCGTTCGGGCTCAGCCGCGCCGCGCCGCGCAGTCCGACCGCCTGCAGCTTCATCAGCACCAGGTTGCGGATCAGCACCTCGGGCAGGCGCGTGTGCTGGCGCAGCGGAAATGCCACGTTTTCGAACACGTCGAAATCGGTCAGCAGCGCCGAGTTCTGAAACAGGTAGCCGATGCTCTCGCGCAGCTCGTACAACTGCTCGCGCGACAGCCGCGCCACGTCCTGTCCATTGACATGGATGCTGCCCGCGTCGGCGTGCATCTGCCCGGTGATGTGCTTGAGCAGGGTGGTCTTGCCGGTGCCGCTGGGGCCCATGATCGCGGTGACCTTGCCGCGCGGGATGTCCATGTCCAGCGCGTCGAAGATGGTCTTGCCGTTGAGCACCGTGGTCAGCCCGCGGATCCTGACCAGGGTGCCGTCGTCAGCTGGCGGGCGAACAGGTTGGGTCATGGATGCATCGGCCGGAAAAGAGAACAAGGTAATGGAAGCACATCCACAACGCCATGCAAGCGGCGGCACCGGATCCCGCGGTTCGCTGCGGCGAGCGTCTACGAGGCCAGCAACTCCGCGATCAGCGTTTCGTGGCGGCGCCATTGCAACGCGCTGCGCTGGCGCACCGCCCGCACGATGGACTGCAGGTCGGCCAGCGCATCATCGAAGACGTCGTTGATCAGGATGAAATCGAACTCGTGCGCATGGCCGATCTCCTCGCGCGAATTGCGCAACCGCTGCTCGATCACCGCGGCGGAATCCGAGCCGCGCCCGCGCAGGCGGCGCTCCAGTTCGGCCCGCGACGGCGGCAGGATGAATACGCTGACGCAATCGGGCTTGCTGCGACGGATCTGCTGCGCGCCCTGCCAGTCGATTTCCAGCAGGACGTCGCGCCCCTGCCCCAGCAACGCCTGCACCGTGGTGCCCGACGTGCCGTAAAGATTGCCGTGCACTTCGGCATGCTCGAGGAAAATGCCCTCGGCGACCTGCTTTTCGAACGCGTCACGTTCGACGAAATAGTAGTGCCGCCCATATAGCTCGCCGACGCGCGGCGGCCGCGTGGTGTGCGATATCGACAACGAAATCGTCGGCTCGCGTTCCAGCAGTGCATTGACCAGGCTGGACTTGCCCGCACCCGAAGGCGCAGCAACGACGAACAGGGTGCCCGCTTCAATACTCATGAGGATGCGCAGTGCGTTTGCGCCCTCTCCCCTGCGGGGAGAGGGTTGGGGAGAGGGACTGGTGCTTGCCGGATGCACTCATTCAATGTTCTGCACCTGCTCGCGCATCTGCTCGATCAGCACCTTCAGCTCCACCGCCGCATTGGTGCTGCGCGCATCGATCGACTTCGAACCCAGCGTATTCGCCTCGCGGTTGAACTCCTGCATCAGGAAATCCAGCCGCCGCCCCACCGGTTCCTGCAGCCCCAGCACGCGACGCGTCTCGCCGATATGGGTGCTGAGCCGGTCCAGTTCCTCGTCCACATCGATGCGGGTGATCTGCAGCACCAGTTCCTGTTCCAGCCGGCCTGGCTCGACCGGTTGCTTCAGGTCGGCCAGCCGCGTCTCCAGGCGGGTGCGCAGCCCGGCGCGGATCTGCGGCATCCAGCCGCGCACGTCGGCCACCACGCGCTCGATCGCATCGAGTTTTTCGCCGAGGATCTCGCCCAGCTTGACGCCCTCGCGCTCGCGCGTGGCGGTGAGCGCATCCAGTGCACGGTCGAGTACGTCGAACAGCGCCGCCTGCTGCGCGGCCGGATCCACCTCGGCCTGCTGCATCACACCGGGAAAACGCAGCAGCTCGGTGAACTCCACCTGCAAACCGGGGAACAGCGCGGCCATGTCCAGGTTCAGTTCGGACAAGCGAGTCAGCAGCGCGCTGTTGATCTGCAGCGATTCGCTGCGCGCATCGCTGCCGGTGCGGCGCACGGTGAGATCCAGCTTGCCGCGCGACAGCTTCGCCGCCACCCGCTCGCGCAGTTGCGATTCGAAGGTGCGCAGGTCGTCCGGCAGGCGCGGGCTCAATTCCAGATAACGGTGGTTGACCGTGCGCAGCTCGCAGCTGAGCGTGCCCGCGGGGCCGGTGGTTTCGGCACTGGCATAGGCCGTCATGCTGCGGATCATTCGGCGTTTCCGGACGTGGGTAAAGGACGCAATGGTAAACTCTCCGGTCCCGCCTTGCCCAATCCGGCCAAGCGACGCGAAGGAACCTCCCATGAATGCCCCCACCCGCCCCAGCGGCCGCGCCAGCGACCAGCTGCGCACGGTCACCATTGAACGCCACTACACCCGCCACGCCGAAGGCTCGGTGCTGGTGAGCTTCGGCGACACCCGCGTGCTGTGCACCGCCAGCATCGAGGATCGCGCGCCGGCTTGGCTGCGCGGCAAGGGCGAGGGCTGGATCACCGCCGAATACGGCATGCTGCCGCGCGCCACCAACACCCGCATGCAGCGCGAAGCCGCACGCGGCGGCCAGGGCGGCCGCACCATGGAAATCCAGCGCCTGATCGGCCGCAGCCTGCGCGCCTGCGTCAACCGCCAAGCCCTGGGCGAGCGCGTGATCACGCTCGATTGCGACGTGCTGCAGGCTGACGGCGGCACCCGCACCGCGGCCATCACCGGCGCCTACGTGGCGCTGGTCGATGCGGTAAACCTTTTGATGAAGCGCGAAAACCTGAAGCGCAATCCGGTCGTGGGCGCGATCGCCGCCGTGTCGGTAGGCGTCTATCAGGGCATGCCGGTGCTGGATCTGGATTACGCCGAGGACTCGAACTGCGACACCGACATGAACGTGGTGATGAACGACGGCGGCGGTTTCATCGAGATCCAGGGCACCGCCGAAGGCCATGCGTTCCGCCGCGACGAGATGGACGCAATGCTGGCGCTGGCGGAAAAAGGCATCGCCGAACTGGTCGCCGCGCAGCGTGCTGCGCTGCAATCGGATAACGCGGTCGCGCGCTGACGCAATAACTCTCCTCTCCCGCTTGCGGCGACCGAAGGAAGTCCCCTTGCGGGAGTGAGAGGCCGGGGGAGAGGGCCGTCTGCGGTCACCATAACCCTCAACGACTCTACCCCGGCACCCCAGGAACCCACCCCATGCACCGCATCGTCCTTGCCAGCAGCAACCCCGGCAAACTGCACGAGTTCAACGCGCTGTTCGCCGACAGCGGTTGCGAGGTGATCGCCCAGGCCAGCCTGGGTATCGACGATGTCGAGGAAACCGGCCTCACCTTCGTAGAGAACGCCTTGCTCAAGGCGCGCCACGCGGCGCAGGTCAGCGGCCTGCCCGCGCTGGCCGACGACTCGGGCCTGTGCGTGGAGGCCCTCAAGGGCGCGCCCGGCCTGTACTCGGCCCGCTACGCCGGCGGCCACGGCGACAGCGCCGCCAACAACGCGAAGCTGCTGCAGGCGCTGGATGGCATGCCGCCCGATCAACGCCGCGCATTCTTCATGTGCGCGCTGGTGTTGCTGCGCCACGCGGCCGACCCCACACCGCTGATCGTCGAGGGCCGCTGGCACGGTCGCGTGCTGGAGGCGCCGCGCGGCCCGGGAGGCTTCGGCTATGACCCGCTGTTCCTGCCTGACGGCCAGACCCAAAGTGCTGCCGAACTCGATCCCGCCCTGAAAAACCGCCTCAGCCACCGCGGCCAGGCGATGGCCAAACTGCAAGCGCGGCTGGCCGAGCTGACATGAGCCTGATCGCGCCACCGCTGTCGCTGTACATCCACATGCCGTGGTGCGTGAAGAAGTGCCCGTACTGCGATTTCAACTCGCACGGCCTGCGCAACACGCCGCCGCCATACGCCGAATACATCGATCACCTGCTGGCCGACGTGGATGCCGACCGTGCGGATTTCGGCGCGGCGCTGGCCGGGCGGCCGGTGGTCAGTATCTTTTTCGGTGGGGGTACGCCCAGCCTGTTTTCGCCGGAACTGATCGAGCGCCTGCTCGACGGCATACGTGAACGGCTGCCGCTGGCGGCGGACGCCGAGATCACGCTGGAGACCAATCCCGGCACAGTCGAGCATGGCCGTTTCGACGGCTATCTGACGGCTGGCGTCAACCGCATCTCGTTCGGGGTACAGAGTTTCGACGACGACAAGCTGCGCCGGCTGGGCCGCATCCATTCGGCCGCGGAAGCCGAGCGCGCGGTGAAGTCGGCGCAGGATGCGGGCTACGCCAACCTCAACCTCGACCTGATGTACGCCCTGCCCCAGCAGACTTTGGATGGCGCACTGGCCGACGTGGATCGCGCCGTGGCGCTGCAGCCGGCGCATATCTCGCACTACCAGCTGACGCTGGAGCCGAACACCGTGTTCGCCGCCAACCCGCCGCCGCTGCCCGATGACGACCACGCCTGGGCGATGCAGGAGGCCTGCGAGGCACACCTGGCCGCCGCGGGTTACGGCCAGTACGAGATTTCCGCCTACGCCCAGCCAAACCGCCGCTGCGCGCACAACCTCAATTACTGGCGTTTCGGCGACTACCTGGGCATCGGCGCCGGCGCCCACGGCAAGCTCAGCGACACCGCCAGCGGGCAGGTGCGCCGGCGCTGGAAATCGCGTCATCCGCGCGCCTACATGGAAGCCTCGGGCACGTCCGCGCGCATCGGCGGCGACCAGATCGTGGCCGTTGGCGAGCTGCCGTTCGAGTACATGTTGAACGCCCTGCGGCTGATCGATGGCGTGCCACTGCAGGATTTCAGCGAGCGCACCGGCCTGCCGCTGAGCGTGATCGCACCGCAACTCGAAGACGCGCAACAGCGCGGCTGGCTGCACCGCGACACGCAGCGGTTGCGCACCACCGCACTGGGCCAGCGCTTTCTCAACGACGTGATCGCCGGCTTCCTGGCTTGAGTGGCAGCGACAAAACGCTCATGGTTACATCACCGCATCGGGCATAGACTCGGCCTATCGCGTTGTCCGGGATCACTTTGAAGATCGACCTCACCGAAGACGTGCCGTCTCCCGAAGAACCTGGCTGGTCGGCGCGCACACAACGACTGGTGGACGAAGTGCGCGGCCTGTGCGCCACCTGGCTGCACGAGCCGTTGCGCGCCTGCCTGGGGGATTTCGACCGCCGGCTGCACGACAAATCCGATCGCACGCGCAGCCACGTGGACCAGCAACGCTACCTGGCCACGCGGCAGACCCTGCTGCAGGGTCGACAGGTTTTCGAAGAACGTTTCGTGGCCAGCATCGACCGCGCGTTTGCGCAGATCGGCGCCGCCACCGCCCCGTCCACGGCGAAGAAGCCGGGGCTGACGCTGAGCCTGCTCGATGCGGTCGAGCACGAATTGACCGCCGCGCTGGATCAGCTGGTGGCGCGCAACGAGGCGCGTAACGGCCCATTGCTGGTGGAATTGAGCTACCGCCTCGCCGTGCTGGTGGCGGCGCCGCCGCTCGAGGGCGAGCGGTTGCCACTGGGGCCGCAGGCGATGGCGGCCGCGTTCCGCGATGCCACCGCCGCACTCAGCCTGCCCAGCGAGCACGACGTGCTGCTGTTGCAAAGCCTGGAAAGCACCCTGGTGCCCGGGTTGGCCGAGCTCTACGAAATCATCAATCGTCACCTGCTCGCCGAAGGCATCCTGCCGCGCCTGCGCGCGTTTCCCATGGCGCGCACACCGGTACGCAAGCAACCGCCGTTGTCGCTCGAAACCCCGGCGGCGCCGGGGGCGGCCACGCCGCCAGGCAAGACAACAGCGTCCAGCGCGCTGGACGCGTTGCGCGAACCGTTGATCCGTCGCCGGCGTGCCGGCCCGGCACGCAACGACGCCGGCCTCGTGGCCATGGAAGAGGAATTGCGCGCCGCGCTCACGGCGCTGCAACAGCGTCCCAGCCTGATCCCCGGCCATGTCGGCGGCGCGCCCGCCAGCGCGACGCAATTGCGCCGCGCGCTGCTTGGGTGCCTCAACGTGGCCGGTGCCGACAAGCCATCGTTTGCCGGCGCTGCGACCGTGCGTCTCGGCGACGAGCAGGACGACATCCTGGAGCTGATGGCGCGGTTGCTGCAGTCGTTCGCTGCCGTCATGCGCCCGTCCGGCAAGGCCCGCGCCTTGCTTGGCGATCTGCAGCTGCCGCTGCTGCGCCTGGCGCTCGCCGATCCGGGTTTCTTCGAACGTGGGCACCCGGCCCAGCTGTTGCTGGGCACATTCGCCGATGCGGCGCGCGATTGGATCGAGGACAGCGACAGCGAGGCCGATCGCGGCGTGATCAGCGCGTTGAACCAGCTGGTGGACCGCACCATCTGGGAGCCGCCAGCGGCAGCGCTCTACACCGCCTTGCAGGGCCAGCTCGACGCCTATCTGGCGCAACTGCAACGCAAGGCGCAGTTGGCAGAGCGGCGCCACGTGGAGGCCATGCAAGGGCACGACCGGCTGGAGCAGGCGCGCCGACGCGCGGCGCTGTTGATGGCCGAACGCAAGGACCCGGCCCGTCCGGACGGCGGCCTGCGTGGGCTGATCGACCGCGCCTGGACCGACGTGCTGGCGCTGACCCTGTTGCGCCACGGCGAACAGAGCGAGGCGTTTTCCAGCCGGCTGCTCATCACCGACCAGCTCTGCGGCAAACGTCCTGTCAGCAATCAACTCGCCCTGCGCCATGGGCTGGAAACCGGCCTGCAGCAGATCGGCATGCCGGCGGAAGAATGCGCGGAACTGTCCCAGTGGCTGTTCGCCAGCGCCGCCGATCCGGCATCGCGTGGCCCCAGCACCACCAGCCTGGCCATGCGGCTGAAACATCGCCTCGGTGAAGCGCCGGCGGCAGACACGACAAACCACCGCGGCGGCGATGAAACCGATCCGCGCGTGCGGGAAGCGCTGCAGCAGTTGCGGCAGAAGCCCGCCGGCGACTGGTTCGAGTTCGCCGCCACGGAGAGCGCGCCCATCCGTGCGCGCAAGCTCGCCTGGTACGCCCCGCATGCCGGGCGTTGCCTGCTGCTCAACCGACGCGGCCAGCCCGCGGAGGACATCACCCTGTCGCAACTGGCGCAAAAACTGGTCGGCGGCGAAGTACAGCCTTGTGCAGCCCAGAAACCGCCGTCGCTGGCGCTCGCCTGGCGCGCCATGACCGATGCCCTGCAGCAACCGTGATGCCCCGCGTCACCGCGCCCGGCACGCGGGCCCCGCCGCCGCTGAAACCGCATGACACGCCGGCGACAACCGGCATAAACTCGTCGTTCCGGAAAACGACGGGATCTGTCATGGACGCGGAACAGCATCGACGCGGTTCACTTGTGTCCGACCCAGCGCCAGATACCAGTCGCGGCCGCTGGCCGGTCCGGGCCCGGCGTTTGCTGGAGGAAATCTGCGCCCACTGCGTGGCCGAGCTGCACCAGCCCCTGCAACGAAGCCTGGGCGCATTCGATCAGCACATCTTCACGCGCGCCGAAAAATCGCACCAGGCCAGCGAACAACAGGAATACTTCGCCACCCGCCAACGGGTGCAGCAGGATCGCGCGGCCCTGGGGCAGCGCTTCGCGAACCGGCTGGTGGTTTCTTTCGACCGCATCGGCCATCACACGCCGGCGCCGGCAAGTCTGGCCACCTGGGGCCAGCTCGAATTGCTCGACCCGGTCGAACATGAGTTGAGCATGACGCTGGAGCAGTTGTCGGCCCGCGCCGAGGCGCGCCACAGCACCGTGCTGCATGAGCTTGGCTACCGCCTCGGCGTGCTGGTCGCCGCTCCGCCGCTGGAGGGTGAAGCGCTGCCGAACGGCCCGCGCGCGCTCATCCACGCGTTCCACCACGTCAGCAGTTCGCTCGCCCTGCCGTTGCCGCAGCAACTGACGTTGCTGCATTGTTTCGATCAGTCCGTGTTGCGCACGCTCGCGCCGCTGCTGGCCGCGGTGAACGCTCGACTGCTGGGCGACGGCATCCTGCCACGGCTGCGCGGCACGCAGTTGCCGCGCCATGTCGTCAGCCGGCCGCATGCGGTACCCGCTCCCGCCGATACCGCTACTGCCGCACGAACCGCCCCTGCGGCACACGAGCCGATCGCGGTGCTCGAATCGCTGCGCGACCTGCTGGCGCGGCAGCGCGGCATCGACGGCAGCGGTAGCGGCCGCCCCGCCGGTCGCGCTGCCAGCCCGGAAGAGCTGCAGACCGCACTCGCCGCGTTGCAGCAGCACCTGGTCGCCGTCACCGACCACGCCAGCCGCGAGCTGCGCAGCGCCCAGCGCCTGCGCGATGAGCTTCTGGTCCATCTCAACAGCGGCAAGCCTGCCGACGCGCCGCGCACCGAACTGAGCGGTGAACAGGGCGACACGGTGGAGCTGGTGGCGATGCTGTTCGAGCAACTTGGCAAGCAGTTGCAGCGCAACGGCAATGCCAAGGCGCTGCTCGGTGGCCTGCAGTTGCCGCTGCTGCGCGTGGCGTTGACCGACCACGATTTCTTCGAACGGCCCGAACACCCGGCGCGGCAGTTGCTGGATACCGTCACCGCCACCGCCAACGACTGGTTCGACGGCAGCGACGAAGAAAGCAACCGGCCATTGGCGGCCAAGCTGGAACAGCTGGTCTCACGTGCCCGGCAGGAGCCGCCCAGCGCGGACTTGTATGCCAGCCTGCTGGCCGACATCAAGCGCCATGTCGAAGTGCTCAGTCGCAAGGCGCAGGCAGCCGAACATCGTCATCTGGAAGCCGCGCAAGGTCGCGAGCGGCTCGACCAGGCCCGCCAGCGCGCCACCGAACTGATGGCCGAACGCTTCGCGCAATCGCCGCCGCGCGGCCTGCTGCGCGCGCTGCTGGATCGTGCCTGGTCCGACGTGCTGGCGCTGACCCTGCTCCGCCATGGCGAGGACAGCGAGGCCTTCGTGGCGCAGCTGCTGGTCACCGACCAATTGCTGGGCCGGGCGCCGACGACCGACCGGCAACAGTTGCGCCAGGACGTGGAAACCGGCCTGCAGCAGATCGGCATGCATGCGGAGGAGGCCGAACAGGTCGCCCAGCGTCTGCTGGGCATCGACAGCGACGCCCCCGCGGTGGACCTGCCCAGCGCCACCGACCTTGCCCTGCGCCTGAAACATCACCAGCGGCTGGGCGAACAATCCGATCAGCCCGAACCAACGGCGCAGGTCCAGCCAGCCGTCGATGCGCGCGAACGCGAGATCCAGTTGCGGCTGCGCCAGATGCCGTTCGGCAGCTGGTTCGAGTTCGAGGATCCGGCCACTGGCCAGATCGCCCGGCGCAAGCTCAGCTGGTACTCGCCCATGTCCGGCCGCTGCCTGATGGTGACCCGGCGCGGCCAGCGCGGCGAGGAGATGACCCTGGCGCAACTGGCCCATGACATCGCACGCGGCCGCGCGCGCGAAATGCCCACGTCGCGCGAAAGCCTGCTCGACCGTGCCTGGCACGGCCTGACCGGCGCCTTGCGCCAATCCACCACCCCGAGCGCCGTGGCGCAGGGATACCGTCGCCCATGAATTCACCCGACAACCCCGCCAACCAGCGCCGCAGCGAGCGCAAGCCGATCAACTTCACCGCCGTGGTGACCGACGTGATCAGCGGTCATCCGCTGGGCCATCTGGGCAACCTGTCGGTAGGCGGCATGATGCTGATCAGCTCCAAGGCGCCGCGCAGCGAGGCCTTGTACCAGGTCAGCCTGACCCTGCCGGCGCAACCCGGCCTGCAACCGTCGCAGCCGATCGAAGTCGGCATCCAGGAACAATGGCAGGCCGCCGCCGCCAGCCCGGGGCAGATCTGGGCCGGCTATCGCATCGTGGCGATCAGCGATGCCGATGCCGGCCACCTGGACCGCTGGCTGGCGCAAGCCTGACCTTCTTCACTGGCCGGCCACCCGCCGCCGTCGCATCATCGGGCGACCGCTTATCGCGGCCGTACCCGCGCGACGCCGTGATGAAACCCTTCGCGCCGCCCCGCTGCGGTCGCCTCGACGAAGGGAAAAACCATGCACGATCAGCGCGCCACCCTGTATCCCCAACACCTGGCCACCTTGCGCGAACGCGCCGACAAGGCGCTGGCGCTGGGCGGTTTCGACCACCTGCTGATCGCCGCCGGCATGCCCACCGGGAAATTCCTGGACGACCAGGATTTCCCGTTCGCGGTCAATCCGCATTTCAAGCACTGGCTGCCGCTGACCGACGCGCCGGGCAGCTGGATCGTCCACACGCCCGGCAGCAAGCCGAAGCTGGTGTTCCTGCAGCCGCGCGATTACTGGCACGTGGTGCCGCAGGCGCCGCAGGGCTACTGGGTCGAGCATTTCGAGATCGTGATCGTGCGCAACGCGGCCGAGGCGCTGGCCGCGCTACCCGCCGGCAACCGTGCGGTGATCGCGCCGGCCCCGGTGGATGGCGTCGAGGTGAACAACCCCGCCGCCGTGCTCGATTACCTGCACTGGCACCGCAGCTTCAAGACGCCTTACGAACTGGTGTTGATGCGCGAAGCCAGCCGCATCGGCAGCCGCGCCCATCGCGCCGCCGCCGACGCGTTCCGTGCAGGCGCCAGCGAGTTCGACATCCACATGGCCTACCTCGACGCCGCGCGCCAGATCGACGCGGAGCTGCCCTACGCCAGCATCGTGGGCCTCAATGAACACGGCGCCGTCTTGCACTACAGCAGGTTCGACCGCACGCCGCCGCCGTCCAGCCGCTCGCTGCTGATCGACGCCGGCGCCAGCGCCGCGGGCTACGCCAGCGACATCACGCGCACCTACGCCGCCGCGGACGCCGGCGAATTCCAGGCGCTGATCGACAGCGTCGACGCGGCCCAGCAGGGCTTTGTGTCGATGGTGCGCGCCGGCCAGAGCTACCCCGACCTGCACATCCACGCCCACCACGTGCTGGCCGGCGTGCTGCGCGAGCACGGCATTCTCCGGATGAGCGCGGAAAGCGCGGTGGAGTCCGGTGTCAGCAGTGCGTTTTTCCCGCACGGCCTCGGCCACTCGATCGGCTTGCAGGTGCATGACGTGGCCGGCTTCCAGCAAGGCGAACGCGGCGGCACCATCCCCCGCCCCACCGGTCACCCCTACCTGCGCATGACCCGCACGCTGGAACCGGGCATGGCGGTGACGATCGAACCGGGCCTGTACTTCATCGACATGCTGCTGGCCGAACTGCGCGACAAGCCGGTGGCGAAAGACATCGATTGGAACAAGGTCGAAGCGTTCAAACCCTACGGCGGCATCCGCATCGAGGACGACGTGGTCTGCACCGACGACGCACCGGAAAACCTCACGCGCGATGCCTGGGAGCGGGAATAGGGAATCGAGAATAGGGAATGGGAAAACCAAAGCGCCACATGCAAGGCCGTAGGCGCTTTTACCATTCCCTATTCCCCATTCCCGATTCCCCACCAGTCAGTGATACCCCTCCCCGGCCCTTACCTTGCCGCGGAACACGCGGTACGAGTACGCGGTGTAGAACAGCACCACCGGGATCATGATCGCCGCGCCAACCAGCACGAAACCCTGGCTGGACGGCGGCGAGGCGGCGTCCCAGATGCTCATCGTGGGCGGCACGATGTTGGGCCACATGCCGACCACCAGGCCTAGGAAGCCCAGCGCGAAGAAGCCCAGCGCCAGCACGAACGGCGCCACCTCGCGATTGGCCAGCACGGCGCGCCACAGCCACGCGGCCACCACCACGGTGAGGATCGGCAGCGGCGACAGGTACAGAAAGTTGGGCCAGGCGAACCAGCGGTCCATCAACCGTGAATCCAGGAACGGCAGCCAGGCGCTGACCATGACCATGAACGCGATCACCGCCAGCATCAGCGGCCGGGTCAAATCGCGCGCGATGCGTTGCGGGCGGCCCTCGGTCTTCAGCACCAGCCAGGTCGCGCCAAGCAGGCCGTAGCCGAACACCAGCGCCATGCCGGTGAGCACCGAGAACGGGCTGAACCAGGCGAACGCGCCGTGCAGGTATTTGCCGCCTTCCAGCGGCATGCCCTCGACGATGGCGCCCAACATCAGGCCCTGCGCGAACGCGGCGACCACCGAACCCAGGTGGAATCCCACGCCCCAGATGCGCCGCGAACGATGCGCGCGAAAGCGGAATTCGAACGCCACGCCGCGGAAGATCAGCGCGATCAGCATCGCCAGCACCGGCAGGTACAGGCTGGACAGGATGACCGCATAGGCACGCGGAAACGCGGCCATCAACCCGGCGCCGCCCATCACCAGCCAGGTTTCGTTGCCGTCCCAGATCGGCGCGGCGGTGTTCATCATCAGCTCCTGCTGCGCCTCGTCGTCTGCAAACGGCGTGAGGATGCCGATGCCCAACACGAAGCCGTCCAGCAGCACGTACATCATGATCGCGAAGCCGATGATGAGAAACCAGACCACCGGCAATGTCGTGGCAAGGTCCATATTCAATCCTCCCTGCGGTCATCGACCACGGCCAGCGGCCGCGACGCGGTGGCCTCGAAGCCGAACCGCGGCGGCGCGGTCTCCGGGCCGGTGCGCAATACCTTGAACAGGTACCAGCTGCCGAAGCCGAACAGGATCATGTAGGTCACGAAATAGACGATCAGCGAGCTCAGCACGCTGGATGCATGCACCGGGCTGGCCGCGTCGACCGTGCGCAGCACGCCGTAGACCACCCAGGGCTGGCGTCCGATCTCCGCGGTATACCAGCCGGTAAGCAGGGCGATAAAACCGGCCGGCATCATCGCCATCCAGCACCGCAGGTACCAGCGGCTGTCGAACAACCGCCGCCGCCACCACAGCAGCAGGCCCACCACCGCCAGCGCCAGCATCAGCAAGCCGAGGCCCACCATGATGCGAAAGCTGAAAAACGGCGCCGCCACCGGTGGCCGGTCCTGTACCGGAAAATCCTTCAACCCTTTCACTTCCCCGTCCCAGCTGTGGGTGAGGATGAGGCTGCCCAGGTACGGCACGTCGACGGCGTAATCGTTGCGCTCGGCCTTTTCGTCCGGCCACGCGAACAAGGTCAGCGGCACGCTTTTCTCGGTGGTCCAGCGCGCTTCTATCGCCGCCAGTTTGGCCGGCTGATGCTCGCGCACCAGCAGCCCCGACATGTCGCCAACAAGGATCTGCAGCGGGATCACGATCGCCACGAAGGCCAGCGCGCAACGCAGCATCAGCTGCGCCTTGTCCTGCCACACACCGCGCAGCAGGTACCAGGCCGACACGCCGCCAACCACCAGCCCCGTACTCAGGAAGCAGGCCAGCACCATGTGCACCAGCCGCGTCGGGAAGGACGGATTGAAGATCGCCGCCCACCAGTCGGTGGCCTGGATCAC
>Ga0164242_10005567_pt1 | contig 14012 bp, 11 predicted proteins | sample OricomgcompostMG_FD_108783 | JGI IMG/M metagenome (GOLD analysis project Ga0164242, IMG submission 108783) | Miracle-Growth compost microbial communities from Emeryville, California, USA - Original compost - Miracle growth compost (MG) ...
ATCCGGGTTTGTACTATACAACCGGGGGGAATAGCTACAGGTATACACAAAAATCGGGTAATGTCTCCCATGCCGGAAAATTCTCCTTATAAGGCGAGTTTTGATAAAACGTATCAGATTATCAACGAAAGTGTGCAGGAAGGCTTAGATCCCGAAATATTTGGAGCTATTATCGAAAAAATATTCCATGCCAAAAGGATAAAAAGGAATTATCGGTTTGGTAAGAGCAAGGAAAAACTTTCTGTTTTACTAAAAAGATTTTTGCCGGACTCTGTTTTTGAAAAGATTATTATGAATCACTATAAGATGTCTTAATGGGCAGGAAATCTTTATTAATTTAATTACTCAATGAGCTCTCTTTGCGAATTTAATTAAAAGACTATTTTATAAGACAGGATATGTTTTTGTAACCTTTGTAACTTTTTTTACTCTAATTAAATAACTAATTTAAACCAATAAAGTAAATACAACGATGCAGATTATAAAAACTTTTGTAAGAGGATTGCTAGATCCAATTGTTTTTTTTCAAAAAAAAACGGTGTTTTCAATGATACTATTACGGAATTGCTTGTACTTTTTTTGTTTCACACTTCTTTTAAGTGGTTGCAAATCTGCAAAAGAAGAAATGCCTGTACCGGCAACACCTAATACCGTTGATAATACAACAACCGTATCTCAAGGGAGCAGAGATACGGTAGAAATCGCCCAAATGAAATTTCAGCCTGCAACCCTTACGGTACATAAAGGCGATACGGTGGTTTTTATAAATAAAGACGGGGCTACACCACATAATGTAGCAGAAGAGTCTGGTGCCTGGGTTTCCCCGACCTTATCTAATGGAGACACCTATCCTTTGATTGTTACAGGTAGTGTGAGTTATTATTGTAGTATTCATCCGGGAATGAAAGGTACAATAACAGTACAGTAAGCTTATGTAAAACTTTTCATCGGTTTTGCTAGGCTGTTTGGAAGAATAAATTGAATCTTGAATAAATAACCTAAAAACTTTAATGAAAAAAATGAAGTTAATTTTTACTGCAACTGTATTTTTTGTGCTTTTATTGCCTTTTACATTACAAGCGCAGACTGACTCTTTATTGGAAAGCCTGGAATCTGAATTGCCCCCAAAAGAAGTATTTGAAGCTTCTACTTTCAAAGCTACCCGTTTAATAAACCTGCATACGGTAGAAACCTTGGGAGAAGGTATCTTAGACTTTCGGGTATCCCATCGGTTTGGTGATTTTAGTTCCGGAATACAAAATTTATATGGGCTAGACGGACCGGCAACTATTCGTATTGGTTTTGATTATGCCGTTTCAGATAGGCTAATGATTGGAGGAGGGCGAACCTCTTATGCCAAAATGTATGATGTTTTTTTAAAATATAAACTACTTCGGCAAACGGTTGGGAATGCTATGCCTATAACTGTTACATGGCTTTCTTCTGCTAACATTACTACAGTAAATGATCCATTAAAAGCTTTAGGAGTAGATAATTTAACCGCACGCCTTGCCTATTTTCATGAACTTATGATTGCCCGAAAGATGGGAGAGAAACTTTCCCTTCAGATAGCTCCCATCTTTGTTCATTATAATGTAGTTAAACAGACAGATAGAAATAATTTATTTGCTGTTGCCTTTTCCGGCAGATATAAAATTTCCAGAAGCATGGCAATTACAGGAGAGTACGCACTAAGAGCCATTAATTATAAAACAGATCTTTCCGGTTATACCAATAGTGCGGGAGTAGGATTTTCACTGGAAACAGGGGGGCATGTCTTTCAGGTATTTGTGAGTAACTCATTTGCAATTAATCAAGTGCAGGTAGTTCCCCATACGACTTCTTCCTGGAAAAAGGGGCAGATACGTTTAGGATTTAATATATCGAGGGTTTTTGCATTAAAAAGAAAAACAACATGGGAGTAACAAATTTTTTTTTAATTCTCTTGCTTATGCTTGCATCCACCTCATTGATGGCACAGCAGAAATTCCGTTGTATAACAGGTAAAGTTTCCTTTTTTTCAGAAACTCCACTGGAGGATATAGAGGCGCATAGCGATAAAGGAGCGGCTATATTAGTTGCCGGAGCAAATAAAATTGTAGTATCTATTCCCCTAAAATCATTTCAATTTCCTAATTCCCTCATGCAGGATCATTTTAATGAAAAGTATGTGGAAAGTGATAAATACCCCAAAGCTACTTTTGTGGGGAAAATAAAAGAACCGATTGACTTTTCTGTAAAGGGTGCTTACACTGTAACGGCTGTTGGAAAATTAAGTATTCATGGCATAGAAAAAGTAAGGAATATTTCAGGGGTTATAACTGTGGTAAAGGGAAAAGTACATTTGTCTTCTAAATTTACAATTCGACCCGAGGATCATAAAATTGAAATCCCTTCTCTTGTATTTGAAAAAATTGCAGAAGAAATTACAGTAAACATTGAAATGGATATGAATCCTTATTAAGAATAAGGATTATTGTGTGCAAAAGTAATATTCAAACCTTTTAGGCAGAAAAAGGTTTATATAGAAATTACTTTTATGGGTGTTTATGCTATTTTTTTCATACCTCTTATTTTTTTTGTAAGCTGCAATAGCCAATCCGGAAGCGATAATTTTGAAAATAGCTCCCAAACAGAGGCCGTTCAAAAAAATGCAACTATACCGAAATTTAGGCTTGTAAAAATTGCAGACAGTTTATTATCGCCTGTTGGAATAGTAAATGCAGGTGATGGGAGTGGACGCTTGTTTATATTGGAGCAGCCGGGGATAATACGGGTAATTCAAAATGGAAAATTACTTAAGAAACCCTTTTTAGATATATCCCAAAAGGTTGTGAAGCTATCAAACGATTATTCGGAAGAAGGATTGCTTGGACTCGCTTTTCATCCTGATTTTAAAATAAATAAACGATTCTTTGTTTATTACAGTTCTCCATCCTCCAATAAAGACATCGATCATCTTTCTGTACTTTCCGAATATGACTTTTCTAAAGAAGAAAATAACTTTATTCCCCAGGAAAAATCAGTTTTACTTACCATTAAGCAACCGGAAAGCAATCACAATGGAGGTAATCTTGCATTTGGTCCTGATGGCTTTCTTTACATTGGACTGGGCGATGGCGGAGGGGCGGGAGATAAACATGGCAAAATAGGCAATGCACAGGATTTAAGCTCTTTACTTGGGAAAATACTTAGAATTGATGTTGATAAAGAGAAGCCTTATGTCATACCCAAAGACAATCCCTTTACAGAGTCAGGGCAAAGAAAGGAAATTTATGCATATGGGTTTAGAAATCCCTGGCGATTTTCTTTCGATCCTGTAACAGGGAAACTATTTGCCGGAGATGTGGGACAAGATAAATTTGAAGAGGTAGATATTATAGAGAAAGGCAAAAATTATGGCTGGCGTTATAAAGAAGGGTTTCATACCTATGACGCTACGCTTGAAAATGAGGTCGGCGAAGTAGCAGAGCCCATTTATACATACAATCATAGCTATGGACAGTCTGTTATAGGTGGTTTGGTATACCGAGGGGAAAAAATGAAAAACTATACAGGAGATTATTTTTTTGGCGACTGGAATGGTAAAATGCTTTACCTGAAAAAAAATGGTGATGTTTGGATGAGTAAGTATATGCAATTTATAGATGATCCTAAAATCTATATCAATAGTTTTGGCGTAGGAGAAGATGGAGAAATTTATGTTGCCGGGCAAAAAGAAATTGGCGCAAAAAGCAATACCGGGTGTATTTACTTACTGCTGGAAGCAGAATAAAAGAGTACCCCGTACTTACAATGCGGAAGGCTATTTTACTTTTGTAAAATCTTTGATAACCGCAGGGAATACCTTAATTTAGATTTCCCTTCAAACAACCTGTTATTTAGATTTTACAAATTTTATTCATGCGAATTCTTCATACTGCAGACTGGCATCTTGGAAAACGGCTTGAAAGCTTCTCTCGTTTAGAAGAGCAAAAAGCGGTTTTACAAGAGATTTGTGAAATTGCCGATACAGAAAAAGTAGATGTAATACTTATAGCCGGAGACCTTTTTGATACCTATAACCCGGCAACAGAGGCGGTTGAACTTTTTTATAAAACCTTAAGGAGGCTTTCCAAAGGAGGCTTTAGGCCGGTCGTTGCAATTGCAGGTAATCACGACTCACCGGAACGGATTGAAGCTCCGGATCCGCTTGCAAGAGCTTGTGGTATTTTCTTTGCCGGATTTCCCGATACCCAAATTGCCGATTGCCAATTGGAAACAGGCGTATCCGTAGAAACAAAAGAACCCGGCCTCCTTGAAATTAAGCTTCCAGCCTTTACTTACCCTTTACGATTGTTGCTTACCCCTTATGCCAACGAATATCGCTTAAGGACATGCTTTGAAGAAGAAGAATCTGAAGAGGAACTACGGAAACTTCTTGAAAAACAGTGGAAATTAAAAGCAGATAAGTATTGCGATGCCCTAGGCGTAAATATTTTACTGGCACATCTCTTTTTTGCTGAAAAAGGAAAATCTTTGCAAGAAGAACCTGAAGATGAAAAACCAATCCTGCATATGGGTGGGGCGCAAGCTATCTTTACAGAAAATATTCCCGAGCAGATTCAATATACTGCTTTAGGGCATTTGCATAGGTATCAGGTGATGGGAAACCTTGAAAATCCCGTTGTTTATTCCAGTAGCCCCCTTGCTTACTCTTTTTCAGAAGCCAATCAGGATAAATTTGTAGTTGTCATAGATGCCGAACCGGGAAAACCGGTAAAAAGGAATAAAATAAAGCTTGAAAAAGGGCGAAAACTCTTGCGGAAAAGATTTGAAGATATCCCCCAATGTGTAAAATGGCTAAGAGAAAATCAGGATGCCTTGGTAGAGCTTACTATTGTCACCGATGAATTTCTTTCAGGTACAGAAAGAAAACAACTTTATGAAGTGCATGGAGGCATCGTTACTATAATTCCGGAAGTAAAAAATAAAGAAATACTACATTCCGGAAGTGGAGAGCTGGATCTTGGGCAGGATATGGAAGCATTATTTAAAACTTATTTCTTTTCCCGACAAGGACAAGCACCCAATGAGGAGATTTTAGATTTGTTTAAAGAAATACTATCGGAGGAGACGGAATGATACCGGTTGAACTAACCTTAAAAGGGCTTTACAGCTATAGAAAAGAGCAGAAAATTGACTTTACAAAGTTATTGGAAGGGCAGTTGTTTGGAATTTTTGGAACCGTTGGTAGTGGTAAATCTTCTATTATGGAAGCAGTTTCTTTTGCCTTGTACGATCAAACTGAAAGGTTGAATCTGCGGGATAAAAGGAACTATAACATGATGAATCTAAAGTCAGATAGCTTGCTTATCGATTTTATTTTTAAAGATTATAATGAGACCCTTTTCCGATTTAAAGTTTCTGCATCCCGGAAAAAAAATAAAGAAGAGGTGAGTGCCTTTGTAAGGCAAACTTACCTATGGGAAGCAGGTAGATGGGTAGCCAGGACATTAAAAGCAGAGGAAATAATCGGGCTTTCTTACGAAAACTTCCAAAGAACAATCATCATCCCTCAGGGTAAATTTCAGGAGTTTTTGCAACTGAAAGAAAGTGAGCGTACCCGTATGATGAAGGATATCTTTAAGCTAGAAAGGTTTGATCTGTCTGATAAAGTTTCCGCACTCCTTTCAAAAGTAAAATTACGCAAAGAAAATATAGACGGGCAACTTTTAAGCTTGGAGTCGGTAAGTTTGGAAACAATTGCAGCAGCTAAGCATGAAGGGGAATTGCTAAGCCGGGAAACAGAGCAGCTGACAAAAAGCCTGGAACAGAAAAGAAAAGAAGCTACAGCGCAGGAAAGCATAAAGAAAATTTGTGATTCCATTCAACAAGAATCAGATAAATACACCCTGCTTAAAAATAAAGAAGCAGCATTTATCCAAAAAGAAAAGAAGCTTCAGCAATATGAGCAGTTCTTTCGACTGTTTAGTAAAGATTTGGAAATAAGGAAACAGCATTTTGTTGAGTTGGAAAAAGCAAATCATCAATTAAAAGCTGAAAAAGAGCAGAAAGATAAGCTAGAGCAGCTTTTAACTAATTTGGAAGTAATATTTAAAGATTCGTCTGAAGCCTTTCAGAAAAGAGACCAACAGAAGCAAAAGGCAATAGAATTAGAAAAATTGGTGAGGCTTAGGCAATGGGAAAAGGAACTTTTAGATATTAATAAGGAAATAGAAGAAAAGCAAAATTTACTAAACCTTGAGGTGGAAAATGTGCGAAAATGGGAGAAGAAAGAAGAAGACGGGCACAAAAAACTGCAGGAGATTAGAGCAGAAATACCGGATACCGACCGATTGATGGAAGTTAAAATTTGGTTTGAGAATAAGAGGAATTTAGAAGAAAAGATTAATAATCTTTCAAACAATCTTTATACACTTCGTGAAAAGTTAGATCAGCTGAATAAGGAAATTACTGTTTGCTTTGAAAGCCATGCAAAAGCAATTCCGGAAACTGCCACAATGAAAGGGGAGACAAGCGAACTTTTCGATGCAATAAATGAATGTAGAAAAGGCTTTGAGGACAAACTGGAAGCATTGCGAAAGGAAATGCAGGAATTGAATACGCACAGTAAACTGGAAGATTTTGCCCGGAATTTGAAAAAGGGGATGCCTTGTCCACTTTGTGGGGCACTGGAGCATCCCATACTTTTGAATTCCGAATCGGCTAATGAAAGGCTACAAAGGCTTGTTGGTGTGGAGGAAATATTGAAATCGAGAATCGAAGCGTTAAGCCGTTTTGAAGGACAAATAAGGACTTTACATAGCCGTATTGAAGCGCAGAAACCCTTGTTTTTGGGAAGTGAAGAAGAAATAATGAAAGCATCTTCTTTGTTGGAAGCACATCAATCTGCGTTTATTTGGATGGAATTTGATCCGGGAAAAGAGGCTGAAATAGAAAATGTATTTGCAAAAGCGCGGGAAAATAAAGCACTTGAAAAAAAAATAGTAGAAGGAATTGATACCGTACGTGAGCGGCAGCAAATCGCCAGACAGGAGCGTGAGCGACTGGAAAGTGTTTTAAATAAACTACGAGAGAAAAAAGCAGGTTTGGAAAGTACACACAAAGCTTATTCGGGTGATTTTAACTATGTAAAAATTGAAATGTATGCCAAAATTGAAATAGAAGTATTACTTCAAGAAGCTAAAAGCATAATAGTAGAAGTTGAAAGAATAGAACAAAAGCATAAAGAAGTAGAAACAGCCTTAGCCGCCAAAAAAGAGGAAAGGGCAGGTCTGTTAAGCCATATTGCTTTGAGGGAAAAGAATATTGAAGAATGCACAGGCAAACTCAATAAAGTTATAAAGGTACTCGAAGCAAATCTTAAAACCTCCGGTGTAGATTCTTTGGAACAGGTAGAACATCTTTTAAGTGAAAAAATAGACGTTGAATCAGAAAGATCTGAAATAGAGCTGTTCCGGAAAACCCTTTTTGCTGTTTCAGAAACGTTAAAAACCCTTAAAGAGCAAATTGCGGATAACACTTTTGATGCAGATGCCTATGCACTTTTAATGGCAGGTATAGAAGAAGAAAAGCAGCTTTTAAATAAAAAAAGAGATGCGCTGGCAAAGCTAAAACAGCGTATTGAAGATATGGAAGCAGCGGTGCAAAAGAAGGAAGAGCTACAAAAAGAACTGGGAATAGTAAACGCACGGGCAGAAAACCTCAAAGTGCTTTCAAATTTATTCCGCAGTAGTGGTTTTGTAAATTACATATCGTCGAAATATCTTGTAAATCTTTGCAATACAGCTAATGAGCGGTTTTATAAGTTGACAAGGCAGCAGTTTAGGATGGAAGTATCAGAAAATAACGATTTCCAGATAAGGGATTTCCTAAATAATGGAAAATTGCGCAGTGTAAAAACCCTTTCCGGCGGGCAAACTTTTCAGGCTTCTTTGTGTTTGGCTCTTGCATTGGCAGATAGCATACAGCAGCAAAATAAAGCCAGGCAAAACTTTTTCTTTTTAGATGAAGGCTTTGGCTCTCAGGATAAGGAATCTTTGAGGCTTGTTTTTGATACCCTGAAAGCCTTAAGAAGGGAACACCGGATCGTAGGTGTAATTTCTCATGTAGAAGAATTGCAGCAGGAGATAGATGTTTGCCTTAAAGTTCATAATGACCCCGAAGAAGGAAGTATCGTAAAAGGTAGTTGGGAATAAGTCTCTCTATTAAAAGTTAAATAGCAAAATCAGCCTACCCATTCATTGGTGAAGAAATAGGCAGCCGTATATGCCTGAATAAAAATATTGATTATAAGAAGTAACCAAAATAATAGCGTTTGCAATTTCCCCCGCAATAAAAGTAAATAAAAGGACAAAATATAAAGCATTAAAAAAAGGAGGTATTTTGCTTCACTGCCCGATCTCCAGTTGAAAAATAAGAGCGCATATAAAAGGGTAAGGACAACAATCAGGATATAATATTTCCAGGCAGGAAAATCTTTAGCAAACAGTTCTCTTAAAAAAATATACATAAAGGGAGTAGCAAAAGCATAGCGATTGAGGCTATTCAAGGAACCCCCTTGCGTAAAGAAAAGCAAGCCTGCAATTCCTGCCAGATAAAGAAAAGCAAGTATGATCTCTTTTGGAATAAGACTTCTATTATTTACCCTATTTATAAAAAAGATGCCCATAAAGATGGCGGCTATGCTTGACCCATAAAATGCTCCAATATCGAGGAAAAGTGGAAGGCTGCCTCCCCAGGAAGTAAGAGGGAATTGGGGTATACCCAGTTTATGTCCCCAATGTATCTGCGCTTTTGTAAATGCAAAGAAAATCCCTGTGTAATAATATTCTATAAAAGAAACGGTTAGTATGCCGACCGCAATGGTTAATAAGTACGCTAAAAAATGTTTTGCTTTCTTTTTATCCTGGTAATAAACCATCATTATGATAAAAGCCGGAATAAATACCAAAACCGAGGCTCTTGTTAAACAAGCCAGAAAAAGCCCCGTTACAGAAAGTGTAAGTCTTTCTTTTTTTAAACCTATCAAGAACAAGGTTATAAAGAAAAAAAATAAAGATTCTGTATAAGGAATAAAAAAGAAGCATATAGAAGGGTTTGAGAGGAAGATTAATTTCCATTTCCAATTAGCCGGGAAAAATTGAAATAAAGCGATTGAACTAAAAAGAAATAAAAGAATATTGAGCAAGGAAATCCCTTTTACACTAAGTCCCAAAAGTTTCCAAAAGTAAGGGAAGGCAGGGAAAAAGGCAGCATTACTTTGTTCGGTTAAATGAAAGGAATACCCTTTTTCTATAATAGACTTATACCATGCAGCATCCCAAAGGGAAAGTTCGGAAGAACCTGGTAGTAATGGCTTTCCCTGCCATTCTCTAATAATAGAAAAGACAATAAAGAAAAATAGAAGGTGTGCTAATACTAGAAAAATATTTTGAAGAACCGTTTTTTGCCAAAAGTTATTTTTAAAAGACAGTATTTTTTCCATTAATTATTTAAATGATCCAAGGAATACTATTCCTTAAATTTGGCCACGTAAAATGCTAATTTATACATTTTTCCCGAAGGGTAAAAACGACTTGTTCAAGCAAAAATAATCTTTCAATTATAATTTATTATGCGCTTTTTCTTAAATACATTCCTTTAATCTTTATTCATCTTCCTTTTTATCTTTTTTACTAAAAACTCTTATAAACCAGTTACTTCTTACTCTTTTACTGGTTTTTGTTACGTCGGCTGCCGTCTCATCAATGGTGCTTATGGTGTTGTCAATTTTGTTTGCCATAGTGGTATCGGTTAGCAAACGCCCGAGTGTACTCTTTTGATTGTTTAGCTTTTCTGTAAAATCTTGTATATTTTCGGAAGCCTTTAGCGTATTTCCTGCTGTTACCGTAAGTGAGTCTCCTACCGTATTTATCTTATCCGTTAGGGCAATAACCTTTTGGGGAATCACCTGCATTTTTTTTGCAACATGGTTTACATTCTGTCCGGTTTCAGCAAAAGAGTTGGAGATGGTATGTATATTTTTTTCGATTCCTTTATCGTAGATTAAAGCACCAATTGGTCCTTTCCCCTTTTGAATTTCTCCTGCAATTTGGTCTAGCTTTTTGGTTAGTTCTTGCGTATTAATGCTTGTTTTATCAAGTCTTGTTAGCACATTGTTGAGTTCAACCGATCCCTTCGTTGGCAAGGTTTCGCCATCCTCAATTGGTTCTTCAGATGTAGACCCGGGAGAAATAGCAATATAGTTAGAGCCAATTAGCCCTTCGGTATTTATTTGAGCATAACCATCTTTTTTTATAAAGGCAGCGGCATATTCTTCAATTATCATGACTACTTTTATTGCAGAATCGGAGATTATTTCAATTTTTTGTACGGCACCGATATTTACTCCCGAAAAGCGTACATCGCTTCCTTTTCTTAATCCACTTACATTGTTAAATATTGCAATCACTTTAGAGCGGTTTTCGAAAAGTCTTTGTTGTGTTCCTAATTTAAATACCAAAAAAGTTAATAACATTGCTCCAATAACAATAAAGACACCTAGTTTTATCCGGCTTGTAATCGTTTTTTCCATTTTATCCCGTTTATTCTAAAAATGCCCTAACCCAGGTATTGGAAGATTTTGCAAGTTCTGCAAAAGTCCCTTCTTCTGCGATAGTGCCTTTATCAAGAATTAAAATTCTATTGGCAGTCATTTTCACACAATCAATATCGTGCGTAACGATTACAGAAGAAATCCCCAGTTTATCACGCATTTCTATAATTAACTCATTTATTTCCCTGCTTGTTATGGGGTCAAGCCCTGTGGTTGGTTCATCATAGAGGATTATTTCAGGCAGCAATACAATGGTGCGGGCAAGGGCAACTCTTTTTCGCATACCACCCGAAAGTTCGGTAGGCGTTTTATCTTCGATACCTGTAAGCCCTACCTGGTATAATGCCTTTTCAATCATTTTTCTCAGTTCGGTTTCCGATCTTTTTATGGGCTGGCGTTCCAATGCAAAAAGAAGGTTTTCCTTTACGTTCATAAAGTCATACAGGGCACCGCTTTGAAAGAGATAACCTATTTTTCTTCTAAAGTTTATGAGCGTTTCCCCTTTTAAAGCGTAAATATTTTTTCCTAAAATATTTACGCTTCCCTTATCGGGTTTTGTAAGCCCGATTATTGCTCTTAAAATCTGCGTTTTACCTGCTCCTGATTTACCGAGTATAGCCACATTTTCCATTCTTCGAACCGAAAAATTTATGTTTTCCCATACAAGATCATTATTATAGGATTTGGAAAGGTTCTTTACTGTAACAACTTCTTCCTGCATATCAATGAGTTAAGTAATGTGTGATTTCTGCTGCAAGCATATCAATAAAAAAAATCATTAAAAAAGAATAAAAGATCGTAGCGTTTGCTGCTTCTCCTACACCTATAGCCCCCTTATTAGCTTTGTATCCAAAAAAACTTCCGGTTAAGGCAATGGTATATCCAAAAAATAAGCTTTTTACCAAAGAGGGTATTACATCGTAAGAATTCATATTGGCAAAGGCAGAAATCATAAAGAGAGGAGCACTTATTTCCCGTTCAAGATTGTAAGCAAGGAATGAGCCTGTAAGCCCAACTGCAAAACCATAGATCGTAAGTAAAGGCAAGGTAAATGTTAAGGCAATTATTCGGGAGACAACCAAATATTTATAATGATCTACTCCCGAAACCTCCATTGCATCTATTTGCTCTGTTATTTTCATAGAGCCTATTTCGGCTCCTATGGCTGAACCAACTTTTCCTGTGCATACAAGTGCTGTTAGCACGGGCCCCACTTCTCTTATCAATGAAACAGCCAACATATTGGGGACAAGGGCAACGGCGCCCAAGTCTTCCATTTTAGGGGCAAGCTGGATCGTAATGACAAGTCCTATAATAAAAATGGTAATCGAAATAAGGAATAGGGATTTATAGCCCATTAAAAACATTTGGCGTAAAATTTCTGCTCCTTCAAAGGGCTTTCTAAAAGCATGCAAAAAGGAATGAAAAGCAAAGACCGTCATTTCCCCTACTAAGGCAAAAAACTCTTTTACCGACCCAATTGAAGCCCAATTTATTTCTTTCATCTTTGTTGTAAACCGGAATATCAAAGATTGGTTTACGTAATCTATTGTGGATAATAGCGCATCTACATATGCCTAAATTACTTTTTAAAAAGAAATTGAAACTAAAATAAACAAATAACCGCTGCCGGCAGTTGAGTAAATAGAAGAGAGGATAGAGGGGATGGGGAAAATCAAAGTGCTATTTTAAGTAAACTTTGAATATAAAAAGGGGACAATCCAAATTGTCCCCTTTTGCTTTTTCCTGCCAATGTTTAACTTCATGCGATGAAAACAATTGCCGTTACAATTCTTTCCGGTTTTCTTGGTGCAGGGAAAACTACTTTTTTAAATAAGCTTATAGAGCGCAATAGTGGTAAGCGGTTTGCCGTCATTGAAAATGAATTTGGGGAAACAGGCATTGACGGGAACCTGGTGATGAATTTGGACGAAGGTGTTTTTGAATTATCCAATGGGTGTATTTGCTGCAACTTAAATGATGATTTGGTAGTAGTGCTGCAAAAAATACTCAATTTTAAAAATCCTATAGAACATTTACTTATTGAAACCACTGGAATTGCAGATCCGGGTACGGTTGCCGCTCCTTTTATGTATGATGCAGACTTAAAAAAATATTTTTCCTTTAATGGGATTGTTGCCTTGGCAGATGGGTTGCATATTGAAGAACAGCTGGAAGAACATGAAGAAGCGTGCCGTCAGATAGCTTTGGCAGATATTGTGGCTATTTCAAAAACGGAACTTTTAGATGCTTATCAAAAAGAGACAATTCGGAATATTATTTCCAGGATGAATGCGAATGCGCAAATAACAGAGAGTTTATGGGGGGAAACAACGTTGAATATCCTTAGCCTTAGTGAATATAGAAATACAGGTCTGGGAACTAAAGCAACAAATTACAGGCTTATTTCAAAAGGGAAAGCCCAATTGGGAGGAGCAATAGCAAAAAGCATTCCTTCGTTTTGGGGAGATTATAAACAACTAAATCATAGTTCTTTCTCGAGTAAATCATTTCTTATTGAAGATCCCTTAGATTTTTTACGCTTTGAAATATGGATACGCTTTTTATTTTCTCAATCCGATTTTAAGTTTTTTCGCATTAAAGGGATTCTTTCTTTCCAACAGACGGATGAGAAAATCCTTTTTCAATCCGTAAATACGACGGTAGATAGTATTCCATTGGGTAAATGGGGAGAGGAGGTACGCAAGTCAAGCATTGTCTTTATTGGTAAAAATATACGGGCAGGTTTTTTAGAAAGAGGATTGCTTGCCTGCACTTCGGCCGATGCCTTTCAACCGGAAAAGTTTTACGCTGAAATTTCTGGTAATCAAAAAGAAGTAAGATAATATAAAGTGGAAAGAATTTTTTCTGCTATTAAAAAAAAGTTAGGATAAAATCCATAAAATATTTTTAATTGCGTTACTTTTGGGTTTGATTTGTAGTAATTATTATTATTCTTTTAAGGTTAGGTCTTTATTGATTTTTAATTCAGCCTTGCTTATTTAGCTTGTCAAGGATCTTTTAATATAGTTTGTTTTTTAACCAGGAATATTTTCAGGTATTCTTAATTTTTTATGAATAAAATTCTAAATAATATTCTAAGAGCAGAGAAGAATGAGTCTGCTGCTCTATTATGGATTTTTTTATTTGGGCTTTTTTTGGGTTTAAACCTTGCTTTTTTTGATCTGGTTGCTTTAGTAAACTTCTTAGATACGTATAATGCATCTTACCTACCAGGGGCTTTTATTTGTTCCGGGCTTTTAGGTATTTTTGTTTGCAATACTTTCATAAGTATTCAAAATTGGATTGCCTTTAGCAAAGATTCTCTTTTAGCTGTTGGCATTATTATTTTATTTTTACTGGGGATTTTCCTGGGTTCGACATTTTATTCGGCACAAGCCTTTACTTATAC
>Ga0164242_10005568_pt1 | contig 14010 bp, 10 predicted proteins | sample OricomgcompostMG_FD_108783 | JGI IMG/M metagenome (GOLD analysis project Ga0164242, IMG submission 108783) | Miracle-Growth compost microbial communities from Emeryville, California, USA - Original compost - Miracle growth compost (MG) ...
CGGGCGCGAGTGGGTTCGACCAGCACGCCCAGGGATTGCGAATCAGAAGCGGCCTGCGCTGCCAGTAGTCGCGCAGGAATGCCGATGGGTCGAAATGATCGAGTCGCATCCGTGAAGGCCAGCGCTCCCTCTCCGCCGGAAAGGGAGCGCCAGTGGCTAGCCGATGATGGCCTTGACTTCGAGATATTCGTGGAAGCCGAATTCGCCCCATTCGCGGCCATTGCCCGAGCGCTTGTAGCCGCCGAACGGCGCATTGAAATCGAAGCCGCCGTTGATCCAGACTGCGCCGGTCCGCATTTTGCGAGCGACCCGCCGGCATTCGTCCGCGTCGGCGCCTGAGACATACCCACCAAGACCGAAGTTGCTGTCGTTGGCAATGGCCACGGCGTCTTCCATGTCCGCGTAGGGGATCATCACCAGGACCGGTCCGAAGATCTCCTCCCTGGCGACGACCATGTCGTTGGTGCCGACGAACACGGTCGGTTTGACGTACCAGCCTTTGTCGAGGCCCTCGGGCCGGCCGAGGCCGCCGGCGATGAGCTGGGCGCCCTCGTCGAGGCCTTTCTGGATGTAGTCCTGAATGATGTTGAACTGGCTCTTGGAGACGACCGGTCCCCTCGCGAAGTTGCCCATCGGATCGCCCACGGTAACCGCGTTGCAGGCATCGGCGGAGGCCTTGATCGCTTTCTGAAGACGCGAATTCGGCACCAGCAGGCGCGAACCGGCGCTGCAGGTCTGGCCCGAGTTGCTCATCATTCCCGCCGTTGCGCCGGCGACATTTTTCGCCATGTCCGCATCGTCGAGTACGATCCACGGGCTCTTGCCGCCGAGTTCCAGCCCGACGCGCTTGACCGTATCGGCCGCGTCCTTCTGGATCTGGATGCCGACCGGCTCCGAGCCGGTGAACGAGATCATGTCGACGTCTTCGTGAGTTGACAGGGCATTGCCGATGACGCTGCGATGGCCCTGGATCATGTTGAAGACGCGCGCCGGGGTTCCGGCATGGTGGATGATGTCGGCCAGGATCTGGGCCGAGTAGGGCGCCAGTTGCGGCGGCTTCAGGATCATCGTGCAGCCGCTGGCGAGCGCCGGGAAAATCTTCACGCAGGTCTGGTTCATCGGCCAGTTCCACGGTGTGATCAGGCCGCAGACGCCGATGGGCTCATAGCGGATCAGGGTGGAGCCGCGCTGCTGCTCGAACTTGAACTCCTTGAGCACGTCGATGGCAGCCTGCAGATGGCCCTTGCCGAGCAGCGTATGGAAGCCGGTGCCGAGCGAGATCGGTGCGCCCATCTCTTCGGTGACGGCTTCGCCCAGTTCCCGCTCGCGCTTGAGGTAGGCTGCCAGCATCGTCTCCAGCAGGTCGAGGCGCTCTTTGACGCTGCTCTCGCCCCAAGTTGCGAATGCGCGACGGGCGGCGGCGACCGCCTTGTCGACATCGGCGGCGGAGCCGAGCGAGATGGTGCCCGAAACGCCTTCCGTGGCCGGATTGATCACTTCGGCGGTCTTGGGCGTGACCGGATCGATCCATTGCCCGTCGATGTAGAACTTCAGATATTCGCGCATACCATCTCCCAAGGTTCGCCCGGACCCGCTGGCCCGAGGACTCAGTCACTCCGCAAGGATAAGCCCGCGCCGGGCTGAGTCCAGCACGGCGCGGGCCTGAATTGTGCCGGTTCTGCCGGACCCCGCTTACTGTGTGCCTTCGGCGTACCATGTGCGGAAGCGCTCGTACTTGGGCATTTCTTCGGAGTTGGCCTTGGGATCGATCGGCACGTGGATGACGGTGACGCCGCCGCGTTCATAGGCGCGGGCGATCGCCGGGCCGATGTCTGCGGCATTCTGCACGAACTCGCCGGCCGCGCCGAAGCCTTCGGCGATCTTGTCGAAGCGGACCTTGTCGGACCAGTGGGTGCCGGTCTCCTCGGTACCGTGGCCGAAGGTGCGCTTGTAGACGCCGACCTCGAGGCCCCACTGGAAGTCGACGCCGACGACGCAGACCAGCGGCAGGTTCTTGCGCACCGCCACTTCAAGCTCGCCCACGTGGAACAGGAACGACGAGTCCGAGGTCAGCAGCATGCCCGGACGCGCCTTGCCGCGCTGCGCCTGGTCGGCGAGCATGGCGCCCGTCGCATAGGGCAGGCCGGTGCCGATGTGGCCGTAGTTCTGGTTCCAGATCACGTCATGCGGTTTCGATTGCGAATAGGTCCACTGGAAGATCACCGTCGCGCCGCCATCCCGGATCAGGATGCCGTCCTTGGGGAACGCCTTGCTGGCTTCGGTGACGAATTGCGCGGTGTGCATCGGGGTGTTGCCCGAACCGTCGCCCTTCGAAGCGGCTTCCTCGGCCAGCTCGACCAGTTCGGCCGCGCCGTCCTTCATGAACTTGTCGAGGCCGGGGGCCGGGGCGCGGCCATCGCCCAGCGCGCGGGTCAGCTGCGGCACGACCGCGCGCAGGTCGCCGACCAGCGGCACGTCGATCGGGCGGTTGACGCCGATCGCGGTCGGATCCTGCTGCACATAGATCCACTTGCGGTTGGCTTCGCCCGCATACCAGTGGCGCCAGCGGCCATAGTGCAGCGGCTCGCCCAGTTCGGTGCCCAGCGCGACGACGAGGTCCGATTCCTCGACGGCATCGACCGAGGCCTCGGAGAAGACGTACTGGAAGGTGCGGTCCTCGATGCCCTCGATATACGGCGTGCCGCCCGAGGTCTGGATGACCGGGCAGTTCATCTTGAGGGCCAGTTCCTTGACCTTGGCGCCCGACTGGCTGGTATAGACGGCGTGGCCGACCAGCAGGATCGGATTCTTCGCCGCCAGGATCAGCTTGGCCGCCTCGGCCAGCCGGTCGCCATCGGCGCCCTGATCGACCAGACGGTAGCGATGGGGCGGCAGCACCGGTTCGGGCTCCAGCTCCTCCATGATCACATGGCTCGGGTATTCGATGTAGGCCGGACCCGGCGTGCCCGACATGGCGACGCGGATCGCCTCGCGGATGATCTCGTCGGTCTGGTCGGCATATTCGATCGACGACGAGAACTTGACCGAATCCTCGATCATCGGCTCCTGGCGGACGAACTGGATGCGGCCGCGGCGGATGCGCCGCTCGGTCACGCGAGCGCGCTGGCCGCCGATGAAGATGACCGGATCGTTCTCCACCTTGGCGCACTGGATGGCGGGCATCATGTTCGCCATGCCCGGCCCGAGCGTGCCGATGCACACCGCCGGCTTGCCGGTGATGCGTGCCGCCGCGGCCGCCATGTGGCCGGCCGATGCCTCATGGTGCGGCGAAACGACGGTCCAGCCGCGGCGTTCCGCCTCAAGGAACAGGTGGACGAAGTTCGGATCGGGAATGCCGAACAGGGTCTTGATCCCCTCGGCCTCGAACAAGTCGAGAATGCGCTTGTAGACCGGCGTACCGCCCTTCGATTCCGCTTGCGGCTGATCGTCGTATGACATCGTCTCGATATTCCTCTTCCAATCAAAAATTCAAACCGGTTCAGTGGATTGCTGCAATCGAGGTCACGCCCCCGAACCACGATGGCCGGATGCAGCGCATGCCGGCCGATACTCTCGCAATGACTGCTTCAGCACCGCTCCTAGCTCAAGAGAGCATGCCCGCCAACACAAGATGAACAGCACTGTTCATTTCGCGTCCGCTTCCTTGCCGGGCGCTGTAAGGCCCAGCTCGGCGAGCAGTTCGGCGTTGTGCTGGCCCAGGGTCGGCGCCGGGCCGGCGACCTTGCCCGGAGTGGCGGAGAACCAGGTCGGAACGCCGGGGAAGCGCGTCGGTCCCAGCGGCGTGTCGAGTGTCTCGAAGAAGCCGATGGCGTTGAGCTGCGCATTGTCGAACAGCTCGTCGGTCGTGCGCAGCGGCGAGGCGGGGATGTGCAGCGTGCGAAGCAGGTCCAGCCATTCCTGCGTCGTGCGCGTCAGGAACGTCTCGCCGAGCAAGCCATAGACCCGGCCGATCTGCCTGGCGCGCTTCTCCAGCGTGGAGAACTCCTCGCTCGCCCAGGCGGGCTGCACCGCCTGCATGAACGCATTCCAGTGCTTGTCGTTGTACACCAGCGCCGCAACGTAGCCGTCACGGGTCTTGTACGGGCGGCGGTTCTTCTCGACCGCGCGGTGGTAGTGCGCCGGGGTCGTCGGGGGCGAGAACATCGCGCCGTTGGCATGTTCCACCAGCATGAACGAGGCCATGGCCTCGAACATGGTGACCTCCACTTCCTGCCCTTCGCCCTTGCCTTTCCCGCCGGTCCGCTCGCGGTGGAACAGCGCCATCATCGTCGCCTGCAAGGCGTTGAGTCCGGCGACCTTGTCGGCCATGATCGTCGCGACGAAGCCCGGCTCGCCGTTCATCAGCTGCTGGACGTAGGTGATGCCGCATTCGGCCTGGATGGTATCGTCATAGGCGGGCTGATCCGCCTCCGGCCCGCGGCGGCTGTAGCCATAGCAGTTGGTGTAGATGATGTCGGGCCGGATCGCCTTCACGTCTTCATAGGAGAAGCCGAGCTTGGCGATGGCGCTGCCGCGCATCGAATGAATGAAGACATCGGCGGTGGCGATCACCGCCCGCAGGACCGCCTTGTCCGGCTCTTGCCGCAAGTCGAGCATCAGGCTGCGCTTGCCGCGGTTCACGTTGACGTAGACGCCGCCCATGCCCGGCGCCGGGCCGGTGCTGATGTAGCGCGTGTTGTCGCCGGCAGGAGGCTCGATCTTGATGACGTCGGCGCCCATGTCGGCCATGATCTGCGTGGCGTAAGGTCCGAAGACGACGCTCGTGAGGTCGACCACGCGAATGCCGGCCAAGGGGCCGTTGCCGGTGCCGCTGTTTGCCTCGACCTGCTGGGCGGTGCTGTCCATCTCTGCTCCTTGGCTGGCGCGCTGCTAGCGGATCGCGCCCTGCGCGTCTATGCGTATTTTGGTTCGATGTACGCATATCGGCATGGGTGCGGTTGTCTTTCCATGGCGTCGCTGCTAGCGGCGATCGTTGCGCCGGGTCCCTTCCGGCGACTCAGGCGCGGAAGGTGGGATCGTGGATTTTTCGCTCACGGAAGACCAGCAGAACATCCGCGAGGCGGTGCTGCGGCATTGCTCGCAATTCTCCGACGATTACTGGCTGGAGCACGATCGCAGCGGTGAGTTCCCGGTCGACTTTCACAAGTCCATGGCCGAGGCCGGCTGGCTCGGCATCGCCATGCCGGAGGCGGTGGGCGGATCGGGGCTGGGCATCACGGAAGCGGCGGTGATGATGCAGGCGGTCGCCGAATCGGGTGGTGGCATGACCGCCGCCTCGGCGATCCATGGGCCAGTGTTCGGGCTGGAGCCGGTGATCCTGTTCGGCACCGAGGAGCAGCAGAAGCGCATGATCCCGCCGATCATCTCGGGCGAGGAGAAGATGTGCTTTGCGGTCACCGAGCCGAACACTGGGCTCGATACCACCAGCCTCAAGACGCGGGCCGAAAAGGTCGATGGCGGCTACCGGGTCAACGGCGAGAAGATCTGGATCACCAACGCTCACGTCGCCGACCGCATGTTGCTGATCGCGCGGACCACGCCGCTCGAAGAGGTCAGGAAGAAGACCGAAGGCCTGACGCTGTTCTATTGCAAGCTCGACCGCAACGCGATCGAGCACCGGCTGATCCCCAAGATGGGCCGCCACGCGGTCGGTTCGAACATGCTGTTCATCACCGATCTGTTCATTCCGGACGAGGATCGCATCGGCGAGGAGGGGCAGGGCTTCAAGATCCTGCTCAACGGGCTCAATCCAGAACGCGTGCTGCTCGGCGCCGAGGCGACCGGGCTTGGGCGCATCGCCATTCGCAAGGCTGCCAAATATGCGCAGGAGCGCATCGTGTTCGGCCGGCCCATCGGCCAGAACCAGGGCATCCAGCACCCGCTGGCCAAAGCCTGGATGCAGGTCGAGGCGGCGAGCCTGATGGTGTTCAAGGCGGCCACGCTGTTCGACAAGGGCGAGGATTGCGGCGTCGAGGCCAATAGCGCCAAGTACCTCGCGGCCGAAGCCGGCTATGAAGCCTGCCAGACCGCGGTGATGTCGATGGGTGGCATGGGCTATGCGCAGGAATATCATGTGGAGCGCTACCTGCGCGAAGTGCTGATTCCGCGGATCGCCCCCGTCAGTCCGCACCAGATCATGAACTTCATCGCCGAGCGGGTGCTTGAGCTTCCCAAGTCCTACTGACAAAGGCGCTGGCGTAACCATTCGAGGAAATACCATGCCCGTCCAGCACGAACCCATCTCCGCGCGCTCCTGGCTCTTCGCTCCCGGCGACAGCGAGAAGAAGATGACCAAGGCGATGGAGGGCCCCACCGACATCGTACTGATCGACCTTGAGGACGCCGTCGCGACCGACAACAAGGTCGCCGCGCGCGGCATGGTCCACGATTTTCTTAAGCGGAATGCGGCGCAGCGCAATCGCCTCTGGGTGCGGATCAACCCGTTCGACGGGCCGTACACGCTGGGCGACTTGGCCGCGATCATGCCGGCCAATCCGGGCGGCATCATGCTGCCCAAGGTCTATGGCCGCCAGGAGGTCGAGAAGCTTGATCACTGCCTGTCCGCGCTCGAAGTGGCGCACGGGATCGAGGAGGGCACGACCCCGGTGATCGTGCTCATCACCGAAACCGCCGAGGCCATGTTCCACACCGGCGACTACAAGGGCGCGCCGCGCGTGGTGGCGCTGACCTGGGGCGCCGAGGACCTTGCGGATTCGATCGGGGCCAGTTCCAACAGGAACGCCGATGGCAGCTACAGCTTCACTTACGAGCTGGCGCGCAGCCTGACCGTGCTTGGGGCCGCGACCGCCGGGGTCACCGCGATCGAGACGATCTCGGCCGATTTCAAGGACCTGGAAGCCCTGCGCGCCCGCGCCGAGAAGGTCCGCCGCGACGGCTTCCGCGGCATGCTGGCGATCCATCCGGCGCAGGTCGACGTGATCAACGCGGCCTTCACCCCGACCGAAGAGGAGATCGCCGAGGCGCAGCAGATCGTCGATATCTTCGCCGCCAACCCCGGCGTGGGCGCGATCGGCTGGAAAGGCGGCATGCTCGATCGGCCTTACCTGGCGCGGGCGCAGCGGCTGCTCAAGCTGGCGGGGCGCTGATGGCTCTCGACCTCTCGCAGTATCTGAAGCCTGGCGACCGCATCGTCTTCGGCCAAGCCTGCGGGGAACCGACCACGCTGGTCGAGGCGCTTGTCGACCAAGGCGCCGCCATCGGCAACCTTTCCGCCTTCATCGCGACCAGCTTCTCGGGCCTGTTCACGCCCGAGACGTCCGGCAGCTTCCGCCTCTCCAGCATGGGCGCGATCGGCGCGCTCAGGACGATGACCAAGGCCGGCAAGCTCGACGTCGTTCCGGTGCATGTCAGTCAGGTCGGTCCACTGATCGCCGCCGGCATCATGCCCTGCGACGTGGCGATGATCCAGGTCAGCCCGGCGGATGCGCAAGGCAATCATTCCTGCGGCCTCATCAGCGATTACGTCCGCGCCGCGGTCGACAAGGCGCGCGTGGTCATCGCCGAAGTCAACGAGGCGGTGCCGTTCACCCATGGCGAGATGATCCCGGCCTCGGCGATCGACGTCGCGGTCAAGGCGTCGCGCGCGCCGGTCGAGGTCGCGCCGGCCCGGATCGGCGAGGCGGACGAGGCGATCGCGCGCCACTGCGCCGCCTATATCGGCGATGGCTCGGTCATTCAGACCGGCGTTGGCGCGGTGCCCGACGCGATCCTGCGGCTGCTGCACGACCGCAAGGATCTGGGCGTCCATTCGGGCATGCTCGGCGACGGCCTCGTCGATCTGTTCGAGGCCGGCGTGATCACCAACGCGCGCAAGGAGATCGACCGCGGTGTCACGATCAACGGCGCGCTGATCGGCACGCGGCGGCTCTACGATTTTGCGGACGGCAACCCGGCGATCCGCATGACCCCGACGAGCTACACCCACGACGCCGCGGTGCTCGGCCGGCTCTCGCGGCTGGTGACGATCAATTCGGCGCTGGAGGTCGACCTGACGGGGCAGGTCAACGCCGAGCAATCGGGCGCGGCCTATATGGGCGGGACCGGCGGCCAGGTCGATTTCGTCCGCGCCGGCGCGCGCTCGCCGGGCGGGGCGGCGCTGATGGTGCTCGGCTCGACCGCGAAAGGCGGAACGATCAGCAAGATCGTCCCGAAGCTCGCCGGCCCGGTCACCACCGCGCGCACCGAGGTGGACGTCATCGTCACCGAATTCGGCGCGGCCGAGTTGAAGGGCCAGACGCTTGCCGAACGAACCAAACGCCTGATCGCCATCGCTCATCCCGACTACCGCGAGGAGTTGGACCGGGCCGCCTTCGAAATTCGCCAGAGAGGTTTCTAGATGTCCGACGCCGTCCTGTTCGATGCCCGCAAGGACGGCATCGCGATCATCACGATCAACCGCCCCGATCAGCGCAACGCACTGGGCAAGGACGTGCGCGACGGGCTGTTCGCGGCCTGGGAACGGTTCGAGAAGGATCCGGCGCTGCGCATCGCGATCCTCACCGGCGCGGGCGAGAAGGCGTTCTGCGCCGGCGGCGACCTCAAGGAAATGGTCGAGACGGGCATGAGCGTGCCCGCGCGCGACATGTTCCCGATCCCCTATGACAACATCGAGCTGACCAAGCCGACCATCGCCGCCGTCAACGGCGTCGCCTTCGCCGGCGGCTGGATGATTGCGCAGGCCTGCGACCTCTGCGTCGCGGCGACTCACGCGCGCTTCGCCATCACCGAGGTCAAGGTCGGCCGCGGCTCGCCCTGGGCGGCGCCGCTGATCCACATGATCCCGCAGCGCATCTTCATGGAGATCGTGCTGACCGGCAAGCCGATCACCGCCAGCCGCGCTTATGAGATCGGCCTGGTCAACCGCCTGGCCGAGCCGGAGGCGCTGATGGATGCGGCGCTGGAGCTGGCGCGCGAAGTGCTCGACGGCGCGCCGCTCTCGGTCAAGGCCGCGCGCGAAACGGTGATGCTCTCGACCGAGATGGGTCGCGCCGCGGCGCTCCAGGCGGCCCGCGCCGCGCATGAGCTTGCCTACAAGAGCGACGATGCCCAGGAAGGCCCGCGGGCCTTCGCCGAGAAGCGCAAGCCGGAGTGGAGGGCGCGTTAGGGAGCGGTTCCCGAGAGAGCCGCTCCCGTCCGATTACGCCACGTCGAATGCGGCGTGATAGGTTACCGTGCCCTGCGGCGGCCTCATCTCGAGCATCAGCCGCTGGAATGCCTGCGGCGGGCCGCCGGCGTAGGTCAGATGTGGGTCGTGCATGAAGCCGAAGCGGCCATAGTAGCGCGGATCGCCGAGCACCACGCAGCCGCGCGCGCCGATGCTGCGCAGTCGATCCAACCCCTCGCGGATCAGCGCCGCGCCCACGCCCAAGCCTTGCAGCCCGGGCAGGACCGACACCGGGCCGAGGCCGTACCAGTCGCAGTCCTGCCCTTCGATCTGCACGGGCGAGAAGGCGATATGGCCGATCACCTCCTTGCCGCGAACGGCGACAAGCGACAGGGTGAGGGCACCGGCCTTGCGCAGGCCATCGATGATGCGCGATTCGGTCTGTTCGGAGTAGGGCACGCCCGCGAAGGCGGCGTCCGTGACGGCGCGGATCTCAGCCGCATCCGCGGGGCAATCATCTCTTATCTGCATTGCAAAAAGTCCTGTGAGCAGAGTGCAAACGATCGGTCCTGGCGCACACGCAGCGCGGCGCCAGCCGATAGTTCATCCTGACCGACGTTAATTGCCGGTCAGCAGTTGCTCGCAAGGTCTGCCACGTTTCCCTCTCACGGTTCTTGGCGCGGGACGGATATAGCGTCAGGTTGCTGGGGTGCTCAAGCGCGTATCGGTCCTCCCGGGAGCAGGGAGGACCGATGCCTTATCTATCCACCCTCATGCCTGCGAAATCGCCCTTCGCCCGCCAGTCTTCCAGCATCGCCTGGAAGTTGTCCCAGCCATAGCCCCAGCCGCGGAACAGGAACCACTTGGCTTCCTTGTCGCCTTCGTTGGTGAAATAGCTCGGCGTGCAGTCGTTGAGGATCCCGGACAGGTCGAGCGCGATCTCGTTGAAGCGGTCGACGTAGGCGTCCTGGCCTTCCTGCGTCGGCTCGATCGCGGCAATGCTCCGGTCGAGCGCCTGGCGGACCATCCAGGCCGCGTGCTGGACCTGCTTGCCGAACTGCAGCGTCGTCGTGCCGTTGAGGCCGCCCTGGACGTAGCCGGTGAAGAACATGTTCGGGAAGTTGTGCGTCATCGTCCCGTGCAGCGTCTTCGGGCCGTCGGCCCAGTGATCGTAGATCGACACGCCGCCCCGGCCGACCACGTCGTCGAAGCCCCAGCGGCGCTTGAGATCGCTGGTCACCTCGAAGCCCGAGGCGAAGACCATCGCGTCGATCTCGTATTCCTTGCCGCCGGCCATGAAGCCGTTTTCGGTCATCGCCTCGAGGCCCTGAGTGGCGGCCACGTCGATCAGCTTCACGCCGGGCAGGTTGAACGTGTCGTAATAGTCGTTGTTCGACAGCGGGCGCTTGCACATGAAGCGGTAATAGGGCTTCAGCGCCTCCGCCGTGGCCTTGTCCTTGACGATCGTGTCGACGCGGCGGCGGACGCGTTCCATCACCTGGAAGTCCATCATCTCGCGGCGCGCCATGAACTCTTCCATGCCCTCGTCGGGCCAGCCGCGCGCCTCGCGGTCGGCATTGAGGTTGCGGTTGATCTCGGTCCAGAAGTCGCAGATCAGATCGGGCGCGTCGCGGTCCAGTACTTCGTTCGCGGCACGCAGGAAGTTCTCCTGCCTCGCGGCCTGCCAGCCCGGCTTGAGCGATGCCGCCCATGCGGGATCGGTCGGCGGATTGTCCCGCTTGTCGACGCCCGACGGCGTGCGCTGCAGCACATAGAGCTGCTTGGCGTACTGGCCGAGATAAGGCACGGCCTGCACCGAGGTTGCCCCGGTGCCCAGGATCGCCACGCGCTTGTCGGCCAGCTTGTCCAGCACCGGGTTGCCCCATTCGCCGCCGGTGTAGTCATAGTCCCAGCGGCTGGTGTGGAACTTGTGCCCCTTGAACTTGTGGATGCCGGGCACCGCGGGGAACTTCGGCGTGCTCAGCGTGCCGCCGGCCATCACCACGAACCGGGCGCGGATACGATCCTTGCGGTCGGTCGCGACGTGCCAGCGCTTGCTGCCCTCGTCCCAGGTCAGGCCCTTGACCAGCGTGTGAAAGACGCCGTTGTCGCGGAAGCCGAACTTGTCGACGATCGACTGGATGTATTCGTAGATATGCCTGCCGTCCTCGAACTTCTTCGAGGGCAGCCAGTTCATTTCCTCCAGCAGCGGCAGATAGCAGTAGGCGTCGTTGTCGCACTGGATGCCGGGATAGCGGTTCCAGTACCACGTGCCGCCGTAGTCGCCGGCATGATCGATGACCTTGAAGTTGGTCACGCCCTGCTTGGTCAGGTGGTATGCGGCGAGAATGCCGGTCCATCCGCCGCCGAGGATGGCGACGTCGACGTCCTCGTCGAGCGCGTCGCGCGGCACGACCGGGGTGAACGGATCATGCTCGTAGGTATCGTGCGTGAGGTGATCTTCCGGCGCCGCATACTGAGCCTCGCCTTCGGGCCGTATACGCTTGTCGCGCTCTTGCCGGTACTTCTCCTTCATCGCCGGGATGTCGATCTCCGACGGCGGCGGAACATTGGTGGGCTGGCAGGTCATGTCGGGGCCTTCTCCTGAGTCGGCGAGTCGCTGGTAAGCTGCGCGTGATCCGTCCTGAACAGAATCGCCGGCTTGTTGTCAACAGTGTTGTTTATTAAGCGGCGCCACCTTTGCGCGCCATCTCGAAGCTGTAGCCGATGTGGCCGACATGGCCGTGCAAGCCGAGGTCGAGCACCCCGCCGGCATCCGGGCCTTTGTCGTGCACTTGCGGCATCGCCCGGTCCACTTCCTCGATCGTCCAGCTGGGCTGGTACACACCCCTGGTCTCGGCGATGAAGCAGCGGGCGATGCGGCCGCCGATCGCGGCGATCATCTCGCCGGTGATGTTGCATTTCTCGTGCGCCAGCCAGCCCACGGTCGGCGCCACCAGTTCCGGGTCCATTGGCGGATATTGCGAGATGTCCAGCCCTTCGGCCATGCGCGTGACCGCGCTGGGGACGATGACGTTGGACTTCACGTCAAACTCCTCCCCCTCGAGCGCGGCGATATTGCTCAGCCCGATCATGCCCGATTTCGAGATGCCGTAATTGACGCAGCGATTGTTGCCGTAGATCCCGCCGATCGAGCTGGTCAGCACGATGCGGCCATAGCCGGCGTCGCACATCAGCGGATGCGCGGCCTTGACCATGTGGAACGCCCCCATCAGGTGGACGTCGATCACCGCGTTGAAATCCTCGTAGCTGAGGTCGCGGATCGATCCGTAGCGGACGTTGCCGGCATTGTGGATCAGGATGTCGACCTTGCCGTAGGCGTCGATCGCCGACTGGACGATCGCCCGCGCGCCTTCGGGCGTCGCCACGGAATCGACATTGGCGACGGCATCGCCGCCCGCGGCCGCGATCTCGTCCACCAGTTGCTGTGCGACCCCGGCATCGGCCCCGTCGCCCTTGATCGGGGCGCCGAGATCGTTGACCACCACCTTGGCGCCCTTGCTGGCCAGCAGCAGCGCATAGGCGCGGCCGAGGCCCCGGCCGCCCCCGGTGATCACCGCGACGCGGCCATCGAAACGCAATTCAGTCATCGGCATTCCTCTCGGATATATCGTCATTCAAACCGGTCGCCGGATGGCGAGCCGCGCCTGGCTCGCCGGGAGCGATTTTGAACGTGCGGCCTGAGCGCGCCACTTTGCCGGGCGATGCCAGCGCGGCACGTCTTCGTCTTGACCTATGCAGACAAAATCGGGCGTTTCAAGCCACCGCGCGCACCGGCCTCGAACTTCGTATACAAGCGGCCTCTTCGGGGGGTTGACGCTCGCTCCCATGGCCGTCCATGACTCCGCGCAAGCGTGACCCGATGGGCACAGGATCGTTTCCGGGAGAGAGCACAATGACACAGAATACGGCGCGCTACGTCTCGCCCAATCCGCTCGACGTCGCGGAGGGCTGGACGCTGGAGCGCGTGACTCGGCAGAGCCGGCTCTACAGCGCCAACGGCATCCGCACCGGCAAGGACGGGCGGATCTATGTCGCCCAGGTGGCGGGCAGCCAGGTCAGCGCGGTGGATCCCGACAGCGGCGCGATCGAGACGATCAGCCCGATCGGCGGCGGCATCACCGGCCCTGACGATCTCGTCTTCGACGACGAGGGCAACCTCTACTGCACCGAGATCACGACCAACAAGGTCAGCGTGCTGCGCCCCAACGGCACCACGGACATCCTCACCGACGGCATCATCGTCGCCAATCCGATCACCTTCCATCAGGGCCACCTGATCGCCGGCGAACTGCGCATGGGCGGGCGCATCCTCGAGCTTGACCGTGGCGGCGGCACCCCGCGGGTGATCTATGAAGGCGTGCCGATGGTGAACGCGTTCGAGGTCGGCCCCGACGGCAAGCTCTATTTCCCGGCGCAGGCGGCCAACGAGATCTGGCGGATCGGCCTCGAGGGCGGTGAGCCGGAAGTCGTCGCGCGCGATCTCGGCGTGCCCGATTCGGTCAAGTTCCACCCGGACGGCTATATCGTCTCCACCCAGGTCGCCAGTGGCCAGGTGCTGAAGATCGATCCGCGCACCGGGGAGAAAAGCGTGCTGGCGGACATCGGCCCCGGACTCGACAACGTGGCCTTCGTCGGGCGCCGCACCTTCGTCTCGCACATCACCGGCTCGATCCATGAAGTCCTGGACGGCGGCAAGGCCAGGCCGGTCGTCGACAAGGGGCTGGAATGGCCGATGGGCCTGGCGGTCAATCCCGAAGGCGTCGTCTATGTCGCCGACGGCATGTTCGCCTATACCATGCGGCCCGGCGCGGAGATGGAGCTGGTCGGCACGCTGTTCTGGC
>Ga0164242_10005569_pt1 | contig 14010 bp, 11 predicted proteins | sample OricomgcompostMG_FD_108783 | JGI IMG/M metagenome (GOLD analysis project Ga0164242, IMG submission 108783) | Miracle-Growth compost microbial communities from Emeryville, California, USA - Original compost - Miracle growth compost (MG) ...
GGGGCGAAGCGGTGCTGGTGTCACCGAGCAGGGCGCCGGCGAGAGCATGGAAACGTCGTACGCCGACCGGCCGGTCATCGCCGGCTCGCCCCATCACCTCAGCGGTGCGGTTGATCGCGTCGTGCATCTGCCGAGCGAGCAAGGCGTCGCCGGTGGCGTTGATGGTCGCGACGCCGTCGGGCTGCGGGAAGAACTGAACGTCGGACTCCGAACGCGCGGCGTCCTCCCGCTCGGCAGCACCCTTCGGGTCGAGCGCGAGGACGAGCTTGCGCGCAGCCTTGTGTGTCTCACTCGGCGTCCAGCCCCGCTCGACCGCGAGCCCGATGACCTTGGCGTCGACGGCCTCGGTGATCTGCGGCGTGCAGTTGTGCGTCGCGCGCTCGACCGCTTTCACATGCTGAAGCGAAAGACCACCGCGGTCGAGGGCTTCCCAGGACTGCGGCATCGCCGCACCGATCCGGCGCACCAAAGCCAGCTGGATCCGCGCCGTCGAATACGGGACATGGGTCGCGCACGCCAGTTCTTGGGCCGCGAGCAGGTCCGCCTCCTCAGGAGACTCCGGCTGAACCAAGCCGTCACGCACCGCATCGACCGTGGCGTGGGTCGCGATCATCTGGCGGGCCTGGGTATGCGCGATGACCTTGCCCCACAGTGCATGCACCCGCACCGCGGTCGCCGCGTCCATCGGCTCCGCCGACAGCGACTCGAGCACTACGTGCAGCCGTGCGTCGACCGGCATCTGCTCGGCGACGGAGACCCGCGCAGCAGTCTTCCCGAACAGGGAGCGGAGCTGCGGGTCCATATATCGAACATACGTTCGAACAGATACGAAGTCAAGGGTCTTTTCTCTTTATTTCCAACAAAAATCATCCACAACTGTGGACAACAATCGCGCCGTCAGTCGCTCGGGCGGTACCCGGCGCACATGATCCGCAGCCAGCCGATCCGCCCGTCTCGTTCGCTGAGATACGCCTGCTGCTCGACAAGGTGTTCGCCGTCGCCATTGCGGACTCGCAGGCGGTAGCCGACGCGCTGGCGGTCGGCGAACGCATCGGTCTCGATGGACTCGAGAGCCTCGATGTTGTCGCTCGCACTGAACCAGGTGTTGATCGTGGTGATCACGTCTTCTGGGCCGGTAGCGTCCCAGACCCGGCGCGGCGTCATGGCCTGGAAGTCGAGCTCGGGATGGAGAAGCGCGCGGATGCCGTCGTTGTCCTTGGCCGCGAGCGCACGAGCAAACGATTCACCGAGCGACTGAGCCACGGCCTCCCCCCTCCCCTTGTCGCGCCGCGTTGAGCTGAGCTACGCAGCCGCAGACCGCTTGTCCGACCGCTTCGGGTTGGAGAACTCCATCGCGCCGTCCTCCAACTTGGTGAAGCGCAGCATGAACGCGTCGATGGCGTAGTTCATCGACAGTCGCCAGGGCTGGGTAGCGCCTTGCTTCGGGTACTTGTCTAGCGCCCGGATGACGTAGCCCGACGAGAAGTCGAGGAACGGCGCCTCTTCGACCGACGGGTCGAACCTGGGCGTGAACTGTCGCAGGCCGGCTCGCTCGATGTGCTTGATCAGCCGGAACGCATACGCATAGGTGAGATCCACCTTGAGAGTCCACGACGCGTTGGTGTAGCCGAAGAACAACACCATGTTCGGTACGTCGCTGAGCATGATGCCCTTGTAGGCCATGTGCTTCGGGTACTCGACGACCTCGTCGTCGACGACGACCGTCATCCCACCGAACGGCACCAGCGTGAGACCGGTTGCGGAGATCACGATGTCAGCCGGAATCTCCTCCCCCGACTTCACCTTGATGCCGTTCTCGGTGAACGTCTCGATGTGATCGGTGACGATCGACATCTTCTTCGCCCGCAGCGCCTCGAACAGGTCGCCGTCGGGCACCAGACACAGCCGCTGATCCCACGGGTTGTACGTCGGCGTGAAGTGCTTGTCGATCTCCGACTTGCTGATCTCTTCCTTCTCGATGCCTTTACGCAACGCGGCCTTCACGATGCCCGGCCGGCGCCGGCTCAGCTGGAAACTGGCGAGAACCAGCAGCACGTTCTTCCACCGCACGATTCCGTACGCCCACATCGCCGGAAGATGCCGGCGCAGGAAGTTGGCCAGCTTGTCCTCGGCCGGCCGCGACACGACGTACGTCGGTGAGCGCTGCAGCATCGTGACGTGTGCGGCCTTGTCGGTCATCGCCGGGGCGAGCGTCACCGCTGTCGCACCACTACCGATGACGACGACGTTCTTTCCTGCGTAGTCGAGGTCCTCGGGCCACAGCTGCGGGTGGATGATCGGGCCTTTGAAGTTCTCCTCGCCCGGGAAGTCGGGGCGGTACGGCGTGTCATAGCTGAAGTACCCCGCGCAGCAGAAGATGTAGCGGCACGTGATCTGCGTGACCTCGTTCGTTGCGGCATCCCGCGCGTCCAAGGTCCACAGGGCAGTGTCGCTGTCCCACTCGGCCCGCTCGACCTTCTTGCCGTAACGGATGTGCCGCTCGACATCGTGCTCTCGCGCGGTCTCCCGGACGTAGTCGAGGATCGACGGTCCATCCGCGATCGCCTTGGCCGACGTCCACGGCTTGAAGCGGTAGCCGAGCGTGTGCATGTCGGAGTCCGACCGGATCCCCGGGTACTTGAACAGGCTCCAGGTCCCGCCCATCTCGTCGCGCTGCTCGAGGATGGTGTAGGTCTTTCGCGGGAATTCCTTGCTGAACTGTGACGCGGTGCCGATGCCGGACAACCCCGCGCCGACGATCACAAGGTCAAAATGGTTCTCCGCCACACAACGGATGTTCCCATGACCGGGAGGGGTTCATGTCCAAAGGCACTGGGTTGTCCAAGGGAACGGCGCTCGTCACAGGAGCATCGTCAGGGATCGGCGAGGAGACCGCGCGCGAGCTGCAGCGCCGGGGGTTCACGGTCTACGCCGCCGCCCGCCGCGTCGAGCGGATGGCCGGCCTGAAGGCCGATGGCATCCGCGTCCTCAAGATGGACGTCACCGACGAGAAGTCGGTGAAAGGCGGGGTAGCCACCATCCTCGAGGAGACCGGACGGGTCGACGTACTGGTCAACAACGCGGGCTACGGGTCCTACGGCTCGGTCGAGGACGTCCCGATCTCCGAGGCGCGCTACCAGTTCGACGTCAACATCTTCGGCCTCGCACTTCTCACCCAGCTCGTCCTTCCGCACATGCGGGAGCAGCGCAGCGGCCGGATCATCAACATCTCCTCGATCGGCGGCCGCATCTACGAGCCCCTCGGCGGCTGGTACCACGCCACGAAGTTCGCTGTGGAAGGCCTGAGCGACGCCATGCGACTCGAGCTCAAGCCGTTCGGCATCAAGGTCGTCGTCATCGAGCCTGCCGGCATTCGCACCGAGTGGGCGGCGATCGCCGCGGACAACCTCCGCAAGACCTCGAGCGACACCGCGTACGCCGGCCAGGCCGAGCACGCCGCAGCCATCCTCGAGCTCGCCGACCGCAAGGCGTTCAGCTCACCCACCAAGGTGGTGGCCAAGAAGATCGCCAAGGCGGCAACCGTGCGCCACCCGCTGACCCGTTACCCGACGGGCAAGGGCGCCGGGATGATCCTGTTCACCCGCTGGCTGCTCCCGGCCCGCGCGTTCGACGGGGTGATCAAGGTCGCCTTCGCCGCAGCCAGCCGCCTCGCCTCGAAGTAGCGGTACGCCGCATGAATCAGATAATCTGATCGTATGAAAGAGGTCACCGCGACAGACGCAGCGAGAGGCTTCTCGGCGCTGCTCACAGCGGTGGAGAAGACTGGCGAGACCTTCTTCGTCACGCGCGGCGGACGGGTCATCGCGCGCATCGAGCCTGCCGCTGGCACCTCAGGCGCCGCGGTCAAGGCCTTGCTCAAGCACTATCGGCCCGACCCGGATTGGGCCGCCGATCTTGCTGACGTACGCGAGCTGCTCACCACCCAGGACCGCGAGTGGCCCGCCTGATCCTGGACACGACCATCCTGATCGACGCCGAGCGACACGGACGGCAGATCGACCGACTCATCCAGGACGACGACGACGTCGCCATCGCATCCGTCACCGTCGCCGAGCTGCTCGTCGGCGTCGAGCTCGCCGACGACCGCCGGCGCGGCGCCCGGTCTGCCTTCGTGCGCAGTGTGCTCGACACCATCCCGATCGAGGATTATGACGAGCGGGTAGCCCGCGCCCACGCCTCACTGCTAGCCCACGTACGACGGGCCGGCGCGCCTCGCGGCGCGCACGACCTGATCATCGCAGCGACGGCGGCCGCCCACGACCGGCTCGTGGTCTCGACCGACGAGACGGCGTTCGCCCACCTCCCCGGCGTCCAGCTCCGCGTGTGAGGACTGACGCCCGAGGCCCCGCAAGTAGCAACTCTCCAATCGCGGCCGAGAACCTACCGGGCGGTAGCAAATCAGGAGGTCTACCCTGTCCTGAGCACCCGCCAAACATCCACCTGCAGGGCCACCGACCCGGGTCCACAAGACTCGCTAGGGGCCGAGCAAAGTAAGAGGAGCGGTCAGGCAGTGACGCCTCGATGACCGAGATCGCCGAAACCCCCGTCGAGCGTCTGGATCACGTGGTGATCCGCTTTGCCGGTGACTCCGGCGACGGCATGCAGCTCGCCGGCGACAGGTTCACGTCGGAAACCGCGGAGTTCGGCAACGACCTCTCGACCCTCCCCGACTACCCAGCCGAGATCCGTGCCCCAGCCGGCACGCTGCCCGGCGTCAGCGCCTTCCAGCTCCACTTCGGCGACCACTCGGTGCTCACGCCGGGCGACCACGCCGACGTCCTGGTGGCGATGAACCCGGCCGCGCTCAAGGCCAACCTCCACCAGCTGCGCCGCGGCGGCACGATCATCGTCAACTCCGACGAGTTCACCGCCCGCAACCTCAAGAAGGTCGGGTACGCCGAGAGCCCGCTCGAGGACAACTCCCTCGAGGGGTACGCCGTCCACGCGCTCGGCCTGACCTCCCTCGCGGTCAAGTCGGTCGAAGGGCACGACGTCGGGCGCAAGGACGGCGAGCGGGCGAAGAACATGTTCGCCCTCGGCCTCCTGTCCTGGCTCTATAGCCGGCCGACGCAGAGCACCATCAACTACATCGAGCAGCGCTTCGCGAAGAAGCCCGAGCTGGCCGCGGCGAACGTGGCAGCCTTCAAAGCCGGCTGGAACTTCGGCGAGACGACCGAAGGCTTCGTCGTGCGCTACGAGGTCGGCCCGGCGCCGATGAAGCCCGGCAACTATCGGACGGTGCATGGCAACACCGCGCTGGCCTATGGCCTGATTGCCGGGGCGCGGCAGGCAGGGCTGCAGATCTTCCTCGGGTCCTACCCGATCACGCCGGCGTCGGACATCCTGCACGAGCTCGCGAAGCACAAGAACTTCGGTGTGGTGACGTTCCAGGCAGAAGACGAGATCGCCGGCGTCGGTGCCGCGCTCGGCGCCTCCTTCGGCGGCGCGCTCGGCGTCACGACCACGTCAGGCCCAGGTGTGGACCTGAAGGCGGAGACCATCGGGCTGGGCGTGATGATCGAGCTACCGCTCGTGGTCTGCGACATCCAGCGCGCCGGGCCCTCGACCGGCATGCCGACCAAGACCGAGCAGACCGACCTGTTGCTCGCGATGTTCGGCCGCCACGGCGAGGCGCCGGTGCCGATCATCGCCGCGCAGTCGCCCGCCGACTGCTTCGACGCCGCGATCGAGGCGGTCCGGATCGCGACGACGTACCGGACGCCGGTCTACCTGCTCTCCGACGCATACCTCGCCAACGGCAGCGAGCCGTGGCTGATCCCGGATGTCTCGACCCTTCCCGAGATCAACGTTGAGTTCGCCAAGCCGGCCACGGACGGTGCGCCGTTCCTGCCCTACGCGCGCGACCCGCAGACGCTCGCCCGGCCATGGGCGATCCCCGGCACGCCCGGCCTCGAACACCGCGTCGGCGGCATCGAGAAGTCCGACGGCGCCGGCGACATCTCCTACGACCCGGCCAACCACGACAAGATGGTCCGGCTGCGCCAGGCGAAGATCGACGGCATCGCCGCGTCGATCCCGCTGCTGGAGATCGATGACCCGAGCGGTGACGCCGAGATCCTCGTCCTCGGCTGGGGCTCGACGTACGGTCCGATCGCTGCGGCGGTCCGCTCCGCGCGCGCCAACGGCCTCAAGGTTGCACGGGCGCACCTGCGCCACCTCAACCCGTTCCCATCGAACACCGGCGACGTCCTCGCACGCTACGACAAGGTGCTGCTCCCCGAAATGAACCTCGGCCAGCTAGCGATGCTGCTGCGGGCGAAGTACCTCGTAGACGTGCACTCGTACAACCAGGTCCGCGGGCTGCCGTTCCACAGCGAGGACCTGCTCGAAGCGATCAACGGATTGGTCTCGTCATGAGCGTGTCCCTCCCAGTGCCCGGTCCGCGTCGTGGTCTGGAGCTCGTCCCCGTGACCAGCGACGAGCAGACGCGCAAGGACTTCACCTCCGACCAGGAGGTCCGCTGGTGCCCGGGCTGCGGCGACTACGCGATCCTCGCCGCGATCCAGGGGTTCATGCCGACACTCGGCATCAAGCGCGAGAACACCGTGTTCATCTCCGGCATCGGCTGCGCGGCACGGCTGCCGTACTACATGGACACCTACGGCATGCACTCGATCCACGGCCGCGCCCCGGCAATCGCGACCGGTCTCGCCACCTCACGCCCCGACCTTTCCGTGTGGGTCATCGGCGGTGACGGCGACCTGCTGTCGATCGGTGGCAACCACCTGCTGCACGCCCTGCGGCGCAACGTGAACCTCAAGATCCTGCTGTTCAACAACAGAATCTACGGCCTGACGAAGGGCCAGTACTCCCCCACGTCCGAGGTCGGCAAGAACACCAAGTCCTCGCCGATGGGATCGGTCGACCGGCCGCTCAACCCGGTCTCGATCGCGCTGGGCGCCGAGGCGACGTTCGTCGCGCGCACCGTCGACTCCGACCGGAAGCACCTCACCGCCACACTGCAGGCCGCGGCCGAGCATCGCGGCGCCGCGTTCGTCGAGATCCTGCAGAACTGCGACATCTACAACGACGGCGCGTGGGACGTCATCAAGGACGTCGACAGCAAGGAAGACCGTGCCGTGTTCCTCCAAGCCGGCCAGCAGGTTCGGTTCGGTCACGAGGGCGCGAAGGGGGTCCGCGTCTCCCCGCGCGGCCGACTCGAGGTCGTCGACGTCGACGAATCCAACGCCGACTCCCTGCTCGTCCATGACCCTCAGGCAGATGAGCCGGAACTGGCGTTCGCGCTGTCGCGGCTCGGCAACGTCGACAACGGCGTCACCCCGGTCGGCATCTTTCGCGCCGTCGAGCGTCCCGCGTACGACGACGCGGCTCGGGCCCAGATCGAGGAGGCGCGAAGGGCGAAGGGCGACGGCGACCTCGCCGCCCTCCTGAGCTCCGGTGACACCTGGTCGATCGGCGGCTAGGTGCCCCGGGGCGTCGGCTAGGCACCCGCTCGCCTGCAGTTGACTCGGGCCGCCGAGGGTTCTGGCAAAATGGTCGGATCCCCCGCAAGCAGGAAATGAGGCAAGCGATGGCTGATCCGAGCCGTCGTACCTTTGCTCTCCTGCCCGAGCGGGTCCGTGCGATCCGACCCCCGAAGTGGTGGCAGGAGATCGCCTTCATCGCGTTCGTCTACTACCTCTACTCCCTGGTCCGGAACTCGGTGCCCAGCCACGAGACCGGGGCGATACATCGCGCCCAGTCGCTGCTCTCCTTCGAGGGCTCGCTGCACATCGACATCGAGCACTCGGCCAATCTGTTCGTCGCAGGCCACGCGTGGATCGCATATGTCTGCGACTACTACTACGCGACGCTTCATTTCGTGGTGACGATCGGCGTGCTCATCTGGCTCTACCTGCGCCACCCGTTGCGCTACCGGTCCATCCGTAGCGTGCTGATGATCATGAACGTGGTCGCGCTGGTGGGCTTCTGGTTCCTTTCACTCGCGCCGCCGCGGATGCTTCCGGGATTCACCGACACGCTCATCAAGTTCCACACCTGGGGCTCGATCGCGTCCGGCAGTTTGGCGAAGGAGTCCAACCAGTACGCCGCGATGCCCTCGCTGCACGTCGGATGGGCGCTGTGGTGCGCGATCGCGATCGTCACCCTCGCCGAACGTCGATGGGTGCGCATTCTCGGCATCACCTATCCACTGCTCACGGCGCTCGTCATCATCGGGACGGCCAACCACTTCGTGCTCGATGCCGCCGGCGGAGCGCTCGTGCTCGGCATCGCCGTCGCCATCGAGCGACTGCTGTCAGGGCGCCATGCCTACGGCAGAGCAATGACCGGTGCCGTGACGACTGCCGAACCAGAGCTGGCCGCCGCGTAGCCATCAACCCCTAGGGCCATCGCCACACGGCACGGATGCGATAGTGACCGGGCGCCGGCAGCGTTACCCAGACATGGTCGTGCGGGGCCCGGCTCACGTGGCCACCGCTCGTCACGAGGTAGGGCGACCAGGTCATCCGCACCAGGTAGCGCCCCGCCGAGTACGTGTCGAACGTGAAGCCGGTGTCGTCGGCAGCCAGGACGAGCGCAGTGGGCACGGGCGACGGGTCGGAGAGACGCTCGATGATCGGCGACGGCTCGGTCACCGCATAGAGCCGCCAGTGCGAGTTGCTCCAGATGAGGTGCAGATAGGGCAACCCACCACGGATCAACGCTCCCTCGGCGACCGAGCCGTAGTCCAGCGCCGAACGGTAGGGCAGTGCGACGTACCCAACGGCGTTCTGGTCGAGAAATGCCCTGTAGGAGGCAGCGGTCAGGGACGCCCGTCCGTAGAAGATCCGGTTGCGCGCCTCATCCGTCTGGCGCTCCCAGCCGCGCGCGACCGCGACTTCGGGCAGCACGTAGGTCAGTGGCCAATGCGTCTTCGGTGCCACGACCTCGACGCGATACTGGTAGATGTCCGACTGCGCGAGCAGCTGGTTCTTGAGCGGTGTCACGAACCCTCGCGACGCGACCGCGCCGCCTGATGCGGCCATGTCGTTCACGAGCTGCCCGAATGGAAGCAGCGACGCGACGATCACCGACGGGATCAGTACCAGCTTCGGCCACCGGGCCGCCGCGACCAGCGCGGGCGCAGCGCCGAGGACCGCGATCCGAGTGGCGTTGGCGCCGATCGGTGAATGGATGAGGTAGCAGGCGAGCAGCAGCCACAGCGTCAACCACCCCATCACCCGTAGCCGGTGCCCCACCGGGCTGAGCATCACCACGAGCGTCGTACCGATCGACAGCAGCAGGGAGGTCAGCGTGAACGGCTCGTAGCCGCCCCGCGAGCCACCCGCCAGGATCGCGATCACGAGCATCGCGACGAGCACACCGATGACGGCCGCACCGCCGGCTCGCCGACGCCGCGGTCCGGCCAGCACGGTCGCCACCGCCACGACGGAGAGCAGGACGCCCGCAACCGGGCTGGTCGCAGCCGTGAGCAAGCCGCCGAGGAAGGCGAGGCCGCTGCGACGGCGCTCGACCGCCAGCACCGCCGCGAGCCCGACCGCAACACCGGCAGCGAACGTCGAGCGGCCCGAGAAGACATCGAACGTGCCGGACACCGCGACCGCGATCGCCGCCGCCCGTGGCCGACGACAGCCGGCAAGCAACGGCACGGCGACCGCCGCCGATGCGACGATCGTCAACGCCCCGAGCCACACCGCGCCGAGCAGGCCGAGCAGCGGCGGCGTGACAAGGCTGTAGCCGGCCATCGGCGTCCCGCCGTACCAGCCGGTCCAGTACGGCACATAGCCGCTTCGGCGGAAGACCTGCGCACGTGCCGTCTGCGCGGCCAGGTCGGCCGTGTGAGGTGCAAGCCACACGTACAACCCGGCGAGGACGACGGCGACGGTCAGGGGCACGACCCATCGCGGTCGAGCGGAAGAGACCTGCGTCATGCAGCGAACACCCGCTCGTGCACCGAGCGGGCGCGGCGGGTGGCCCGCCGGTAGTCCTCGAGCAGATCGCCGCTGTGTCCGGCGCCGTACCCCATGGCGCGCGCGACAGCAGCCAGCGTGCGCGCGTCCGACGGGAGAACGTCGGAGGCGCGACCGCGCGCGAGCACGATCGCGTTGCGCACGCGGGTCGCAATCACCCAGGCATCCTCTAGTGCACGAGCATCGGCATCAGACAGCAGGTCCGCGGCAGCGGCGGCGCGGAGGGTCTCCAGGGTCGCTGTGGAGCGCAGTGCAGGAAGTTCGGCACCGTGTCGAAGCTGCAGCAGCTGCACCGTCCACTCGACGTCGGACAGCCCGCCCCGCCCGAGCTTGAGATGTGACGACGGGTCGACGCCTCGCGGCAGTCGCTCCGCCTCCATCCGCGCCTTCAACCGGCGGATCTCCCGCACGTCGGCATCACTGATGCCTCCGGTCGGGTAGCGCAGCGGATCGATCAGGGTGATGAAGCGACGAGCCAGTTCCTCGTCGCCCGCCATCGGATGCGCGCGCAGCAAGGCTTGCATCTCCCACGGCGCGGACCAGCGCTCGTAGTACTCGGCGTACGACGCCAGGCTGCGTACCAGCGGACCCTGCCGGCCCTCAGGCCGCAGGTCGGCGTCGACCACCAGCGGCGGATCCGGCGCCGGCATGGAGAGCAGGCGCCGAAGCTCCTGCGCGACCTCGTGCGCCGCCGACGTGCAGTCCGGACCGTCCTCGCCGATCGGTTCGTACACGAAAAGCACGTCGGCGTCGCTGCCGTATCCCTGCTCGAGCCCACCGAGGCGACCCATGCCGATCACCGACAGCCGCATCGGCAGGTCCGATCCCAGATCGTTGCTGACCTTGCGTTTCGCAGTCTCGAGCGCCGCGGCGAGAGTCGCGCTGACGACGTCCGACAAGGCGCGCCCGACGGTGCCCACATCGAGCAGACCGAGCAGGTCGCCGCACGCGATTCGCAGCAGCTCTTTGCGCCGCAGCGCGCGGACCGATGCCACCGCGTCCTCCGCCTGCTCGTTCCGCCCGGCGATGGCGAGCAACTCGCGCCGCAACGCACGCGAACCACGCGGGCGCAGCTCGTCGTCATCAGCGAGCAACGCGACCGTTTCGGGTGCTCGACCGAGCAGGTCGGCCACGAACCGGCTCGTCGCGAGCAGCCGCGCGAGCCGCTCAGCCGTCGCGCCCTCGTCGCGCAGCACGCGCAGGTACCAAGGTGTGCTGCCCAGCGCGTCACTCACCTGGCGAAACGAAAGCAGGCCGGCGTCCGGATCGGCAGCGTCGGCGAACCAGCCGAGCATCGCCGGCAGGAGTGCGCGCAGGATGGCGGCGTTACGGCTCACCCCGGCCGTGAGCGCCTCGATGTGGCGCAGCGCCGCGGCGGGGTCGGCGAAGCCCAGCGCTTCGAGTCGCGCACTCGCAGCCTCTGTGGTGAGACGGGTGCCTTCCGAGGGCAATCGGGCCACGGCGTTGAGCAACGGGCGATAGAAGAGCTTCTCGTGGATCCGGCGGACCTCACGGACGTGACCGTCGTACTCGGCCTGCCACGTCACGAGATCCCGATGCCCCATCGAACGGGACAGCCATCGCATCCCGGCCTCGTCGGCGGGCAACAGATGGGTGCGCCGCAGATGCTGCAGCTGCAGCCGGTGCTCCACGGTGCGCAGGAATCGGTACGCCGCGGCCAGCAACGCCGCGTCGTCACGACCGACATACCCGCCCTCGGCGAGCGCCGCCAACGCCACCAGCGTGGTCGGACTGCGCAGCGTCTCGTCACCGCGGCCATGGACGAGCTGCAGCAGCTGAACGGCGAACTCGACGTCGCGAAGTCCACCGGGTCCGAGCTTGACCTCGCGCGCGGCCTCTGCAGCGGACAGCGTTCCCACCACGCGACGCCGCATCGCTTGCACGTCCTCAACGAAGCTCGGTCGACCAGCGGCCGCCCAGACCATCGGCGCGACGGACGCGACGTACTCCGCACCGAGCTCCGCATCACCGGCGACTGCGCGAGCCTTCAGCAGCGCCTGGAACTCCCAGGTGCTCGCCCAGCGCTCGTAGTATCCGAGGTGACTGGCCAGGGTGCGGACGAGCGGACCGGCCTTGCCCTCCGGGCGAAGCGCCGCGTCGACCGGCCAGATCGCTCCTTCGGACGTGGTCTGCGAGCAGGCGCGCATCATCGACGCGGCCAGGGCCGCCGGGGCAGCATCCGCCGGCTCGGCAACGAACACGACGTCGACGTCACTGACGTAGTTCAGCTCGCGACCGCCGCACTTGCCCATGGCAATGACCGCCAGCCGACTCGCGTCGTTCGTCTCGCGCTCAGCGGTGCGCAGCGCCGCATCCAGGGTCGCCTCTGCGAGGTCGGCCAGCTCGGCGGCGACATCGTCGACCGCGAGATCGGCGCACAGATCCCGGGCCGCGAGGCTCAGCAGGGCCTTGCGGTACCCGATGCGTAGGGCGTCGTACCCGTCTCGGCCGATGCGACCGTCGACCTCGCGCTGCAGCGCGACCTTCAGGCCGTAACGGGTGGGCCGCGTCGCGGCAGCGTCGTCATCGTCCAACCGGCGCCATTGCTGCGGGTGCCGGACCAGCCAATCCCCCAACGCCGCACTGGCGCCCAGCACCGAGAACAGCCGTTCGCGCAGGCCGGCGTGCGTGGCGACCTTCGTCAACAGCTCGTTGCGATCGGCGGCGCCCGCGATCCGCTCGAGCAGCGCGAGGGCCAGGTCCGGATCCGCGGCGCGCCCGAGGGTCTCCACGACCGCGTCGTCTCGCGCAAAGCCAAGCGCGGCTAGGCGATGCTCCGCCACGTACGGGTCGGCGAAGCCGAAACGGGCGAGCCGGCCGCTGGCGCTCGCGGCTCGATCCGGCTGCCTCACAGTGAGGCACGCTACGACGTCAGCTCGTGACGCGAGCGGCGAAGCGGCGCGCGACCTGCTCTCCGATCGCCGACAGGCGATCCTCGGCCGCCGTCACTGGATCGACGAGGCCGGCCGGATCCAGCCGCTCGGAGCTCGCCCAGTCGGACACCATCCGCGCCGTCGCCTCGACGTGGAACTGCACCCCCCATGCCGCGGTACCCACCCGGAAGGCCTGCGTGGCGTATCGCCGACTCGATCCGAGGAGGACCGCATCGCGCGGCAGCTCGGTCACCGTGTCGTAGTGCCACTGGACGACCGGGATCGCACCCATGTCGAACAGCGCGTCGGGGGTGTGGATCTCGACGCTGTCGAGGCCCAGCTCCGGTCCCGCCTCACCCCGCTCGACCTTGCCCCCGGCCGCGACCGCCAGCAGCTGCGCGCCCAGGCATACCCCGAGCGTGGGGATCCCGCGCTCGACCGCGTCGGCGAGCAGTGCCTTGGTTGCCGGCAGCCAGGGCACGGCGGCGTCGTCGTAGGCACCCATCGGGCCACCCATCACGATCAGCGCGTCCGTGTCGACCTCGCCCGGCACCGAGTCGGCGTCGTACGGACGCACGATGCGCAGATCGACGCCGTGCGCCGGCAGCCAGTCGGCGAAGCGCCCGACGCCCTCGACCGCGGCGTGCTGGATGACGAGGGCACTGGCCATCGCCTAGAGAACGGGCAGGTAGCGCTCGAGCTCGAATGGGGTGACCTGTCGGCGGTAGTCCTCCCACTCCGCGCGCTTGTTGCGCAGGAAGAAGTCGAACACGCCTTCGCCCAAGGTCTCGGCCATGAGCTCGGAGCCCTCCATCACCTGAATCGCGTCGGAGAGCGAGCCGGGCAGTGGGGCGATGCCCATCGCGCGCCGCTCGACGTCGGTGAGCGCCCAGACGTCGTCCTCCGCGCCGTCGGGAAGCTCGTAGCCCTCCTCGATGCCTTTGAGGCCGGCCGCGAGCAACACCGCGTAGGTGAGATACGGATTGCACGCCGAGTCCGGTGACCGGATCTCGATACGCGTCGAGTTCCCCTTCTGCGGCTTGTACATCGGGATCCGCACCAGCGCCGAGCGGTTGTTACGACCCCAGCAGACGTACGCCGGCGCCTCGCCACCACCCCAGAGCCGCTTGTAGGAGTTCACC
>Ga0164242_10005571_pt1 | contig 14006 bp, 11 predicted proteins | sample OricomgcompostMG_FD_108783 | JGI IMG/M metagenome (GOLD analysis project Ga0164242, IMG submission 108783) | Miracle-Growth compost microbial communities from Emeryville, California, USA - Original compost - Miracle growth compost (MG) ...
CGCCTGCCCCAACGCAGCACGCCGGGTGGCGGTCGCCTCCGACACCCCGGTCAACCGTGCCGTCAACTCCGCCGGGGTGCGGCACCCGTTACGTGCGGAGAGGCGTTCGGCACCGAGTCCTTTCGGGGAGCGTTCCAGGATCTCCCCGGCACAGTGCGCACGCAGGGCGTCCACCTTCCGACCCAGGGCTTCCACCGCACGGGTCGCTTCCACAAGCCCGGCATCACCAAGCCCGTGCACATCCCTCGCCCGCAGCGCATCATCCACGGCTGAGCAGAGCGCATCGAACACATCCGTGAGCGTCGCCGCAGGTTCGGCGACCGGTGCGTTCGGGTTGTTCATACCGAGGAGTCAACCAGCACCCACCGACATTCCGAACCGACCCCTGACCAGGACTTTCACCTGTGGACAACCCGGCCGAACAGGCACCTGTGGACGGAAAGCCACGGCAAGCAGGCTCACCCATGGACGGAAAGACACGGCAAGCAGGCTCACCCGTGGGCTGTATTGTCTGCGGAGTTGCCCTGTCGGCTGGCCATGCTGCCCGCCCCACTCACCCGGCGGTGGCGAGTGTCGCAACCGGCGCGATCGTGCGCGCGTTCGCGGACTCGTACGCGGCGAGGATGATGCCCAGCACCTCCGTGCCCTCCTTCTCGGTGTGCAGCGGGCGGGTGCCGTCGAGGATGCTGCGCGCGAAGTGCTCGAGCTCCGCCTGGAACTCGTGCACGGGCTCGAGCTCGAGGATGGTCGGCTCGCTCTCCCCGCGTCGGCGGTAGCTGAGCGAGGTGCCGTCGCTCGTCAGACTGCCCTGCTCACCGACGACCGAGAACTTCTCGGTGCCGTCCGCGGCCTGGTACGCCCAGCTCGTCACGATCGTCCCGATCACACCGTTGTCGAATCGAACGAGCACGGTCGCCGAGTCCTCGCCCTCCATGAACGCGAGCCGGTGAGTGGCCAGCATGGAGGCGACCTCGACCGGCGAGCCGCCTGCGAGGTGCAGCAGGAGGTAGGTCGGATGGTAGCCGGTGTCGATGAGCTCGCCGCCGCCGCTCGTCGCCGCGTTGGCGCGCCATCCCATGTTCTCCGGGTTGAAGTCGTTGAAGAAGCTGTCGGTCGTGCGCACCTCGTAGACACGGCCGAGCACACCGTCGTCGATCAACTGCTTCGCACGGGCGACGGCCGGCAGGAACAGCTGGTTGTGCGCGCACATCAGCGTCACGCCAGCGTCGGTGACCGCTTCGGACACCTCGACCGCCTCTTCCGCGGTGAGGCAGAGCGGCTTCTCGCAGAGGATGTGCTTGCCGGCGCGAGCGGCAGCGACGATGGCGTCCTTGTGCAAGTGATGCGGAAGGCAGATGTCGACGGCGTCGATGTCGGCCTCGGCCAGCATCGCGTTGTAGTCGGCGTAGACGGATGCTCCGGTATCGCCCGCGCGTCGCTCCGCGCTCTCGAGCACCGGGTCGGCGATCGCGGCGAACGTGATCGTCTCGGGGTTGCGCAGGTAACCGGCGATGTGCGCACCGGCGATGTTTCCGGCGCCGATGAGGCCTATTCGAACGGTCTTGCTGGTCATGGGCGGTACTCCTTAGGGGTCGTGGCCGCGACCCGGCGCCCGCTCGCGGCCGATTCGTTCGCCGCGACGACCATGCCGGTCAGGGCGGTCGCGTGGCGGAGGTTGTCGTCGGTGAAGAGGCCGTCGTGGATGCTCTGCACCCACAACGCGAACGCCCCTGGGCGCGCTTCGGGAAGAGGAACCTCGGCCCAGTGGTCGCCGAACACCCCGCCCTTGGCGAGCAGGCGTTCGCTGCCGAACCCGAACATGAGCGAGGCGGCCGTGCCACGGAGCTCGAGCGTGAAGGCGCCTGGAGTGGTCGCCACCGCCGCCTCGAACACGCCGAGACGACCGCCGGAAAACTCCGCGGTGACCACGGCGTTGTCCTCGACTGCTCGTCCCGTCACACTGCCGTAGCTGGCGCTGACAGCGATCGGTTCCGCCCGGTGGAACAGCCGGGTCAAGTAGGCCGGGTGGCAGCCGAGGTCGGTGAGCGCGCCGCCGATGGCGGCATCCGGGTCTGCGAAACGCTCGGGCAGCCATCCGGCAGCCCAGCCGTCATGCGCGAGCCGCACACGCGTGTAGGTCAGCTCGCCAAGCGATCCCTCGTCGAGGATGCGCTCGATCGCGACGGTGTAGTCGTCGTAGAGCCGCGGCAGCGAGACCATGAGCACGACGCCGTCGCGCCGGGCGGCGCCGATCAGCTCCTCGCACTCCTCGACCGTCGGGGCGAGCAGCTTCTCGCTGAACACGTGCTTGCCTGCGCGGATCGCGCGCCCGATGACATCCGTGTGCCTGGACGTCTGCGTGGTGATCGTGACGGCGTCGAGATCTTTGCGCGACAGGAGCTCGTCGAGGTCGGAGACGAACTCGACACCGAACTCCTCGGCGGCCGCGGCGCCGCGCTGCGGGTCGTCATCCCAGACGGCGACGAGTCGCGTGTCGGGATGCCGCTGAGCAGCGCGCGCGTAGTCTCCCGCGTGAACGTGCCAGAAGCCGATCGCCGCGACGGTGAGTGGTTGGGACATCAGGATGTCTCCTTACGGGTTGAGAAGTGCTCCGATCGTGGCGTAAAGCAGAGCGCGAGTGGATTCGGTGACGAGCCAGGGCGCGAAGCCGTCCGCGGCGAGGTAGAAGGTGCCCCGCGCGGCAGGCGCCGGAGTGCCGTTCGCGAGTGGCGCTCCGGGCGGTGTGATGGTGATGGCGGCGTCGCCCGACTGCGGCTCGCGGGCCACCACGTGCGCCCCCTCGCCCGGCTCGCTCACCGTGACCTTCGCCCTGCCGCGGTACACCACGACTTCCCCCGCCATGGCGGAGGCCGCAGGATGCCTGTGGTCGACGATCTCGATCCGGTCGACCGACAGCAGTACGCGCGACGCCGGGGCCAGTCCGAGGGGCACGAGATGGCCCCAGGCGAGCACAGGAATGGCCAGGCGCGACGCCTCGACGATCAGTTCCTCGGACGCCGAGCGGGTGACGATCACGAGGTCTGCCGCCTCGTCGTGGCCGAAGTGCACGTGCATGCCCGACCCGCGCAGGAACTCCGCGAGCTCGCGGTCTCCCGGCGCCGGGTTCGAGCCGCTGTAGATGGAGACCGCCGCGCCGTGCGGGGTGTGCGGATGCGACGGCTCGCCGCCGAGAACGACGATGGCGTCGTCGAGGAGGCTCAGCACGTCGTCGCGTACGACGTCGGCGAACTCGCCCTCCATCGTTCCGCGCGCTTTCAGTAGGTCCTCGAGTGAGGCGACCTCGCTGGGATCACCGTCGAACGCGAGCACCCGGCACGCCATCGCGCCTGCCGCCCCGGATGCCTGCGCCGCGTCGATCCAGGGCGCCAACTGGACGGCCAGGTCCTCGTCTACACCGCTCGCGGAGGTCTGCGCGAGCCGGGTGAGCAACGACTCGGCGTCCTCGTAGCGGCTCTCGGCGACAGCATCCGAGAGCGCCGCCCACCGCGGTGCAGACGGCGGCCATGAGCTGCAGGCCTCGACAAGGGAACGGAGCCCGGGTGCACCCCCGGTGACCCGCTCGTAGGCTCGCGCCGCGGCATCCTGCGCGTCGTACTGCTCGGGGTCGGCGGCCCACTCCGCGACGGTGGCCAGCGCGAATCGGGACGGCGCGGCCTCGACCATCGGGTTCGAGACGATGCCGACCAGTCCGGGTGCGCGTTGCCGGTTGGTAAGCGGACCGAGGAACACTCGGGAACGGTCGAAGTCGTTCACCGGGAAGTTGTCCCAGAGCACGAGGTCGCGCCCGTAGCTCTCCCTGGCGAGCACGATGTCGTCGGCCGTGACCGCTCCCACGACGATGTCCGCGCCGGTCCAGAGCACGAGTGCATCCTGCGGAAGCGTGGCGTCGAGGCCGGCGCGGTACGGGGTGCGGCCGAGGCCGGCGTAGTCCGTCGGGCACACCATCAGAGGCTCGTCGATGCCGGCCGGCCGCAGGAAGTCCTTCTGGAGCCGGGCAGCGGTCTCGCCGTGCGCCCGTCCGAACGCCTCCGGCTCGTCCATCGGAACGTCGTCGAAGAGCAGTGCGAACGAGCGGATGCCCGCCCCGAGCAACTGCGTACATTTCGCTGCGAGCGCCTCGTGCTCGGCATCCTCGTCGTACCTCATCGAGAGCCCTGGCGCGATCGTGTAGACGAATCGCACGCCGCGCTGCTCCGCCTCGGAGCACAGGTCGGCGAGAGCGGCCAGGCGATCGTCAGGGTACGGGTCGCGCCACTGCTCGCGGTGCCACGGGTCGTCTTTTGGTGCGTAGAGGTAACGGTCGAGCCCGGAGGCCGACGCGAACTCGAACCAGCGCAGCCGGTCGTCGTGCGACCAGGGAGCGCCGTAGAAGCCCTCGACGAGGCCGCGCCAGGCGAGCGGATGCGGCTCAGTCGGGTCGGCATCCGGCTCATTCGCTTCGAGGACGGATTCGTTCACTGCGCGGGTCACTGTGCTCCTTGCAGAAGGTTTTCGGGTTGCAATCGGGCGGTGGATGGGCGTGACCTCAACGGCCTGGCGGAGTGAGCGACGCCACCGCAGCGGCATCCAGCAGCACGGGGGAAAGGGTGTGCAACTGAAGCGTGAGGCGGGCCGCTGCCTCGAGCTCTTCGGCGAGATCGATGGCGGCATCCAGGTCGCGGGCGGCGACGATGGGACCGTGGTTGGCCAGCAGCAGCACCGGATGCCCGTGGGCGCGCGAGGCGACGGCCGCCGCGAGCTCGGGGCTCCCGGGCTTGGCGTACGGTACGAGCGGTACCGTGCCCAGGCGCATGACCCGGTAGGGCGTCAGCGGAGGCAGCCGCGCGAAACCGTCATCGTCGGGGGCGAGGCACGCGATCGCGGTCGCGTACGGCGAGTGCAGGTGCACGACCGCGGTGGCGTCCGGGTGCGCCGCAAACATCGCCTCGTGCAGCGGCAGCTCCTTGGTCGGCCGCGGCGCATCCGGCAGCCCTGACGCGAGATTCTGCTCGGATGGGGCGGACGACCCGGGCGACTCGAACGGCACGAGCGCGAGGTCGTCCTCGGCGACCGAGCGCAGCGACGAGCCGGTGGGCGTCGCGATGATCCGGGATCCGGATCGCACGCTCACATTGCCCGAACTGCCCGGCGAGAGACCGGCCGCGGAGAGATACCGGCAGGCGCGCACCACAGCCGAGCGCAAGAGAGCGGTCTCGCTCATGGTGCGGTCTCCCACGCGTCGTTGAAGAGCGAGGTGCCGCCGAAGTTGCCGGACTTGAGGAGCAGTGCGACGCTGCGGCCGTGCGAGTCGCCCACGGTCCACGGCACGCCGGGCGCCGCCTGGGCACCGACGAGCAAGCGCTGGATGCCCAGCCCGGTCACGACGGCCCCCGAGGTCTCTCCGCCGGCGACGATCAGGTGGCTGACGCCGAGCTCGTGCACGGCGAAATTCGCGAGCTCCGAGAAGGCGCCTTCGATGACCTGAGCGGCCCGCTCCGGACCGAGCTCCGACTGCGCCCTGGCCACATCGCCGCGCACGGCGACGAGCGCAGGAAGCATGTCGTGACGACGGGCCGACAGGATGACCCGCAACCGGTCCAGCTCCGCCTCACCCTCCGCGAGGGCGAACGGGTCGAGCAAGTGCTTCTCGCCACGGAAGGTGTCCAGCTGTGCGCGGGTTGCTGCCGAGGCGCTGCCGGCGAGGATGAGCCTGCCGGTCACTGGGACCACGGGCATCCGCACAGGTCGCAGCGTTCCCGCGCCTCGGACCGCGACGCGAGCGAGCGCCGTTCCGACGCCGGCCGCTCCGGCGGCGACCACGGGGCGTTCGCCGGCGAGACGCAGCACGCTCGCGGCGATCGTGTCGAGGTCGCGCTCGGTGAGGGCATCCGTGAGCACGTGCCCCTCGCCGACGAGCCCTGCCACGTGCTCGGGGCCTCGCTGCACGTCTTCCCAGCGCACGAGGGAGACATCCGCTCGCGTCTGCGGCGACAAGAGGCGCACCACGTTCGAGTCGCGCATCGGTGTCAGCGGATGGTTGCGCAGCGGCGACTCGGCGAGCGGCACGCCGTCGGCGAAGAGCGTTCCCGCGTACTGCGTGCGGGCGGATGCCGGCGTGGCCGGGGTACCGACCGTCACCGCGAGGCTCGTCATCCCGCGGGCCATTGACGCGCCGCCCGCGACCTCGGCCATGGCGTCGGCGATCGACCCGATGTTGCCGCGCGGTGTCGAGTCGAACGTCGAACAGTACTTCTGGTAGAGCAGCGACGCATCCGCGGCGAGCAGACGCCGTGCCGCAGTCGCCGCCTGGGTCGCGGCCTCGACGGCGGGCACGGTGCGGATCTTGAGTGCGACCACGGCGCATCCATCGCCGTCGGACGGGAACAGGCGTTCGTCGCCGGCGGTGCCGAACAGCACGCTCGCCGGCAGGCCGGCTTCGACCACCCGCCCGGCGAGATCGCAGGCACCGGTGACGTCGTCCGCCACGGCACCGAGCCGCATCACGAGACGTCGACCTCCTCGGGTATGTCTCTCAATTCGGGCTGGGCTGCGGTGCGCTCGGTACGGCCGCTCCCTGCGTCCTCGTCGTCGGCGTCACCACCAGTGACGCTCTCCTCCTCGTCCTTGCGATCGACCGCACCGAGCACATCCTCGCCCGACCCCGAATTGAGAGACATACCCGCCGTGGCGGCGACGAGTACCCGCACTCCGGATGCCCGCAGCACAGCGAGATCGTCGGCATCCGCTCCGTCGTCGGTCACGATCGCATCCACGAGGTCGAAACCACCGACCCGGATGGGCGCTCGCGCCCCCAGCTTCGAGTGGTCGACGAGCAGCACCGTGGTGCGCGCCGAGCGGGACAGTTCCTGCTTGAGCTCGGCATCCAGTGCGTTGGCGCACAGCAGTCCGGTGCGGTCGACGGCGGTCGCCGACAGCACTGCAACGTCGAACGAATGGTCTGCGATCGAGCGTCGGGCGGCCGGTCCCGCGAAGCTGCGCGTCGCGCGCTGGTAGGTGCCGCCGATGGCCACGACGTCGAGGTCTCCACGCTCGATGGCCGCCTGGATCACGGGAGCCGAATGGCTCACGACAGTGGTGCCGGCCGGCACCAGGTCGGTCAGCGGTGCAACGGTCGTCCCCGCGTCGAGCGCGATAGTGGTCGCTCCCTCGAGAAGGGAGAGGCATGCGGCGGCGATCGCCCGTTTCTCGCCACCCCCGGTTCCGGCGCGCTCGTCGAACGGCCGCGCGTGCCCGAGGTCGGGAAGGCTGGCCCCACCGATCACCCTGCGCGCAAGGCCTTCGGCGGCCAGCTGGCGGAGGTCGCGGCGGATCGTCATCTCCGACACACCGAACTCGTCCGCGACGGCGGACGACGACACGTAGCCTTCGGCGCCGAGGCGGCGCAGCAGTTCCTCCCGGCGAGCGGGGGCGTCCGCGTATCGCATGCATCCATCCCATCGCGATGACCCCGAGTTGTCAAGAAGTGAACAAAGCTTGACCTGTTTGTCCGAGAACGAACATAATGGAGCGTGCGCGCAGCGTTCCCGGCCGCGATCGGCGTCGACATCGGCACGACCAACACCAAGGTCGTGCTCGCATCGTTCGGCGACGACTTTGCCGTTCGCGAAGAGCGCGTTCGCACCGTGCCGACTCCGGCCGGCGGGGCCGCGCTGCAGGATGCCGTGCTCACCGCGATCGGATCGGTCGCGATCGAGGCGCGCGATCGTGTCGTCGGCATCGGCGTGGCATCCATGGCCGAGACCGGAGCACTCCTCGGCGCCGACGGTCATCCTCTCGGCGAGCTGCTTCGATGGAACGAGAAGGATGGCGGCTCCGCGGTCCGCTCGCTCGTGGCGGGCGCCGGAGCTGCGGAGCTGTACGCGGCGACCGGGGTGCCGATGCCGGAGAAGACCCCGCTCGCGCACTGGCTGACGCTCCGGGAGGCGGGGGATGCCCGGTTGAGCCGGGCGCGCTGGGCGGGCGTCGCGGACCTCGTGGTCGCCGCACTCGTGGGCGAGGCCGTGACGGACCACACGCTCGCCGCCCGCACGATGGCCTACCGGCTGAACGGACCGGCCGAACTATTCGATGCCGACCTCCTTGCCCTGGTGGGTCTCACCCCCGACCGTTTTCCCCGGGTCGCGCGCCCGGGGGAGAGTGCGGGGACACTCACGCACGACGCGGCGGCCGTGCTCGGCCTCCCCGCGGGCCTGCCGGTTGTCGCAGCCGGACACGATCACGCCGTCGGGGCGTGGGCCGCGGGCGTTCGGGAGCCGGGATGCGCCGCGGACTCGGTCGGGACATCCGAGGCGCTGTATCGTCTGGCGCCCGAGGTGCCGCGCGAGGCCGCCCGTGAGCAGGGCATGAGCATTGCGCGAGCCGTGGACGGCATCCACGAGTCGCTGCTGGGCGCGAATCCGACGGCCGGTGCGCTCATCGAGTGGGCACTGGACGAGTTGCTTCCCGGTGCAGACCGCGCGGATGTCTTCGCGGCAGCGGCCGAGTGCTCGACCGGTGCGCTCGGGGCGTTCCTCCTGCCCTACCTGCGCGGACGACAGGCTCCGCAGCCGGACCGTTCGGCCCGTCTCCGAGCCGTTCCCGCGCTGGCAGCCGATCCGGGGATGGCGCTGACGGCGGTGCTGACCGGCCTGGTACTGCAGCTCGCCTGGCTGGACTCCGTTCAGACCGGGATTCTCGGGGCGCGCGACGGCGACCTCACGGTGCTCGCCGGCCCCGGCGCGGCGAACGACGCCTGGTGGAATCTGAAGCGGCGCATCCTCACCGGGCGGCTCCGCCGCGTCGACGCCGCCGAGCCCGTTGCGACAGGGGCCGCGATGCTTGCCGCTCACCGAGTGGCGGGCATCACCACCACGCTGCCGCTCGGTCCTGCGGAGCCGGCGCTCGGCAGCGCTGGCGGCTCGGACACCGGTGCACCGGAACTGCTTGCCGCCTTCGTCTCCGCCGCGACGGGCGAGCGATGACTCGTCTCCCCGACTCCGCCCACCGATCCAGCACCACCAGAAGCACCACCAGTAAGGAATCCCCATGACGAACCCCGCACCGACGCAAGCGGCACGGAGCCTCGACGCGATCGCCCGTCCCACAGGGGCGCTGGCGATGGTGGCGATGGACCAGCGCGAGAGCCTGCGCCACATGTTCGACCTCGCGGGGGCGGGACGCCCGGCCGACGAGGTGCTCGTGCGGTTCAAGCTCGACGTCGCCGACGCCCTCGGGCCGCTCGCCTCCGGCTTCCTGATCGACCGGCACTACGGATTCGAGCGCGTGCGCGAGACACTGCCGGCCGCCACCGGCCTGATTCTCGCGGCGGATGCGCTCGAGCAGGCCGACGGGGGACCGGTCGAGGAGACCGGGCTAGACGAGGTCGTGCTCGCCGAGACGAACCTCGACGGCGTCAGCGCGCTGAAGCTGCTCGTGATCTGGCGACGCGACGAGAGGCGCGCGCAGCGCGTCGAACTCGTGCGGCGCTTCGTGGCGGCGTGCCGCGAACGCGGCGTCCTGTCTGTGCTCGAACCGGTCGTGCGCGCCACGCCCAGGGAATTGGATGATCGCAGCTGGGACCTCGACGTCGCCATCCGGGAGGCCGCGCGCGAGCTCTCCGTGCTCGGTCAGAGCCTGTACAAAGTGCAGGTGCCGCTTGCGGGAACCGGGGACGAGGCCGAGCAGCGTGCAGCGAGCGAGAAGCTGAACGAGGCGATCACCGGTCCGTGGGTCGTGCTCTCGCAGGGGGTCGATCGCCCGGCCTTCCTGCCCGCCGTCGAGGCGGCGTGCCGCGCAGGAGCGAGCGGCTTCCTCGCCGGGCGCGCGCTCTGGAGCGACGTCGTCGGGCATCCGGATGTGCCTCGCGCCCTGCGCGAGCTGTCCGTTCCCCGGCTGGAGCGGCTCATCGCGGTCGTCGACCGTGAGGCGCGACCGTGGCGGGAGGCGTCGTGATCGCGGGGCTCCTGCACACCGTTCCCGCGCTCGCCGCGACCTTCGACGGCATGGTCGTCGAGGCCGTACCCGGCGTCGAACGGCAGCACGTCGTCGACGCATGGATGCTCGAGACCGCGATTCGCGACGGCGTCACGCCGCAGGTGCGGGAGCGGGTGGCGGCCCACCTGGAGCACCTGAGGGAGTGCGGTGCCGACGCAGTGCTCGTGACGTGTTCCTCGATCGGGGAGGCGGCCGAGAGAGCCGGTGCCGGGATGAGCATCCCGGTGCTGCGGGTGGACGAGCCGATGGCGGCCGAGGCCGTGCGTCTCGCCGCAGCCGGAAAGGCCCTGATCGCCGTGTTCGCGACGAACACAGCTACGCTCGGGCCGACGACGCGGCTCATCGAGCGGTACGTCGCCGAGCGGGGATCGAACGCAACCGTGTCGACCACGGTCGTCGAGGAAGCGGCGGCCGCCCGTGCGAGCGGGGACGCGGGGGAGCATGACCGGCTCATCGCAGAGGCTGTGCGCCGGGTCGCCGACTCCGCCGCCGTCATCGTGCTCGCCCAGGCATCGATGGCGGATGCCGCCTCCAGCGCCGGGCTCTCCGTGCCCGTGCTCACGTCCCCGCGCAGCGGCGCGGAGCGTCTCCGGGAGGTGCTCACGTCGTGACAGAGGTCGACCTTCTCGCCTATGCCGACCGGCTCGGCGGCGACCTCGATGGTCTGCGCGCGCTGCTCGACGGGCCGTTGCGCGATTTCGCGGGGGTGCACATCCTGCCGTTCTTCGTGCCCTTCGACGGAGCCGACGCCGGGTTCGACCCCGTCGACCACGGCACGGTCGACCCCCGGCTCGGCGACTGGGACGACGTGCGCGCGATCGCGGCGAACCGCGAGGTCACGGCCGACCTGATCGTCAACCACGTCTCGAGCCAGTCCGCGGAGTTCGCTGACTGGCTCGAGCACGGTGAGCGGTCCGAGCACGACGGCATGTTCCTCACGTTCGACACCGTCTTTCCGCACGGCGCCACCGAGGCCGACATCACCTCGTTCTACCGGCCACGACCTGGACTGCCGTTCACGGCGTACCGGCTCGCGGATGGCACCAGGCGACTGGTCTGGACCACGTTCCTGCCCACGCAGATCGACCTCGACGTCGCGAACGAGCGCGCCAGGCACTACCTGCGCCGCATCCTCGACACCCTGCGTGCAGGTGGAGTGACGACCGTGCGACTGGATGCCGTCGGCTATGCGGTGAAGACGCCGGGCACCGACAGCTTCATGACGCAGGAGACACTCGCGTTCGTTCGCGAGATCGTCGCCGTGGCACGCGTAGCCGGCCTTCGCGTGCTCGTGGAGGTGCACGCGCACTACACGCAGCAGCTCGCGATAGCGCCGCTCGTCGACGAGGTGTACGACTTCGCGCTCGCGCCCCTTCTGCTGCACAGCCTCGGTACCGGAACGTGCGACCGCTTGGTGGAGTGGTTGCGCATCCGTCCCGCGAATGCGGTCACGGTGCTCGACACGCACGACGGCATAGGCGTGATCGACGCCGGGCCCAGCGGCGAGCAGCCCGGTCTCATCGATGCCGACGAGATGGCCGCGATCTTCGAACGCGCACGCGTCGCCACGGGCGGCCACTCGGCGATCGCGTCGGTCGTGCCCGCCTGGATGCAGTTGCCGCACCAGATCAACGCCACCTTCTTCTCCGTGCTCGGTGCGGATGCCACCGCGTATCTGCTTGCACGCGCCGTGCAGCTGTGGCTCCCCGGCCGTCCGCAGCTCTACTACGTCGGCCTGCTCGGCGGCCTCGACGACACCGAACTGTTCCGTCGCACCGCACAGGGACGCGACGTCAACCGCCACACGTACACTGCGCCCGAGATCGACGCTGCGCTTGCGAGCACGGTGACGCGCGCCCAGCTGGCGCTCGTGCGCGTGCGCCGCAGGCATCCGGCGTTCGACGGCGACTTCGGATACCGGGTCGACGCCGACGGCGCGCTGCACCTGGAGTGGGCCTCCGGTGATGCGCGGGCCGCGCTCGCCGTCTCGTTCTCGCCGAAGCCGGTGTTCCGCCTCAGGCTGGAGACACCGGAGGAGATCCGCGAGGCGGCCTCCGTGGAGGAACTCGCGCAGTGGGGAGCACCGGAATGACGATCGAGCAGGTCGACCAGCTCGTACAGGTCACGCGCGGCCCGGCCGAGGTCGTGATCACGACTCCCGCCTACACCTTCGGTGTCGCCCTCGCAGTGCCCCGCGCGACGCTCGCCGGCGCGGACGGCGAGCTGTGGAGCGACCTCTCCTTGATCGCGAACGTCGATCGGCTGGGTGAACCTGACGAGGCATCCGGGCGGACCGCCGTGACCGTGGAGGAGCAGCCGCACGGGGATGTGGTGGTGCGCGTGGCGGGCGACTCGAGTGCGTGGGCGACTCGCGTGTTCGTGCTGCGCTGCACCCCGGACGAGATCCGCGCACACGTCGAGGTGACGACGGATGCCGACGACGCGCGCATCGCGGATGTCACCGTGTTCGGCGGGCAGGCCGCGCTGCCGACGGGAGCTGCGGGAACGTTCCGCTCGGGCATCCGTTTCCCGTCCCTCTTCGTGCCCACCCCGACCGAGCCCGTCCAGGTGGTGCGGCCGTCGACCAGCCAGGCGCAGCTCGGCGTCGTCGGCGACGCGGAGCCCGGCCGCCTGCACGGCATCTTCTCGCCGCCGCCGCTCGTGTTCGGACTCGGTCGTCCCACGATCGATCCGCATGCCCCGCACGGCCCCACCGACATGCCGGTGGGCGAGTGGCTCGGCGCCTCGGTCGTGGCGCCCGTCGAGGAGCTCGGGTTCACGACCTTCCGGTACGACGCGCTGGACGGCGGATTCCTGCTGCGTCTCGCGTACGAGGGCCACACCGTGGTCGGGCCTGGCGGATGGTCGTCGCCGGAGTTCGTGCTCCGGCCGGCCGGTTCGCCGCGCTCCGCGATCATCCAGTACCGCGACGACGTCGCCCGTCACGGCTGGGCGGGTGAGCCGGGTTCGGCCGCAGACTGGTGGTACGAACCGATCTTCTGCGGCTGGGGTGCGCAGTCCGCGCTCGCCGTGCGGCTGACCCACGAGGGCGAGGACCTCGCCACGGACTCGCCGCACGGCTTCGTGCTGCCCGACAGTGTCGCGTTCGCCGCGGACCTGGCCCGGCAGGAGCTCTACGATCGCTGGCTTCTGCGCCTTGCCGAGCACGGCATCCGTCCCGGCACCGTCGTCATCGACGACCGCTGGCAGGCCGCGTATGGAACCAACACGGTCGACGAGCAGAAGTGGCCGGACCTGCGCGCCTGGATAAACGCGCGGCACGCGGACGGGCAACACGTGCTGCTGTGGCTCAAGGCCTGGGACCCGGACGGGCTGCCGGCCGAGCTGACGGTGCGTGACGCGCACGGCCAGGCGGTCGCGGCCGACCCGTCGAATCCGGCATACCTCGACGCGCTCGCGGAACAGGTGGCGTGGATGCTCTCGCCGGCCGGTCTCGACGCCGACGGTTTCAAGGTGGACTTCACGCAGCGCGCCCCGTCCGGTCGCACGCTGCGTGCGCACACCGACGGCGTGTGGGGCATCGCTGCGTTGCACCGGCTGGTGCGCACCATCCATGACGCGGCGAAGGCTGTGAAGCCCGACGCGCTCGTCGTGACGCACACCGTGCATCCGTCGTTCGGCGACGTGACCGACATGATCCGGCTCAACGACGTGCTCGTGGAATCGGTGAACGGCGACCCGGTGCCGGTGGTCGACCAGATGCGATTCCGGCACGACATCGCCGCAGCGGCGTTGCCCGGGCATCCCATCGACACCGACCAGTGGCCCATGCCGAACCTTCAGGAGTGGCTCGCCTACGCGAGCGTGCAAGCGGAGCTGGGCGTTCCGGCGCTCTACTATGTCGAATCGATCGACAACAGCCGCGAGGTGATCGGCGACGACGACCTCGATGAGATCGCCTCGCTGTGGCGCGGCTATCGCGAGGCGCGAGCCCGTCGTCGAGAGTCGCGAGGAAGGGCATGAGCGAATTCACCGAGGTCGCTCCCGGCGTC
>Ga0164242_10005572_pt1 | contig 14001 bp, 13 predicted proteins | sample OricomgcompostMG_FD_108783 | JGI IMG/M metagenome (GOLD analysis project Ga0164242, IMG submission 108783) | Miracle-Growth compost microbial communities from Emeryville, California, USA - Original compost - Miracle growth compost (MG) ...
ATAATTCTTCATCGGGCAATTTGGCATAATCGGGAAAATCCATCGGATCGCTATCGCCATCAGGATCGTGCGAGCGCGGCGTGTCGATACTTTGAAAACGCACCCGTTTCTTGCGTCGTGCGCGATCGCGGCAGAGGTTCAGCGCGATGCGATAAAGATAAGTGGAAAATGCTTCATCGGCGCGCAGCGTGGGCAAGGCAAAATGCAGCCGCACGAAAACATCCTGCGCCACATCCTGCGCATCATCGGGATTCCCCAACATTCCATAAACGGCATTATAAATACGCCGATGATAAAGATTGAAAATTTCCTCAAAAGCTTTTTTGTCGCCTTCCTTGGCGCGTTGCAGCACTTTGAGAAAGGCCGCTTTGGCGGGATCAATTAGTTTTGCCGGCAGCGCTTCCGTTTCCTCTTCCACTTCCTTATCATTGCTCGCCACCGCCGTGGCGCGGGACACGGCAGGTAGAAGACGAGGGCCAGCTGGGCTTCCCCCGGTGGATGCTGCAAAGCCGAATTGTAATTCCCGTTTTAGCATAGGTGATTAGGTATTTAGGTGTTTAAGTATTTAGGTATTTGGGTTGCTCTTGATAAAAGTACTTTTTACCGAATGACCTGAACACCTAAAAACCCAATTACCTAGTTCTTTTGAATTTCTGCCACAGCCTTTTCAATCGACGCTAATTTTTCTTCCACGCTGGAGATGATATTTTCAGCGCGATCCTCCGGCGAAGCATTTAATTCTTCCAGCATTTGCACGCGCTGCCGCCAAAGCCAGGTGCTGGCAGCCGCACCCAGCAACACTCCCGCGAGAATGCCGCCATATAAAAAAGTATCTTTGTTTGAATGATTATTTTCCATGATTGTCCTTTCTACTACTTTTCAAGAATCTAATTCTTCATCATCGATGCGATAAGAACTGGGACCTTCGGTCTTGCTTTTAAAAATACGTTGCACAAAAAGCAGTAATTCGCCCGGATTGAATGGTTTAGTGAGGTATAAATCAGCACCGCTTTTCCAGCCTTCAAATACATCGGCATCCTGCGCTTTGGCTGTCAGCAAGATCACCGGAATATCGTCTGTCTCAGGATTTCCCTTAATCCGCTTCAGTGTTTCCAGGCCATCCATTTCCGGCATCATCACATCAAGCACCATCAAATCCGGCTGTTCCTGAGCAATTGCCTCTAACGCTTCTTTGCCGTTGGACGCCGTGGTGACGATGTAGCCCGCTTTTTCCAGGTTAACCTGCACAAGCCGTACGATATGCGGCTCGTCATCCACGACCAAAATTTTCTGAGACATATTCTTTTCCTTGATGATTCCAACTCACTTGAGAATATTTTATGCGGTGCAATTGGCTTGCCACGCTTTTCTCCTTTTCGGTTAGTTCAGACGCCTCGAATTTTACATTCCAGCGCCGTTCTAAACCCTTTGCCAAGGCCGTTGCGATCACTTTTTTATCTGCGTGTAATCCCAATGCTTCGAGCGACACCGCATCACACATAGAACCTTCTAATGCAGTTTGCCATGATTGGGCATCAATGTGCATTAAAATCGAACCGTGTTGCAAAATTATACCGTATTTGCGACATTGTGCGGCGCCAATTAATTTGCGCCCGTCCACCACAAAATCGCATTGCGCGGGAGCAGAGAAGCAATTATCTGCCATTTGGCGCCCACGATGCGCGGGGGTTAATTCTGCGTGAATATCCAATGTTTCCAGACCCACAATAAATCCCTGACTGAGCCAATTATACGCACCAATTACGGATCGATTCTCTTTCTCCAGGCAACTTTCCGGAATCACCGCGCAATAGGTAATCTCATGCTGATGCAATACCGCGCGACCGCCGGTGGGACGACGCACCCAGTCAAAAGTACTTTTAAGCACACCTGGCGGCACTTTCTGCAATCTCCCTAAAGAAATGCAGGCTGGATTCCAGCTATAAAACCGCAACACAGGAATGCCACTTTGGCGCGCACCTTCCAGCAACGCTTCATCAATTGCCATGTTCCATGCGCCGGAAGATGCGCCGTCTTGAATTAGCCGCCAGTTCACAATAATTCCCGATTTCCACAGTGGGGGCAGGCCTCCCACTGATTATTTTGCTTCTCCGTTATTCTTGTTCCTCAGGATTTCGCCAACACAAATTCAAACACTTGGCCGCGTGCGCTTCATCCAATCTTCCTACCGCCAGCGAATGCGGCGCGTCGTGTAACAAATCGGGATTTTCGCGCGCTTCTTCCGCAATCGCCAGCATCGCGTCGCAAAACGCATCCAGTGTGGCTTTTGTTTCCGTTTCCGTCGGTTCAATCATCATCGATTCCTTGACGATAGTCGGAAAATAAACCGTCGGTGCGTGGAATCCATAATCCGGCAAACGCTTGGCTACGTCCCAAGCGCTGACGCCGTATTGCTTTTTGAGTTCTGCGGCGCTGAGCACACATTCATGTTTACAGAGATTATCGCTGCCTGCCTCAAAAGTACTTTTCAGCCGCGCCAAAATATAATTGGCCGCCAGCACCGCGTTCTCCGAAATCTGCTGTAAACCCGGCGCGCCGTGACGCCAGATATACGCCAACGCGCGCAGGATAATTCCGGCATTTCCCGAAAAGGCATGTAATGTTCCGATACTTTGTGGACGATTGTGATCCCAGGTAAAAGTACTTTCGTGCTTCACCACATGCGGCACCGGCAAAAATGGTTTCAGAAACGCGCGCACCGCCACTGGTCCCGCGCCCGGTCCGCCGCCGCCGTGCGGTGTGGAGAAGGTTTTATGCACGTTAAAATGCATCACGTCGATACCGAAATCGCCCGGACGACATTGCCCCAAAATGGCGTTCATATTCGCGCCATCCATATAAACCAGCGCGCCGCATTCATGCGCCATTTCGCACAGCGCCGTGATGTCTTTCTCAAAAACGCCCAGCGTGTTGGGATTAGTGATCATCACCGCAGCGACATCATTATCCAGCGCTTCTTTCATGTGATCCAAATCCACGCAGCCATCAGGCGTGCTGGCCACTTGCGTCACTTTGTACCCACAACGCGCGGCGGAAGCCGGATTGGTGCCATGCGCGGAATCGGGCACAATAATACGACGACGTTGTTCGCCTTCACCGCGCGATTCGTGATATTTGCGAATCATCAACAACCCCGCAAACTCACCAGACGCGCCCGCACAAGGTTGAATGGTGGCATCGTCCAAACCAGCGATAGATGCTAATGTTTGCTGCGCGTCGAAAAGTACTTCCAGCCAGCCCTGCGCCAAATGCTCGGGCAACAGCGGATGCGCGCCAGCGAATCCCGGCAGATTAACGATGGTTTCGTTGATCTTGGGATTGTATTTCATGGTGCACGAACCGAGCGGATAAAACTCGGTATCGATGCTGAAATTCTGCTGCGACAATCGCGTGAAATGACGCACCACGCTGTGCTCATCCACTTCGGGCAACGGCAATTCTTGCCGCGCCGCGCCCTCAAAAGTACTTTCCGGCACATCCAATGGCGGCAGATAATCGGTTGCGAGGCCAGCGTCGGAAAGTTCAAAGATTAAAGGTTCTAACAAACGTGAATTATTCATGGGATAAAGTCCCCCTTTTTAAAGGGGGATTTAGGGGGATTTTCTTTGGGACTCACAAGTTTTATCGAAAGTCTGTCCAAATGATTACGTTCAAAATCCCCCTGTTTCCCCCTTTAAAAAGGGGGACTTTCTGCATTAGCAGAAGTTAGCTTTGCACCTCCCGCAACGCATTTACCAAATCATCGATTTCCTCGCGCGTGCGTTTTTCGGTGCAACAGAATAACAGGGCGTTTCCTAATTCGGGATAATGTTTGTTCAAATCATAGCCACCAATAATGCCACGCTGTTCCAAATGCGCGTTAATCTCCGCAGCAGGCCGTGGCAATTGCACCGCGAATTCCATAAAGAACGGCGCATTGAAAAGTACTTTTAGCCCGTCGATTTGAGCAATTTGCGCGGCGGCATAATGCGCCTTCTGATAACTCTGATGCGCCGCTTCGCGCAATCCCGATGGACCAACGGCCGTTAAATAAACGCTGGCCGCAAGCGCGCACAACGCTTGATTGGTGCAGATATTACTCGTCGCTTTTTCGCGGCGGATGTGTTGTTCGCGTGTTTGCAGCGTCAGCGTGAAACCGCGTTTACCTTCATTATCCTGCGTTAATCCGGCCAAACGCCCAGGCGCGTGACGGGCAAATTCCTGCTTGCAACAAAACAGTCCCACGCCTGGTCCGCCAAATTGCTGGCTGATTCCCAGTGGCTGACCTTCGCCTACGGCAATATCTGCGCCCCAACTTCCCGGCGGTTCCAGCAATCCCAACGTCACCGGCTGAAACACTGCAATCGCCAGCGCTTTGTACTGATGCGCCAAATCGGCCATGCCACGATAATCTTCCACAATGCCAAAGAAATTGGTTTGCGGAATAATCACCGCTGCCACGTCATCGCCCAGTTTCTCTAAAAGTACTTTTACATCCGTGCGGCCGTCATCCAGCGGAATTTCCTCAAACTCAATCGGCAATCCCTGCGTGTAAGTGCGCACCACATCGCGATAAAACGGCGACACCGAACGCGGCCACAGCACGCGGTTTTTCTTGGTTACGGCACATGCCATAATAACCGCTTCGGCCAGCGCCGTAGCGCCATCGTACAAACTGGCGTTGGCCAGTTCCATTTCGGTTAATTGACAAAGCAGCGTTTGAAATTCGTAAATCACCTGCAAGGTGCCCTGCGAAACTTCAGCTTGATAAGGTGTATAAGCCGTAGAAAATTCGCCACGCGACAGCATGGCCGGAACGACGGCGGGAATGTAATGATCGTAGCTGCCGGCGCCCAGAAAACACGGCGTCGCACTTAAATCAGCATTCCGCGCAGCAGTCTTCGACAAACGCCGCAACACCGCCAATTCGCTCTGCGCATCGCCCAAATCTTCGGCATAATGCACGCGCGCCGATTGGCGCAAATCAGCAGGGATATCAACAAATAAATCATCAACAGAATCCACGCCAATAGTGCGCAGCATTTCTTGTTGATCGGTTCCAGTTAAAGAAAAGTAAGCCATTTTATATGAGGTAATAGGTTATGGGTAATGGGTTAGAGGTGTTTAGGTTCTGGGGTGTATAGGCTTTTAGGTAGAGAATTGGGTATAAAAGTACTTTTGCCTGAATACCTATTACCCATAACCTATGACCTATAACTCCTATATCCTTCCGCATCCATCAATCCATCCAGCGGCGCGGTGTCGGAAACTTTAATTTTAATCAGCCAGCCCTCTTCAAAAGCGGCGCTGTTGATTTGTGATGGATCGTCTTCGAGAGCGTTGTTGGCTTCGGTTACTTCACCGGCCAACGGCGAATAGACATCCGCCACCGCTTTCACCGATTCCACCACGCCAAAGGCGTCGCCGGCGGCCAGTGCCGCGCCTACTTCGGGCAATTCCACAAAGACGATCTCGCCCAATTCGTTCTGCGCGTAATCGGTAATTCCAATCGTCGCCACATCGCCTTCAAGGCGCACCCATTCATCGTGTTCGGTGTATTTCAGATTTTCAGGAACATTCATATTGATCTCCAGCCACGTAATCTCGGATATTAAGGATAACTAATTTGGCGATTTCATGAAGCGCTGAAAAAGTACTTTTAAGCTCTGATCTTCAACCAACGATTTTCGTTTTTCATTCACCACAATTGGCGTATCCGCATCTTCAAATTTCTCATATAGTTTTTGGCTACTTTGTTTAACAGCAAATTCCCGTTCCGCTTCGGTGATGGGGATCATCCAGAGAAAATTAACTTCATCGTCATCAAGTTGGAATTGATTGATTTCCGGCTGTTCAAAATAAGGAGGCACGAATAAAAAGGAAGTGAGAAGCGAGGGTTGCGCGGTCATCGGTTTCCCGTTGGGCACCGTATGTCCATAATAGAGAAACGTTTTCTGCTTAAACGGCATTTCCGCCAATCTTTTCAATACAGAAAACATCCAACCCTGCGGTTTGCTGACATACATCAAAATTTCAGTTCGTGGCAGAATATGTTCATCGCAATCCTTTGGTTCAAGCTGGCGCTGATTACTCATGCCGCTGGTGATAAGCGTCCAAAACGGGCGCTCCGGCGTTGGTTCAAATTGATAAATATCGATATGAACTTCCTGCGAATCCGTGGAATGCATAATGTCCTGCGTTATCGGTCCGAAGAACTGCTGGTAATGTTCTTCGCGGGGACGCAGAAATGTATCAACGTAATCTGAATTTTGCATGGATGGAATTCCTTTATGTAAAAGTACTTTTATGGCACATTAATTCCCGCCACAACATCGCCTTTACTGTCGGGATCCAATAATCGATAGCGCGCGGCAGCAGGCCTGTCGCGATTAATAATTGGCGCGGCGTGATTATCAACGCCATCCGATCCAATGCTCCACAAGAGATATTTTTGTCCTTGCAATTGATAATGCAATGGCGCGTCGTCCGCGAAAGGATCGATGGGAACTTGCTTTAAATACTGCGGCACAAGTTCGTTCAAGCTCGTGGGATAATGCCCTTTTTCTAACCGAAAGGCACGCAATGCCAGGACAGTCATCTTCAAAACAGCAGATGTATCCATACGCGTCCAGTTCCAATGCATCTTTTTAAGAACGGATTTATAAAGCTGTGTCAATGGATCGCCTGAATTGGGGATGGGCTGCCTTTTTATATACGCCCTCTGTCCGTTGGCGATGTAGGCATCCATCAGACGGGTGTAATTCTTCATTAATGTTTTGTCGCTAATAAAAAACACTTTGGAGTACTTCAAAAACTCTTTGGCTGTATCAAGCCATGAGGGAGGAGAATATGATCTGTCCAACCATTGTAACAGCGCTATGACACGAGCAGGGTAACTAAGCTCCAAAACAGTTTTTATGCGCCAGAATTTATTTTTCATCAATTCCAGCATCGCAGCTTGCCGCCCCCGTTTTTCCATTTCCATCATTTTGTAATAAGGAAATCTTCCGGCATATAAATGTTCCATGCGTTTAGCAACCTTCCTCGATTCCACTTCATCGAGATGCGGTAGGAGAGTAAGCATCTCCGGGAAACTACTTTCCTGTATAGATAAACTGACATCGACGGACACTCCAGACAACGATCCGCCACGCAGAAGATTATCGCCAAATTTAAGTGCGTCCAAAATGCTGTCAGCTGCGCCGCGCCAGTCACCACGCTCAGCCCGAACGTGACTTTCCACCCTTAGAGCAAGTGCCAGGTCAGTGAGTTGATGATGCCGAGGATAGAAAGCATCTGTATTTGCTTCAGGAGGAAGTAAAGCCGGATACTTCAACCCCTCACGCAAAAGCTCTAACGCTCGCGCATTTTGCTTTAGCCATGCTACTTTGGCCGCAATGGGATATCGTTTAATTTTTCTTCGTGTAGAATTAGGATTAGTAATTTTGTCGACACCTTTGTTATCTTTCACAAAGGCCGCGCCAGCGCGCAAGAAAAAATCATAGCCATTCGGATTTGGCATTATTGGCGTTGGAATTTTCACTTGCGGCGTAATATTGATCCAATACCAAAACCCGCCAGCCGCCACGCATAAAACAATCACGCCGCCGCAGAGCCACATCAGCCATCGCTTCGCTTTGTTCCAAGAGGGATGTTTCATTTCGAAGAAGCCACTCCTAAACTCATTCACTACCTTATGAGAGTATAGGAAACTTCATCGCAATTTCTGTCAGGATACAAATTTATGACTTTTCACGAATGAGAATAATCCGGTCGACATACACTTTTTCTGCTGCTGGTTTGCCTGCAGGAGAAAACCAGATATACATGCTGCCGCCTAAATCGTGCACGCCCAAATCAATGCGTTGATAGTTATCGCCTGACAAAGTAAATACCTGGCTGGTGATTCCTTTGCTGGTCGTCACATCATAAATTCCTGCACCCACTTTATTTTCTGCATCGAGTTTTGATCCTTTGGCTGCGCGCACCATCGCGTATACATGATATTTTTCCGGAGTCGGGCCGGGTAACGCCTGATTTAGTTCCGCTTGAATTCCCCATCCCAGGCTGGTTGCAGCCGCCTGGCGATTCGACGCGGCGGGATCTTCCTCAAAAGTACTTTCCTTGCCGTAATGATAAAGCGAGAAATCACCTTCTTGAATATCGATCACATCATTCGCCGGATATTGCTTTGCGAAATCCGGCAAAGCCACTGACGGATTAAACATTCGCTGCAATGCGGGCACAACATCATTAAAACTTCTGTCGATAGAATAGCGCGCCACGCCGAGATGTTTGGCGGTGGCGATAAATTCTTGCACCGCTTGCGCGGGATCTTTCGGCCCCAGAAAATCTTGATGCGATTGTTCCGCTAATCGTTTCAGCGGCTTATAACGCAAGAACCAAAGCAAATCCAGCGACAAACGTTCGCGTTGAATTCGGACGGAAATGATGGGATCATTTTTGACGGCGTTCGCGGCCTGATCAAAAAAGCGCGTCGCTTGGTTCATATCCTGCAATGTCAGAAAAGTCCAATCTATATTGAACGCGCCTAATTTTCGATTCGATTTCACAAAGGCCTGTTCCACTAAATCGAGGTATCCGCGCAGATAAGGCGCGGCAGCGCCGTAATAACCTTGCAAAAATTCATCCGTAAGCTGCGATTGATTTAATTGCGGATTCCACATCAGTTTACTCATCAGCCAAACGCGCAACTGTGTGAAATCGCCCACGCCATTATTGGTGCGATGCGTGCCTTCCAAAAAAATGCCGGTCACTTTATTGGCGGCGAAAAAGCGCAGGTCAGTGGCCAGATTGCCCCAATTTGGATGAGGTAACATGTATCCATAAAAATTGGTGACGTAATTCCAGACGAAAAGCTGATTTGAAATCTTCGACCATTGGAGTAAATTATCGCGTGTTTCCTGATTCCATTCACTATTCATCGGATGACCGGCATCGGCGTGCAGCGATGCCAGGCGAATGATGACGTTGGGAGCGGGCCGAATTGTTTTTGGAGGTTTGATGCTGCGACTATAAGCCAATGTTTCTACCAAGAAATTTGGGTATTGTTGATGTATCTTTTCTGCAACCTGATTCACAAAATGCAATAATGGACCTGACCAAGAACCTTCCTGCTTATATAACTTTATGCTTTCTGGCGTTTGACAAAAATTACCGCTGTCGTTTTGCGAAATAGAAATGTAGCCTGCATCCGGGTTTTGCTTGATCCATAAAAGTGCTTGTTTGGTTAACTCTTCCACAACTTCAGGATTGGAAAGCGAAATTTGCGTATGTTGCGCCTGCGGCATTTTGGATGTTGCCGTGCAAGGTTTATGACCGTTCGCGGGATCGCTATACCATTCAGGATGTTCCTTAAAGTACTTTTCAGGCGGCAATAATTTGCTGAAGGTATGCACCGATCCCAGCATTTGATGATGACCACCCCATTCCGATGTTTGTTTTTGGCTGTCGCCGTTTTGCCGCACTAGAGTGGCAAATACAGGATCCGTCTGCACATAGGCAGTGAAATATTCCCGATAATTAAATGGCGGCACATAAGTCACATTTTGTGGCGATACCACCAAAGTACTTTTATGAGGAATCGTACTTTCTTTGGGCGTCCACCAATGACAACCAACGCTCTCTTCCAGAAATTGAAACACGGCATACAAGGTTCCGCGCGGACGGCCGCCAGCCAGGATGAGTTTGTTTCCCACCGTTTTGATGACAATGCCATCTTCGCCTAATGATTTCCAATCCTGCTGCGGTAAAAGTACTTTTACTCTTTCGCTCTGCCCCACCAGAATCTGCGGCGCCTCGGCTTGCACCGATTCCGCCGGCAAAATCGGAAATATCGCACCGGTTACCTCTTGTAAATAGTGTTGCAATTGCTGCGCTGCCGTTTTCTCAGCGGGAATTGCGTCTGCCGCAAGTGCGATGACATAGGAAGTGTGTTGGTCTTTTGCCAACGTAATACCGCCATCTTGCGCCTGCGCACAACCGGTAAATAATAAAACAGTCAAAATCGTGATCAATAAATTTTTCATCGTTTCTTCTCTAATTTAAAAATGGATTCCATAATGGAGAGCAGTAGGCGTATTGCTTTTGCGTTGTATTGGCTTTTGTCAAATCACAATTCGCCGTAGGACTAACTCCGCCTAATCTTTCTAACATCGCTCCACGGGATATCCATTTTGCATGGCCGTCCGCATAAGCAAGGTTTCCTCCGCTCAAATGAGGAGTGAACGAATTGTTATTCTGATTCACCAGAGCCAAATACATCACGTTAGGATCTACTGCATAACTAATGGCGTATGTATATTCCATCACGGCTAACACTTCAGAGGGTCTTTGCACGGCCGCCATCGAAAGCGGTACCCAGGCAACACTTGATGTACTCCCAAATTTCGCATCGCGGTTACCAAAGTTACTTAACGCCGTTGAATAGCTATAATTGGGATTTGGTTTATTTGCAACGACTGGGGGGGCCGATGATGGGCAGATAAAAATTTGCACACTTTTAACATAAGGAAAAATATAATCCATCCATGTTTCGTAGTGAGTGGTGCTTCCTTCACTATTATTTTGTTTGACATTAAAATAGCCACTGGGCGTATCGCCCGTTTTAATCTCACAGTCGCCTATATCGGTTGTCGTGTTGCCCCCACACCATGCGCGTGGATAACGTTCATCATAATCTTGCGTATACTGCATTAAACCAATACCAATTTGTTTCAAATTGCTCAAACAACTGGTCCGTCGCGCGTTTTCCCGTGCTCTGGCGAACACGGGAAAAAGAATCGAGGCGAGGATAGAAATTATAGCGATGACAACCAATAGTTCTATCAAGGTAAATCCGGCTCGCTGGTTTTTGTGGGTGCGCATAACATCTTCTCCTTAAGAAATGGTGGAAGATTGACTTTCCATTTAATAGTATGCCCATTTTCAAACTTTTTCAAACCTCATTTTTGCACCTGTTTTAGTAAATAACTTATTCTAAACGAACATCTTTTATTGATTTCGCATATCCGGATGAGCTCTGTTTCTAAAAGCGCTAGGAGAAACTCCGCAGTGCTGAATGAAAGCATTGGTGAAATTGGAAGCGTATTTAAAACCGCAATAGCGGCTGACTTGTTCGATATTAAAAGACGATTCCAGCAACAACTGTTGGGCGAATTCCAAGCGGCGTGTAGACACAAACTTCATAGTGGAAAGCGATAATTCACGATGAAAAAGCCTTCTCAGATGCGCCGGGGAAAGATGGAACCACGCGGCGATGCTTTCGGTAGATAGGGACGGATTAGCTAAGTTTTCGTCGATATATGCGATGATTTTCTGCATACGCTCATCCAATGATTGTTGCGAAGAAAAGAGGGATGACGTGGGAGATGCGACGGCGCTTTCAATGCGATCCGTTATCTTTGATGGCGTTAGCAAGCTTTGCAGCATGTATTCCAGAATGAGTCCCAAATGAAAATAAGCGATAGGAAGATGGCGTTGTGATTGAAGTTGTATCTCCTGAATCAAATTGTGCGCCAAGGGGAAAATGTGTGGATTACGCAAAAATAGATGCGGCGAAATCCATAATTTTCCCTTGTCCGAAGTATTAAAATGACAATAAGCGCCCGCTTCGTGAATCTGAATCCACAGCATGCGGGAGTAAGCCTTTTCAGGATGTGCGCGTCGCCAATGCACCTGACCGACACTGGAAATGGGAATATTGGGCGGAATCAGAAAAAAAGTACTTTTAGGCAATGCCACAATCCAGCGTTTGCCGTCTATTTTTAACTTTTGACAAAGCGTTTGAGTAATCCCTATTTCCAAATCAGCTGCGCCGTCAACGATGCAACCCAGCATGGGAATCGCCGCGGAATTGAGATTTTCTTCCCGCCAATAGCGCACGCGGACAATCTGCCCCATCCCCTGTAATGATGGTAACGCTGCGCCGGGCTTTTCTGTAACGCGGTTTGCGCCCAAAACTTGGGGCGGTGCATCCAGCAATGCAATCGGCGCGCCGCTATTGGCCCAGGGAATTAATTGGGTTTGCAGCACGTCAATCAACTGACGTTTGGGAGCCGTTAATAATGGTTTCACTCAGTAAGTGTATCAATTGGTATTAGCAGTCTTTTCCGCAAACTCCCGAATATCTTCAAACGCTTGCCGTTGTTGCCAGCGTTCCAGAGAATAGAAAAATCCATGTTCAGTTTTGGGATAGAGTTTCTGCTGAACGGAGTTGCCGCATTCATTCATCTTCCGTTCAAATTGCAGATACAATTCCCGCGGAAACATATGTTCGTTTTCCGCATGCTGATTATATACCGGTGGGCTTCCTGGCCGCACATAATGAATTGGCGAAGCTTGTTGAAAAAGTACTTTTGCATCTTCGTAAGAAGCGCCAACAGCTTTTTGCATGGAAATCCAAATCGCGGGAAAAATATCCGGCCAGGGTTCAAAGGTGAACGGCGCGGCTTGCACCGCGATTCCAACAATTTGAGGATTATGCTGAAGCGACGTTTGCGGTTGGCCGCATTCGCCAGGTTTTGAAAGACCTGTTAATAAGGCCAAATGAGCGCCGGCGGAAGAGCCTATTAAAAGTACTTTTGCGGGACGATTTCGCGCAGCCAAATTGCCCGCAAAAATATCCAATCCAGTTCGCACATCGCCCACTTGATCAAAAACCGTGGTTCCTTTGAGACGATAATCGGTGCTGGCGCAATCGAAACCCAGTTTGCGATATTCGTGAATGATGGAATGGAAAATCGTCCGACTTCCGCCACGCCAGCCGCCGCCATGCACAAAGAAAAGCGCTATGTTTTGCGTAGATTCGGCAGCTTCAAAAATATCGACGATGCGACCTTCGCGCGGCGCATCGTCGAAGTAGATAGATTGAAAGGAGATCATGGGATGCACTAAACTATAGCTTACCAAATAAAATTATGCCGACAGTTTTACGAATTCGTGGATATCGGTTCTTCTTTTTTAGCCGAGAGGGAAACGAGCCACCACACATTCATGTGGAACACGCGGAGAAAGTTGCTAAGTTTTGGCTTACTCCTGTAATCTTGGCAAGGTCTTACGGATTCCGAAATCATGAGCTGAATGAATTGCAGGAACTGGTTGATGCGCATCGCAATCTATTTGAGGAGAAATGGAATGAGTACTTTAGCCGTGAAAGTTGAACCGATGGTAGTCGATGTCACTTGCTCCAGCAACGCCTTGCGCGTGATATTGGCTGATGGACGGGAAGTTTCCGTGCCGCTGTTGTGGTTTCCGCGTTTGATGAAAGCAACGCCGGCGCAGCGCGATAGGTGGCGGCTTATTGGACCTGGCATCGGTATCCATTGGGAAGATGTGGATGAAGATATTGCGGTGGAAACTTTGCTGGCGTTATCCTGAAATACGACTTCTCCGCCTCCACTTTTTCTTTTCCGCTTGGCTTATCTGGTCGCCTCGTTGGGGCTTTCTCGTTTTTATTTTCTGCTCCCCAGGCCGTTGACCTGGGTTTAAATCGCGTTGCGCCTTTGGCGCGTTTAAGGACAAAAGTACTTTTATCCATTAACCATACGGATCATAACTCTCGTGCGCCAAATTGGTAAAGCGCGCAAATTCCGGCTGGAATCCCATGCGCACAGTTCCCACCGGGCCATTGCGCTGTTTGCCGAAAATGACTTCGGCGATGCCTTCGTCGGGATCGACTTCTTCGGGAACCGGCGGGCCGCTTTTATCGGATGAATGATGCGGTTTATTTTTGTAATAAGACGGGCGATAGATGAACGCCACCACGTCGGCTTCGGCCTCAATGGAGCCGGATTCGCGCAGGTCGCTGAGGATGGGGCGCTTATCCTCGCGCTGTTCCACGGCACGCGAAAGCTGGGATAAGGCGATCAGCGGCACTTTCAATTCTCGCGCCATGCTCTTGAGCGAACGGGCAATTTCGCTGATTTCCTGGGTGCGGTTTTCGGAATGGTTGGGCGAATGCGCCAGCTGCAAATAATCCAC
>Ga0164242_10005573_pt1 | contig 13998 bp, 10 predicted proteins | sample OricomgcompostMG_FD_108783 | JGI IMG/M metagenome (GOLD analysis project Ga0164242, IMG submission 108783) | Miracle-Growth compost microbial communities from Emeryville, California, USA - Original compost - Miracle growth compost (MG) ...
AGCCCAGGCTCGCCCCGATGCCCCAGATCGCGGCGCCGGCGAAGGCGAGCCAGGTATAGCCGAACACGACCAGCAGACAGCCGGCGATCGCCAGTGTGAACAGCACCCGCAGCACGGGGACCCGGCCGCGCTCGTCGAGCAGGCGGGTCCCGAGGACCCGGCCGATGGTCATGAAGATCAGGAACACCGAGAACGCGACCACGCCCAGCGCCTTGCCGACGTGGTGGCCCTCGACGAAGGCGACCGCCATCCAGTCGTTCGCGCTTCCCTCGGCGAACGCGGCGGCCAGGACCATCAGCCCGATCAGCAGCGTGCGCGGCTCGAGCCATGGCGACCGCGCGGCGCCGGCGGCGAGCGCCCGGTCGGACGCGTCCGGGTCGTCGTTGGCGGGCGTGAACCGGGCGGCACCGGCGTAGATCACCGCGAAGGTGAGCGCGGCCGCCACGGTGATGTGCGCGCCGACGGGGATGCGCAGGTAGGTCGCGCCGGCGCCCACGACCGCTCCGACGACCGTGCCCAGGCTGAACGCGGCATGGAACCAGGGCATGATCGCCCGGCCGATCACGCGCTCGACGACCGTCCCCTCGAGGTTCTGCGAGACGTCCGTGACGCCGATGCCGAGGCCGAGCAGGAACAGGCCGGCCGCGGCGAGCGACATCGGACCGCGTACCTGCACCGTGATTCCGGTCAGGACGACGCCCGGCATGCCGACGGCGGTGCCCAGGCGCACTCCGTTCGCCGCGCCGATGCGGTGATTGAGCCGCCCGGCGAGCGGCAGGCCCAGCACCGACCCGGCCGAGATCGCCAGCAACAGCAGGCTCAACCGCCCTGGGCTCAGCGCCAGCGCGGTCTTGATGTCCGGCACGCGCGACGCCCACGAGGCGAACGCGAAGCCGTTGGCGGCGAATACCGCCAGGACGGCGTTGCGCGCGCGCAACGCCGGCGGTGCGGCCGTCTCGGTGATGCCCGACAGCCTATTAGTCACTCCAGGCGCAGGATCTCGGCGGGCCGGGCCCGCTCGGCGAGCGCGTGCGTCGCGAGCGAGGCCAGCAGGATCACGCCCGCGGTGACCACGGCGGTCGCCGCCAGCGTGAACGCCGGCAGCACGAACTCCATCGGCGGCGGCAGCGCGGGGTACACGTCCAGCGAGTGGAAGATGACGCCGAACGCGCCCGCACCGACACCGGAGCCGGCCAACCACCCGAGCCCCACAACCAGGACCAGTTCGAGCACGAGCGAGCGCACGTGCGCGAGCTTGGTCATGCCCATCCGGCGGCTCAGCACGTACGAGACGGTCCGGCGCCGGGTGCGTGCCGCGAGCGCGAAGACCAACCCCGCGACCGCGATCACGCCGATCAGGATCGCCAGCGCCCGCAGGTAGCCGAAGATCCACGTCACCGGCAACAGCCCCGTCGTCCCGATCACCACGTCGGACGTGATCTCGGTGAGCACACTGTCGCCGTGCGTGTCCAGCCACGCCAGCGCGCTGTCCAGCTCGGCCGTCGACGTCCACATCTGGTTCTCGCGGTCGGCGTTCGTGTCCACGTTCACCAGCGAGGTGGCGTCCACGACGATCATCGGACGGGACCCGTTGCGCAGGCCGGGGAAGACGGCATCACGCGAGACGACGTGCAGCGGGATCGTGGTGTCGCGGATCGACACGCTCGTGGCGGGTTCGTCGCGCGAGGCGTTGACGAGGATCGCGGGAACCGCCGTGCCGTCCTGCACGGGGTGCAGCGCGTCGACGCCCTTGCGCTGGCCGTCGGTCAGGTAGGCGAACTGGCGGAACGTCGCGGGCGTGACGCCCAGGACGTACGCCTCGGTGCCGTCGCCGAGCCGCGGCTCGGTCTGGAACGTGGTCACGAACGTGCCGTGTCCCTCGGCGTCGGGGATCGAGTTGTGCAGTCCGTACACCGACAGGACGTGCTCGGCGCCCAGGTTGGTGCGGTACTTGGTCGTCACCTCGTTGCTGACACCGTGCGTCACGGTGCTGCCGTACGTGAGCAGGCAGCAGGGCAGCGCGGTGCCGATGATCAGGCCGACGACGACCATGCGCGACCCGGCGATGCGCCGTAGCGCGAGATAGCCGGCGATACCGGTGCGGTGCGCGGCCCGTCCGATCGCGGGCAGCAGCCAGGCGACCAGCCGGCCGACGAGCAGGACGACCGCGGTCGAGCCCACGATCGGGAAGACGAACGCCATGGGGCTGACGCGCACGACGGTGTGGTCGACACTGACGCCGGAACCGTCGCGGATCAGCGTGCCCATCCAGATCGCGAGGGCCAGCAGGCCGAGCTCCCAGGGCACGAAGCGCAGCCACCCGCGGGACGAGCCCAGAACGCGGTCGCGCCCGGACAACGCTCCGATGAGCCCGATCAGGAGCAGGCCGAGCACCATGGCGCCCCCGGCGACGAGCGCGCCCTGAACGGGCGCTCCCGGTTCGAGCACCTCGGACGGTCCGACTGCCTTGACCAGCCCGATCGCGGCCGCGTAGCCGCCGGCGAGACCGATCAGCGCGGGGACCACGGTCTCCAGCATGGCCTTGACGCCGAGCGTGGGAGGGTCGACGCCGCGCGCGACGAGCAGTCGCACCTCGCGGGCGCGGTGGGTCGCCCAGAACACGCCCGCCCCGGCGACCAGGAGCAGTGAGACGACGACGCCGGCGATGTCGATGGGGACCACGGAGCCGCTGATGCCGTTCCGGGCGTGGCGCGCGATGGTGATCTTGGCCGGCAGCTCCGTGCCGGCGTCCGCTGCCGTCGCGAACTGCGTGCCGATCTTGGCCGCCGCCGCGATCGCGTCGCGCTGTCCGTCCTCGTACTGGCCCAGTGATGCCGACTTCGGCAGTTGCGAGAACCACGAGACGATCACCGGGGTGTCGCTGGCGCGGGTGAGCGTCGCCTCGTCGGTGATGAGCAACGGGCCCTGGCGGAAGTTGATCGGGGTCGCCGCGATCGCCTGGTCGGTTGCCGCGGTCGGCACGATCTGCGCCTTCCAGCTGCACCAGTACCGCGGCAGGTTCGAGAGCTGGAAGGGGCTCGGGGCGAGGTCGCGGTAGATGCCCGCCACGCGCAGCTGCGCTCCCGAGCGAGTCGTGACCGTGTCACCCGGGCGGACGCCCAGCTTCTCGGCGAACACGTTCGGGAACCACACGCCTGCGCCGGCCGACGGCGTCAGCTTCTGCACGTGATCTAGGGCGCCGGCCCGGCTGAACAGGTGCACCATGCTCGCCTGCACCGTCGTGGAGCCGACTTCGGTGGTGTAGGGCGAGGGCAATCCCGCCGCCGTGAACTGCTTCGTGCCACCGGTGCGGAGCGCGCTCGCCTCGTCACCGCTGACCTCGGACGACGCGCTCGGCAGGCTGTACTCGGGGCAGTCGTCCGCCGCCTGAGCGCGCAGGCTGGCCGTGCCCAGGGTCGACAGGAACAGCACGCCCGAGGACGCGGCGATCGTCAGGATCGCCGCGGCCCCGACGATCGCGAGGAACACACTGGGCCGGCGTGTCAGCAGTAGCGGCGCGCGCAGCCACGGTGCGGTCGTGAGCACGCCGCCGCGGTGCGTCCGTGCCTGCCCGCCGTGACGTCCGCTCACCGCAGCATCCCGTCGGTCATGGTCAGCACGCGATCGGCGCGGTCGAGGGCGTGCCGATGGTGGCTGACGAGCACGCAGGCACCGCCGGCCTCCGCATGCTCGCGCAGGCAGTCGAGCACGACGTCGGCCAGGCCGTGGTCCTGGTGCGCGGTGGGCTCGTCGGCCAGCAGCAGGCGGGGACGCAGCAGCAGGGCGCGGGCGATCGACGTGCGCTGCTGCTCGCCCTGCGAGATCTGCGCGGGGAAGCGTTCGGCGAGCCGGTCGATGCGCAGCCGCGCCATCAGCTCCTCGCCGCGCTCGGCGTACGTGTCCACCTCCCTGATCAGCCGCGCGGGCAGCAGCACGTTCTCGCGCACGGTGAGGTCCTCGAGCAGGCCGAGCGTCTGCGGTACCAACGCGAGTTCCGACCACGGCAGGCTGACCGCTTCGCCACCGGCGTGCTCGAGGTCGCCCGAATCGGGCTGCTCCCACCCGCACAGCACGGCGAGCAGTGTCGACTTGCCCGACCCGGAGGCGCCCGAGATGCCGACGATCTCGCCCGGCGTGACGCTCAGGTCGACGCCGCGCAACGCGTGCACGGTCTCGGCATCGCGACGGAACGACTTGGTGAGCGCAGCGCCCTCGACGATCGGTTGCTGGGTGGTGCTCACCATGACTCGGTCGTCCTTCCGCGGTCGAGCCGCAGTACGTGGTCGGCGCGGTCGATCACGCGCGGGTCGTGCGAGGCGATGGCGATCGCGGCGCCGCTGTCACACAGCACGCGGAAGCCGTCGAGCACCTGCTCGACGGCGACCGAGTCCAGTTCGGCCGTCGGCTCGTCGGCCACCACGAACGGCGGGTGCGCCACCATGGCGCACGCGATCGCGACCCGCTGCTGCTCGCCGCCGGAGAGCCGGTGCGGGGTGTGGTCGAGCCGGTCGGCTAGGCCGAGGGAGCCGAGCATCTCGGCGATCTCGTCGTCGTGGATGCGCTGGCCGCGCAGCCGTGCCGCGAGACGAAGTTGGTCGGCCGCGGTCAGGTACTCGACCAGGTTGTCGATCGGGTCCGGGAAGATGAACGCGATCGAGTACCTGCGCAGCCGCCGCCGCTCGCGGGCGCCCGAGGCGGCGACGGACTGGTTTGCGATCTCGAGGGAACCGCCGTCCGGCCGGTCGACGCAGGCGAGGATCCGCAGCAGCGAGGACTTGCCAGAGCCGGACGGCCCGGCGATGACGGTCAGTGCGCCACGGGGGAACTCCTTGGACACGTCGTCGAGGGCGCGCACCCGTTCCCGATCGATCCGGTACACCTTGCTGACCGCGTGACAGAAGGCTCCGAGCTGGAGGGTCTGGGTCGGCATGATCACACACTCTAGGCAAACCTCGGCTCTATATGGTGTCGACGTGGTAACGGCTCGCACGAACGCTGACAAGATCGACACGGTCGCGGTGCTGCAGCTCGCTCCGTCCGATCCGCCCGCCCGGCTGGCCGAATGGTTGGTCGACGCCGGGCTGCAGTTGGACGTGCGCGACCTGGCCGCGGGGGACCCGCTTCCGGCGGGGCCGCACGAGCACGCCGGCCTCGTCGTGCTGGGCGGGCCGATGGGCGCCGCCGACGATCACCGCGCGCCGTACCTGCCGGACGTGCGGGCGCTGCTGCGGGCCGCCGTCGCGGCGGAGCAGCCGACGCTGGCCGTGTGCCTCGGCGCGCAGCTGCTCGCCCTCGCGCACGGCGGACGAATCGCACCGAACCCGGACGGACCCGAGCTGGGCGCGCAGCTCGTCGCCAAGCGCACGGCCGCGGCCACCGATCCGCTCTGGGGTCCGCTGCCGATCACCCCGGACGTCGTGCAGTGGCACTTCGACGCGATCACCGCGTTGCCGGCCGGAGCCATCCTGCTCGCCGGCTCTCCGCTGTGCGAGAACCAGGCCTTCCGGCTCGGCCGGCTGGCCTGGGGCGTGCAGTTCCACATCGAGACCACGCCGGAGATCGTCCGCGACTGGGCGCGGCAGGACGCGACCACGCTCGCCGACTACGACCTCGACCGCATCGTGGAGCGCGCCGCCGCGGTGCACGAGGACATCGCCGAGGTCTGGCAGCCGTTCGTGGCCGCGTTCGCGGCGATCGTCCACGACCCGGCGTCGGTTCCGTCACCGCGCGCCACGCCGTCGACGACGGCGGCACCGGTGACCGACCCGGCCGCGATCCGCGCCGCGCTGGCCGCGGAGGCCCAGGCCGCACACGGCGGACCGCACCGCCTGCCGATGCCCGGGATGCGGCCGGACACCGATGGCTGAAGCCGCCGGGGGCCGGCGGGTCGGTCTGCGCCTGGCACGGCTGCCGTTCGCCGCGCCCGAGCGTGCCGGCCAACTGCTCGGATCCGAACCGCTGTGCTGGTGGGATCCGGCGCGCAACGCCCCGACCGACGACGTCGCGGCGCGACTGATCGAGACCGTCGCGCGGGGCGCCGACCCGGACGGCGCGCTCGAGGTCCTGAGCGAGATCGCCGGGCGACCCGAGGGTGCCGAGCTGACGGCGGCGCTGCGCGTCGACGAGCAGCTCGCCGAGCGGCTGCTGGGCGTGCTGGGCGTGTCCGCGGCGCTCGCCGAGCACCTGCGCGCACACCCCGGCGACTGGCGGGTGCTTGCCGGCGACGGCGGATGGGACGGTGTCGCGGTCCGGCTGGCCGCTGCGGTGCAGGCCGACCCGTCCGACCCGGTCACCGGAACCGCCGGCACGCGCGCCGCGCTCACCGGGCCGGCCGCCGTCGAGGAGCTGCGCACCGCATACCGGCGCGAGCTGATCGCGATCGCCGGCCGCGACCTCGCCGGTGAGCTGCCCCTCGAGCAGGTGATGGCGCGGCTCGCGGACCTGGCCGGCCACACGCTGCAGGCCGCGCTCGCGGTGGCGGCGGCCGGGCTGGCCGCCGACGCGGCACCGTGCCGGTTGACGATCATCGCGATGGGCAAGGCCGGTGGCCAGGAGCTGAACTACGTCTCGGACGTCGACGTGGTGTTCGTCGCCGAACCGGGGGAGCACGACGGCGACGCGGCGGACGAGCGCGGGCTCGGGACCGCGTCCGCGTTGGCCGGCGAGGCGATGCGCATCTGCCACGCCGTCGCGTGGGAGGTCGACGCCGGGCTGCGTCCCGAGGGCAAGGACGGCGCCCTGGTGCGCACGGTCGCCAGCCATGAGGCGTACTACCGGCGCTGGGCGAGCACGTGGGAGTTCCAGGCGCTGCTCAAGGCCCGCCCGGTCGCCGGTGATCGCGAGCTCGGCCAGCGCTACGTCGACGCGATCGCGCCGTTCGTCTGGACGGCGGCCGAGCGGCCTGACTTCGTGGCGGACGTCCAGGCGATGCGCCGGCGGGTGCTCGCCAACGTGCCGGCGGCGATCGCGGACCGCGAGGTGAAGCTCGGCCCGGGCGGCCTGCGCGACGTCGAGTTCGCCGTGCAACTGCTGCAGCTCGTGCACGGGCGCGGGGACGACAGCCTGCGGGTGGTGCCGACGCTCGAAGCGTTGGCGGCGCTGCGCGACGGCGGCTACATCGGCCGCGAGGACGCCGGCCGGCTGATCGACGCGTACGGGTTCCTGCGCCGGGTCGAGCACCGGCTGCAGCTGCGCAAGCTGCGGCGCACGCACCTGGTGCCGGAGGAGCCGGAACACCGCGCCTGGCTGGCGCGAGCGCTCGGGTACCGACCCGGCCGCCGCGGTGACGCCCGCGCCGAGTTCGAGGCGGACTGGGCGCAGCACGCCCGCGAGGTGCGCCGGCTGCACGAGAAGATCTTCTACCGGCCGCTGCTGGAGGCGGTCGCGCGCGTCCCGTCCCAGGACCTGCGGCTCACCCCGGACGAGGCCGGCCGGCGTCTGGCCGCGCTGGGCTTCGGCGACCCGGCCGGGGCGCTGCGGCACATCGAGGCGCTGACCTCGGGCGTCTCGCGCCGCGCGGTGCTGCAGCGCGCGCTGCTGCCGGTGCTGCTGTCCGACTTCGCCGACGCACCCGATCCGGACGGCGGGCTGCTGGCGTACCGGCAGATCTCCGACGCCCTGGGCGCGACGTCCTGGTACCTGCGGCTGCTGCGCGACGAAGGCGCGGTGGCCAGTCGGCTGGCCTACCTGCTCGGCACCAGCCGGTACGTCGCACGGTTGCTGCAGCGCACCCCCGACGCGCTGCAGCTGCTGGCCGACGACGACGAGCTGCGTCCGCGTGACCCGGCCGAGGTGCTGGCCACGATGCGTGAGTCCGCGGCCCGGCAGGACGACGACGCCGCCGCGGTCGCGGTCGTGCGCGGCGTCCGCCGTCAGGAGTTGCTGCGCACCGCCTTCGCCGACCTGCTCGGCATGCTCGACGTCACCGAGACGTGTGCGGCGATCAGTGCGACCGCGGCCGCGACGTTGGACAGCGCACTACAGGTGGCGTCGCGCTCGGTGGCCACCGAGCGCGGTCTGGCTGCGCTGCCGATCCGGTTCGCGGTGATCGCGATGGGACGGCTCGGCGGTGAGGAGGCCGGCTACGGCTCGGACGCCGACGTGATGTTCGTCTTCGAATCGCTCGCGCCCGACGCCGAGCAGACCGAGCTGGCGACCGAGGTGGCCGGTCGGCTGCGCTCGCTGCTCGCGGCGCCGACGTCCAGCGATCCGCCGATGCTCGTCGATGCGGATCTGCGCCCGGAGGGCCGCAACGGACCGCTGGTGCGCTCGCTCGCGTCGTACCGGCAGTACTACGAGCGCTGGTCCGAGCCGTGGGAGGCGCAGGCGCTGTTGCGCGCGCGCTTCGTCGCGGGTGACGCCGACCTCGGCCGGCGCTTCACCGAGCTGATCGACCCGATCCGCTACCCGCCGGGCGGGCTCACGCAGACCGCGCTGACCGAGATCCGCCGGCTGAAGGGGCGCGTCGACAGCGAGCGGCTGCCCCGCGGTGCCGACCCGCACACGCACACCAAGCTCGGACGCGGCGGGCTGGCCGACATCGAGTGGACCGTCCAGCTGCTGCAGTTGCAGCACGCTGGCACGCTGTCCCAGCTGCGCACGACCAGGACGTTGCCGGCCCTGCGGGCCGCGGCCGACGCGGAGCTGATCACCGTCGAGCAGGCGCACACGCTCGAAGCGGCCTGGCGCTCGGCGACGTCACTTCGCAACGCGGTCCGGCTGGTGCGCGACAAGTCCGAGGACCAGTTGCCGCACCAGGGCGCGGCGTTGGTCGGTGTCGGCCGGGCCGCGGGATACGCCGTCGGCTTCGATCCCGGTCAGGTGCTGGACGACTACCGCCGCGCCGCGCGCCGCGCCCGGGCCGTGGTCGAGCAGGTCTTCTACGGGGTCAGCCCGGCTTGACCGCGGACGGCGCTCCGCCGGGTTTCGTCTCGTCCAGCGCAAAATCCGGGGCGTCCAGCGGCGGGTCGTAGGCGCCGTGGCCCGACATGAGGCGCTGGATGCCGAACGCGAGCGTCACCACGACGGCTCCGCCGACGGCGTCGATGACGAAGTGGTTCGCGGTCCCGATGATCACCATCAAGGTGCCGACGGGGTACAGCAGGCCGAGGATCCGGACCCAGGTGCGCCAGGCGCAGCAGAAGATCGCGATGCCGCACCACAGCGCCCAGGCGATGTGCAGGCTGGGCATCGCCGCGTACTGGTTCGAGTGCGACGCGATGGACGGCGAGGCCAGCGAACCCCAGGTGTGGAACTTCTCCAGCGTGTCGACGTACGTGTTGCCGTCCATCAGCCGCGGCGGCGCGAGCGGATAGAGGTAGAAGCCGAGCAGGCCCAGCAGCGTGCTGGCGACGAGGACGGTCCGGGCGCCGCGGTACACGTGCGGACGGCGCCGGAACAGCCACACCATGACACCGATGGTGATCACGAAGTGCAGGCTCGCGTAGTAGTAGTCCATCACCTGCGCGAGCCATTCGTTGCGCGCCACGAAGTGATTCAGCGAAGCCTCGAAGTTCAGGTGCAGCACGTCCTGCAGGTGCTGGACGCTGACGGCGTGCCGCTCGGCGATCTCGGCCTGCTCCGGGACGGCGTTGCGGCCCATCGAGTAGAGCCAGTAGCCGAGCGCGATGATCGCGAGCTCCTGCCACCAGACCGGGCGCCGCCACCGCAGCATGCGATGCGGCAGCAGGCCGTTGAACCGCCGGCCGGCCGTCGGCGGGGACGCCGCGTCCCGAGGAGAGTGCACGGCGACCATTGGACCATTCTCGCATCGGGGATGCACAGGATGCCGGTACGCCACGGCACCTCCTCAGATAGCCGGCCTTGGCAGGCGCTCAGCCTCTCCGGTTGCAACTCCGCTCCGGAATCGGTCATTCCCGCGTCAACAGTGCGGCGACGGTCGCCCGCACGCAGTTGTCCGGCCACGCCCAGGCGGCTCGGGACCCGAACCGGGCGCCCAGGTCGGTGGCCAGGTCGGCCAGCCCCGGATCGGTGTCGGCGGCGACCGTACCGGCGACGATCCGACAAGGCGTGCCCTGTTCCGTGCACAGTTCGGCCAGCGCTCCGACGGCCTTGCCGGCGCTGCTGGTGGCGTCGAGCTTGCCCTCGCCGGTGACGACCAGGTCGGCTGCGCGGACGAGGTCCGCCACCTGCAGGTGCTCCGCGACCACGTCGAAGCCGCGCTCGATCCGCGCCCCGAGGGCGGCCAGCCCGCCGGCAAGTCCGCCGGCTGCTCCGGCTCCGGCCAACGTGGTGACGTCGACGCCGAACTGCTCGCGGTACTCGGTGGCGCGCTCGCGCAGCCGGTCGCTGAGCGCGTTGACCTGCTCGGGCGACGCACCCTTCTGCGGCGCGAAGACGCGGGCCGCGTCCAGGAAGGCGGTGGTGACGTCGCAGGCGACGCGCACGAGCGCGGCGGTCGAGCCGTCCAACGGTGCGTACTCGCGCAGCACCTCCACCGCGCCCAGCCCGCCGTCGGTTGTCGCGGAACCACCCGCGCCGACGATCACCTCCCGGGCGCCCGCATCGAGGGCCGCCCCGATCAGCTCGCCGGTGCCGCGCGTCGTGGCGGTGACGGGGTCGTGATCCGGCCCGGCGACGGCCTGGCCCGACGCGCGGGCCATCTCGATCACCGCGAGCTCGCCGTCCAGGCGCCACGACGCCTGCAGCGGTTGTCCGCCCGGGCCGGTCACGGTCGATTCGCGATTCGGTCCGCCGAAGCACTCGAGCAGGCCCTCGCCGCCGTCCGAGATCGGCACCCGCTCGCACTCCCACCCGGACTCGGCTGCCGCGGCGGCGACCGCGTCCGCGATCCGGTCGGCGGACGCGCTGCCCCGGAACTTGTCCGGAGCCGCCAGCACGCGCATGCGCCTCAGTGTGCCCCCGTTTGCCGCCGGTGCGGGCTGCGGCAGGATCGGTGCGTGCTGCTCGTCGCGCATCGTGCCCCGCGCGAGCGGCAGCGGTGCGACGAACTGGCGGCCGCCGGTGCGAACGTGTTCGAGGCCGACGTCCGGCTGCACGGCGAGCGGCTCGTCGTCTCGCACTTCGTCGCGTTCCCGGGTCTCGGGGAGTGGTTGCAGCACGACAACTGGCGGGTACGGCTGGCGCGGGCGGCCGCGCGCGACCAGCCGCTGCCCGAGCAGCTCGATCTGGTGCCGCCGGACGTGCAGGTCCTGCTGGACCTGAAGGAGCGGTCGCCGCGCGGTCGCGCGCGGCTCGTGGCCGCACTCCGCGACCTGCCGGGCGATCGGTCGCGGCTGATCGTCAGCAGTCCGGAACCGGCCGATCTCGCCGCGGTGCGGGGCGCCGGTTACCGGACCTGGCTGTCCATCGGGAACCGCACCAAGCTGACTCGACTGCTCGGGCGCGGCGGGCTCGGCGATTGCGACGGTGCGACCGTGCGGCACACGCTGCTGGACCCGGGCGCGGTGAGCCGGCTGCACGAGCGCGTCGCGACGGTGCTGGCCTGGACGGTCAACGACGTGCCGCGCGCGCGACAGCTCGCCGATGCGGGAGTCGACGGCCTGACGACCGACAGCCTCAGCGTCCTTCGCGAGCTTTCGGCGCGCTGACGGCGCACGCGGCGGGGATGCCGCAGGTGAGCAGATCGAATCCGGCGTCCAGGTAGTGGGCCAGCTCGCCGGTGCCGCCGTCGGCGCTCCACCGCTCGATCGCGTCGGTGACCACGCGCAGCACGAGCGCGCCGATGAGCTTCGGCCGGGGATCCTGCTCGGGATCGACACCGAGGCGCAGCGCGACGAGGTCACCGAGTTCGGTCACCTTGCGGCGCCGCTCGTCCTCCAGGTGTGCACGCAACGCGGGGGCGCCCGGCAGCACCTGCATCAGCTGCAGCAGGGTGCGCGCACGCTGTTCGCCCAGCCGGGCCCAGTTGCACGTCGCGTTGCGTAGGGCGTCCGGCAGCGGCTCGTCCACGGGCCGTGCGGCGAGCTCGTCCTGCAGGTCGACCGCGCCGGACTTCAACAGCCCGACGACGGCGTCCTCCTTGGTCGGGAAGTAGCGGAAGAAAGTGCGCGGGGAGACCCCGACCGCCACGGCGATGTCCTCGACGGTGGTCTGCTCGTAGCCGCGCGAGATGAACAGCGAGACTGCGGCGGCGGCGAGGTCGTCGCGGGTGCGCTCCTTCTTGCATTCCCGGACTCCCACTGGTACTTCTACTTCCTTCTCGGCGTGCGTCGTCTGCCAGACCGCTGTCAGCGGGTGGCGGCACACTGTGCCGGTGCCTGCGTCGAGCTTAGAGGCGCTGCCTCTCGACCCTGGCTCGAAAAGTGTCAGTGGGGTGACAGTAAGGTGGGCGCGTGGAGGGAGCACCGTTGCGGCGCCTTGTCCGCGTCCCCGGGGACGTGCGGGCGAGCGTCGCGTTCTGGCGGCTGACGCGCGGCTCGCGCGTGCCGGGCTGGGTGTTCGAGCTGGTGCTGTTGGGTGCCCTCTACGGCGCGTACGAACTCGGCCGGGCGATGCTCGAGTCGGACCTGCCCACCGCCCTGGTCAACGGCGGCGACATCCTGCACTGGGAGCGGTCGTGGCACCTCACGCCCGAGCACGCGCTGAACCAGCTCATGGCGCACAGCACCCCGCTCGCGGTGATTTCGTCCTACTACTACGCGGCGCTGCACTACGTGGTCACGCCCGCGGTGCTGATCTGGATGTATCGACGCCGTGCCGAGCACTACTGGATCGCGCGCACCTCGCTCGCCGTGAGCACCGCCCTCGGACTGATCGGCTTCTACCTGCTGCCGACCGCTCCGCCCCGGCTGCTGCCCGGCAGCGGCATCCGCGACACGCTCGCCGACGTCCACAACTGGGGTTGGTGGTCCGGCGACGGCAGCGTGCCACGCGGCCTGGGCGGGCTGTCCAACCAGTTCGCCGCGATGCCCTCGCTGCACGTCGGGTGGGCGCTGTGGTGCGGCGTCCTGCTCGCCTGGCTGGCCCGTCCGCTGTGGCTGCGCTGCCTCGCCGCGCTGTACCCGGTCGGCACCGCCGTCGTCGTCCTCGCCACCGGCAACCACTACCTGCTGGACGTGTTCGCCGGCGTCGCGACGATGGCCGTCGGCACCGGTCTTGCGCTGCTCCTGCGGCGGCTGCGACGTCGGCCGGGAGCACCTCCGGTGGACGACCTGCTGGGCAACGACGGCAACGACAAGGCCCTGATCAAGCACGTCATTCGCACGGACTGCGATCAGTCGCTGGTCTGAGACGCCCGAGGGCCCCGGATCTCGACGATCCGGGGCCCTCGGGCGTCAGCACGACTCAGCAGTCGTAGTAGAGCTCGAACTCGTGCGGGTGCGGACGCAGCCGGATCGGGTCGACCTCGTTCACGCGCTTGTAGTCCAGCCAGGCGCCGATGATGTCCTCGGTGAAGACGCCACCTTCCTGCAGGTACTCGTTGTCCTTCTCCAGGGCCTCCAGCACCTCCGGCAGCGAGCCGGGGACCTGGGCGATCGAGGCGGCCTCGTCCGGCGGCAGCTCGTAGAGGTCCTTGTCGATCGGGGCCGGCGGCTCGATCTTGTTCTTGATGCCGTCGACACCGGCCATCAGCATCGCCGCGAACGCCAGGTACGGGTTGGCCGACGGGTCGGGGATGCGGAACTCGATGCGCTTGGCCTTCGGGTTCGAGCCGGTGATCGGCACCCGGATGCACGCCGAGCGGTTGCCCGAGCTGTAGACCAGGTTGACCGGAGCCTCGAAGCCGGGCACCAACCGGTGGTACGAGTTCACGGTCGGGTTCGTGAAGGCGTGCAGCGACGGTGCGTGGTGCAGCAGGCCGCCGATGTAGTAGCGCGCGGTGTCCGACAGCCCGCCGTAGCCGAGCTCGTCGTAGAACAGCGGCGCGCCTTCCTTCCACAGCGACTGGTGGCAGTGCATGCCCGAGCCGTTGTCGCCGAACAGCGGCTTGGGCATGAACGTGGCCGTCTTGCCGTGCTGCCACGCGACGTTCTTGATGATGTACTTGAACTTCTGGACGTCGTCGGCGGCGTGCAC
>Ga0164242_10005574_pt1 | contig 13997 bp, 15 predicted proteins | sample OricomgcompostMG_FD_108783 | JGI IMG/M metagenome (GOLD analysis project Ga0164242, IMG submission 108783) | Miracle-Growth compost microbial communities from Emeryville, California, USA - Original compost - Miracle growth compost (MG) ...
CGATCGCGGTCGCCGCGTGCGCTGCCGCGCTGGTCGTCGCGTTCTGGCCCTCGCCGTCCTCCGGGCCGCCGCCGCGGCCGACTGGCTCGGCCCGAAACTTCGTGCCGTTGACGTCGACGCCGGTGCGGGCGAACGCATCGCTGGTCAGCGAGACGTGGGGCACGCAGATCGACGTTCACTGCTCCTACGCCGTGGGCGTCACCAAGGCGTACTCCTACGCGCTGCGCGTCATCGACACCGACGGCGGGGTCGACCGGGTCGGCAGCTGGGTCGTCCGGCCCGATCACGACGTCAGGTACGTCGGCGGCACCAAGATCGACCTTACGCACATCAGGGCGGTGCAGATCCTCGCCCCGAACGGCACCCCGGTGCTCGAACTGACCAACTGACGCCGGGCTGCTCAGCGCGCCAGGATCTCGTCGACGAACGACGACAGCATGCGCGCCACGTCGGCGGCCACCGCGTCGGCCGCCTGGCCGGGCACGAGCGCGTAGCTGATGGCCAGGCGCACCAGCGTCTCGGCGAGCAGCCGCGCGTCGGCGACGCCGACCTGCGGCCAGACCTCCGGTATCAGCGCGGCGATCCGCTCGGTGGCCACTGCCTGGCCGATGCCGGTCAGCAGCCGGTGCAGGTCGGCCTCGCCGGAGTCGGAGACGATCACCTGGACCACCGGCTCGTCGGAGGCCAGCCGCAGGAACAGCGCGAACGCCTCCTGCAGCGCCCGGTGCGGGTCGTCGCCGGACGCCCGGACCGCGGCGTCCACGGCGGAGACGAGGCTGTCGACCTCGCGGGCGAGGTAGGCCTCGACGAGCGTTGGGCGGGAGCTGAACTCGTTGTAGACCGTCTGCCGGCTGACCCCGGCGGCGCGGGCGACATCGGCCATAGTGGTGGCGGCCCAGCCGCGGGTGCGGGCCAGCTGGTCGACGGCCGACAGGATCGTGTCGCGCAGCAGCGAGCGCGCGGCGGCGGGGAAGGGGACCGGCGCCGCTGTCACGACGCGCCGTACCTGGCGAGGACCTGCTCCCGCCTGCGCGGGTGGATGGCGGCGCGGGTGACGTCGCCGTCGTAGTGGGCCAGCACCCGCTTGTCCATCACCCGGCGCCACAGCGGCGGGACGTACGCGAGCAGGATCATGGCCGCGTATCCCGCCGGCAGCTGCGGGGACTCCTCGAAGTGGCGCAGCGCCTGGTAGCGGCGGGTGGGGTTCGCGTGGTGGTCGCTGTGCCGCTGCAGGTGGTACAGGAACAGGTTCGTCGTCAGGTGGTTGCTGTTCCAGCTGTGCCGCGGGGTCACCCGCTCGTAGCGGCCGTTGGGCAGCAACTCGCGGCGCAGCCCGTAGTGCTCCAGGTAGTTGACGGCCTCCAACAGGCTGAACGCGAGCACCGCCTGCAGCAGCAGGTAGGGCGTGATGCCCCAGCCGAACAGCGCGATCAGGGCCGCCCACAGCACGAGCGTCATCGCCCAGGCGTTGAGGATGTCGTTGCGCGGGCTCCAGGTGCGCTTGCCCATGCGGCGCAGCCGGGTGCGCTCCAGGCGCCAGCCGTTGCGGACGCTGCCGGCGACGGTGCGTGGCCAGAACTCCCAGAACGTCTCGCCGAGCCGGCTCGACGCCGGGTCCTCCGGGGTGGCGACGCGCACGTGGTGGCCGCGGTTGTGCTCGATGAAGAAGTGGCCGTAGCCGCTCGGCGCCAGCGCGACGCGGGCGAACCAGCGCTCGAGGTGCTCCGTCTTGTGGCCGAGCTCGTGCGCGGTGTTGATGGCGACACCGTTGATCATGCCCAGGGTGGTTGCGATGCCGAGGCGGTCGACGACCGACAGCCCGCCGCCTCGGGTCATCAGCCAGCAGCCGACGACCGTCGCGGCGAGCTGGCAGGGGAGGAACAGGTAGGTGACCCAGCGGTAGTAGCGGTCGCGCTCCAGCCAGGCGATGACCTCCTCCGGCGCGTTGGTCGGGTCGTCGCCGATGACGACGTCGAGCAGCGGGATCGCCACGTAGATGACGAGCGGCCCGATCCACCAGAACACCGCGAGGCCGGTGAGGCCGACCAGCCCCCAGCCGAGGAACAGGAACAGGGGCACGACCGCACCGAGCAGCCAGAGGTAGCGCTTGCCGTCGCACCAGGCGGGACGATCACCGGTGACGCTGAGTCGCCCCGACAGCGATGCCGTGGTCATAACCGCCGCCTTCGACAAGAGGAGGGATGAAGTCCAGGCATTTTACATTAAAGTTCTCTATGTAAAGAGAACTGTCAAGTACGGCTGCGCGGTCGGTTTGTGGCCGCGCACGGATAGTGTGGAGGTGTGGAGAAGCGCATCTTCGGCATCGAGAACGAGTACGGCGTCACGTGCACGTTCCACGGTCAGCGCCGTCTCTCCCCGGACGAGGTCGCGCGCTACCTGTTCCGCCGGGTCGTGTCCTGGGGCCGCTCGTCCAACGTGTTCCTCAAGAACGGCGCCCGCCTCTACCTCGACGTCGGCAGCCACCCGGAGTACGCGACGCCGGAGTGCGACTCCGTCGAGAGCCTGGTCGCGCACGACAAGGCCGGCGAGCGCATCCTCGAAGGCCTCGTCGTCGACGCCGAGAAGCGCCTGCACGAGGAGGGCATCGCCGGCGACATCTACCTGTTCAAGAACAACACCGACTCCGCCGGCAACTCCTACGGCTGCCACGAGAACTATCTGGTCGGCCGCCACGGCGAGTTCAGCCGGCTGGCCGACATCCTCATCCCGTTCCTCGTCACACGGCAGCTGATCTGCGGCGCCGGCAAGGTGCTGCAGACCCCGCGCGGTGCGGTGTTCTGCGTCAGCCAGCGGGCCGAGCACATCTGGGAGGGGGTCTCCAGCGCCACCACCCGCAGCCGGCCGATCATCAACACCCGCGACGAGCCGCACGCCGACGCCGAGCGCTACCGCCGGCTGCACGTCATCGTCGGTGACTCCAACATGAACGAGGCCACCACCTTCCTCAAGGTCGGCTCCGCCCACCTCGTGCTGCGGATGATCGAGGAGGGCGTGAGCTTCCGCGACCTCACGCTGGAGAACCCGATCCGCGCCATCCGCGAGATCAGCCACGACCTCACCGGCACCCGCCCGGTCCGCCTCGCCGCCGGCCGCGGCGCCAGCGCCCTGGAGATCCAGCGCGAGTACTACGCCAAGGCGGTCGACTTCGTGGCCCGCACCGGCGAGGACGCGTCGGCCAAGCGGGTCCTCGAGCTGTGGGGCCGCACGCTGGACGCCATCGAGCAGCAGAACCTCGCGCTGATCGACCGCGAGATCGACTGGGCCACCAAGTACCAGCTGATCGAGCGTTACCGCGCCAAGCACGACCTCGCGCTCAACTCGCCCCGCGTGGCACAGCTCGACCTCGCCTACCACGACATCTCCCGCAGCCGCGGGCTGTTCTACCTGCTGCAGCGCAGGGGCGCCGTCGAGCGGATCGTCGACGACCTGGCGATCTTCGAGGCCAAGAGCGTCCCCCCGCAGAACACCCGGGCCAAGCTGCGCGGCGACTTCATCAAGCGCGCCCAGGAGCGTCGCCGCGACTTCACCGTCGACTGGGTGCACCTGAAGCTGAACGACCAGGCGCAGCGCACCGTGCTGTGCAAGGACCCGTTCCGCAGCGTCGACGAGCGCGTCGAGAAGCTCATCGCGTCGATGTAGGCACGCCGGTAGCCCGTTGCCACACCCGGGTAGCCTTCGCCGCGATGACCACCTCAGCCCCGCCCCCCGCGTCGCCCGCCGACCCTGGGGGTCTCCTGGACGGCCTGCTAGAACGGGTCGCCGGCCTCCTGTCCGGCGGTGCGGCGGCGGGCGAGCCCACCGAGGGCACCGACGCCGACGAGTACGCCCGGGTGCGCCTGGGCGCCGACGGCCGGGTCGCGGCGATCGAGCTCGACCCCCGCCTCGCCCGCGACCCCGCGCGGATCGCCCCGGCGATCGTCGAGGCCGTCAACGCCGCACTCGCCGCCCGCCGGTTGACCACCGGCCGCCGGCCGATAACCGCCGAGCTGCAGCAACTGCAGGAGGAGTCGCTCGCCGTGACCACGGAGTTCAACGCGTCGCTGCTGGCGTCGCTCGAAGCCCTCAAGAAGCACTGACCGATGAGGAGGCCGCGATGACGGGATTCTCGATCGACCCCGACCACCTGCGCACCGCGGGCAAGGCCATGGACCAGGCCGGCGGCGATCTGCACGCACAGTGGCAGCAGCTCAAGGCGCGCAGTCAGGCGATCAAGTTCGGCACCACCGACACGGTCTCGCCGCTGATCCAGATGACGCTGATGGGCGCCGTCGCCATCGCCGACTCCTGCTTCGGCACGTCCAAGGACGCGATGACCAGCCACTCCGACGCGCTGCACCGGTCCGCGCAGCACTACCAGGACGCCGAGACGCAGAACGCGTCGATGCTCAAGCCGGAGTGACCGCCGAGATGCCCGAACCCACCCCGTACCCCGCCGTCGACGCGCTCGCCGCCGCGGCCCGTGCCACCCTCGCCGCCGACCCCGAGCAGCGAGCAGAGGTCGCGCAGGAGCCGGCCACCGGTACTGCCGCGGACGGGCAGGTGCACGCCGTGGCCGGCCCCGACGGCCGGCTGCGTGAGCTGAGCATCGACCCCGGCCTGCTGCGCCAACCGCTTGCCGACGTCGCCGCCGCGGCGCGCAGCGCCGTCAACGAGGCCCTGGGCGCGGCGTCGTCCGAGCCGGACTACGCGCCCGTGGTGGAGTTGATCCGCGACGTCCAGTCGCAGGTGCGTCGGGATCTCGGCCGGGTGACCTCGGCGCTGTCCGAGGTCACGACGCACGTCCGTGCCGCCAACGGGAACGTCGCCAACGTCCGTGCCACCTACGGGAGCGCCACCTACGGGCGGGCCGACTGATGGGCATGACGCTGCCGGGCGAGCTGGAACGACTGCTCAACGACCTCGGCTTCACCTGGCCCGAGGTGGACGAGGAGGACCTGTTCGACGTCGGCGGCGACTGGATGTCCTTCGGGTCCGCCGTCACCCAGTCGCACCAGTCGGGCAGCCAGGCCGTGCAGACGCTGCTGCAGAGCAACCAGAGCGACGCCCTGCAGAGCTTCACCACCTCGCTCGATCAGCAGAACTCGCCGCTGTCGGTGCTCGGCGACGCCGGCACCGGCGTGCAGGTGGTCGGCGGCGCGCTGTTCGTCGCCGGTGGCATCGTGATCGGCCTCAAGGTCAACACGATGATCAACCTGATCACGCTGATGTGCGAGATCATCTCGGCGATCGCCGAGGCGGCGCCCACCTTCGGCGCGTCGCTGGCCGAGATCCCGGTGTTCAAGGAGATCACCAACCGGATCATCAACGGCATCGTCAACGAGGTCGTCAACGCGATCATGAGCTGACCGGGCTGCTACTCGCTGGCCGGAACTGGGACAATTGTCGGCATGGCGAACCTGAGCCCCGCGCGCGCCGCCGGTCGCGGCCGACGGACAGGGATTAGTTTCGAGGACATGGCGGCCAGGCGTGCGGAACGACTCGTCAACCTCGTCATCTGCCTGCTGTCCACCCGTCAGTTCCTCACCGCCGAACGCATCCGCAGCGCGGTGCCCGGCTACGAGTCGGCCGACGGGTCGAAGGCCACCGACGAGGCGTTCAAGCGGATGTTCGAGCGGGACAAGGCCGAGCTGCGCGACCTCGGCATCCCGCTGGAGACGGGCCGCAACTCCTCCTTCGACAGCGAGGACGGCTACCGCATCAAGCGCGGCGAGTACGAGCTGCCGGAGATCGAGTTCGACGCCGCCGAGGCGGCCGCGGTCGGCCTCGCGTCCCGCCTCTGGACGTCGGCCACGCTCGGCGAGCCGGCCCGCCAGGCGCTGATGAAGCTGCGCGCCGCCGGCACCGACGTCCGCGCGGCCGACGCGCCGGGGGCGGTGCCCGCGCTCGACGCCTCCGATCCGAGCCTGCCGACGCTGCTGGAGGCAGCGCGCACCGCCACGGCCGTCCGCTTCGACTACGTCAAGGCCGGCGCGGCCGAACCCGAGCGGCGCACTCTCGAACCGTGGGGCGTGCTGTCCTGGCGCCGCCGCTGGTACGTCGCCGGCCTCGATCGCGGCCGCGAGGAGCCGCGCAGCTTCCGGCTGTCGCGCATCCAGGGCCGGGTGACCACGGTCGGCGCGGCCGGCGCGTTCGAGCGGCCGGAGGTCGACCTGCTGCAGATGGTCGCCGGTGGCATGGAGGACGCGCACGTGGCCCGCGTGCAGGTGTCGACGCAGGGCGCCGGCGAGCTGCGCCGCATCGCCGACTCCGAGGTCGACGGCGTGCTCACCATCGGCTTCTCCGACCCGCACCGGCTGGCCCGGATCATCGCCAGCGCCGGCAACGGCGCGAAGGCGCTCGACCCGCCCGAGCTGGTCGATGCGGTCGTCGCCCGCCTGCGCGCCGCCGCGGGGGTGGGTGCCTGATGGCCGGCGCCAACGACGAGCGGCTGCCGCGGCTGCTCGCGCTCGTGCCGTACCTGCAGGCGCGTCAGGGCATCCGGGTCGTCGACGCCGCCCGCGACTTCGGCGTCACCGAGGCCCAGCTGCGCAAGGACCTCACCCTGCTGTGGCTGTGCGGTCTGCCCGGCCACGGGCCCGGCGACCTCATCGACCTCTCCTTCGAGGGCGACACCATCTCGGTCATCTTCGACGCCGGCATGTCCCGGCCGCTGCGCCTGACCGCGGAGGAGGCGCTCGCCCTCGTCGTCGCGCTGCGCACGCTGTCCGAGACGCCCGGCCTCGCCGACACCGACGCCGTGCAGCGGGCGCTCGCCAAGGTCGAGTCCGTGGCCGGCGGCATCGTCGACAGCGCCACGGTGGCCGTGTCACTCGACCACACCGAGCGGCTCGTCCCCGTGCTGCAGCGCGCGGTCGAGGAGAAGCGCGCCCTGCGGATCCGCTACTACAGCCCCTCGCACGACGACGTCGGTGAGCGCGTGGTCGACCCGCTGCGCGTCTTCGAGTCCGAGCGGCGCAGCTACGTCGAGGCCTGGTGCCGGCAGGCCGAGGGCATGCGTATCTTCCGGGTCGACCGCATCGAGGACATCGATCTGCTCGACGAACCGGCCCGGGTGCCCGAGGGTGTCCAGCTGCGCGACCTGTCCAGCGGCGTGTTCCAGCCCGCGGCCGAGCACCTGCTGGTTGATCTGCGGCTGCAGCCGTCCTACGCCTGGGTGGCCGACTACTACCCGACCGAGGAGGTCGTCGCCGAGTCCGAGGACGTCCTGCGCGCCAGCCTGCGGGTCTCCGCGCCGGGCTGGGTGCGGTCGCTCGTGCTGGGCTCGGCCGGGCAGGTCGAGGTGCTGTCCCCGGGCTGGCTGGCCGACGGCATCCGCGACGAGGCCGCTCGGGCGCTCGGGCAGTACGCCGCCCAGTAGAGTCGTCGGCGTGGAATGGGTGCCCATCGGCGCGTGGATCGCCGCCGCGGTGATCGCCGTCGTCGTGCTCGGGTACTGCGCGTTCGAGATCCGCTGGAAGGCGCGGCGGCTGCAGCGTGACCTCGCCCGGCTCACCACCGTGCAGGCCACGCTCGCCGACCTGCAGGCCGACCTCGACGTCACGCGCCGGCGCATCGACGCCGCCCGGATCAGCTGACCGGCGATGGCCGACAGCCCGAGGCGCAGGCGCCGCAAGCCGCCGAAGAACGACGAAGGGCGGATGGCCGTCCTCGACCATCTGCGCGAGCTCCGCCGGCGGGTCATCTGGTGCCTCGTCTTCATCGTCGTCGGCGCGGTGCTCGGCTGGTACCTCTACCCGCACACCCTCGACTTCCTCAAGGACCCGTACTGCGCGGTCCCACAGAAGTACCGCTTCGTCTCTGCCGGCGGGCCGAAGTGCGCGCTGATCTACCACGGCGCACTCGACGGCTTCACCACCCGCCTGAAGGTCTCGGCCATCAGCGGTGCGGTGTTCACCTCGCCGCTGTGGCTCTACCAGATCTGGGCGTTCATCACGCCCGGCCTGCGCAAGAACGAGCGCAAGTACACGCTGATCTTCGTCTTCAGCTCGACGGTGCTGTTCCTCGCCGGCATGACGCTGGCCTACGTCGTGCTCAAGACCGGCATGCGGATCCTGCTCGAGCAGGCCGGCTACGGCACCCAGGCCCAGCTGACGGTCAACGACTACATCTCGTTCGTCACCTTGATGCTGGTCGTGTTCGGCGCCGCGTTCGAGCTGCCGCTGCTGATCGTCATGGCCAACATGGCCGGCGCGCTCAAGGCCAAGTGGCTGAAGAAGTCCCAGCGCATCGCGATCTTCCTCATCTTCCTGTTCGCCGCGATCGCCACGCCCAGCACCGACCCGTTCACCATGTGCGCGATGGCGCTGCCGATGGTGCTGCTGTTCGAGGCGTCCGTGCTGTTCGCCGTCGTCCACGACCGCCGCAAGGCACGGCGCAAGGCGCAGGCGCGGGCCGCCGAACCGGAGCTCGCCGACGACGTCGCCTCGACGATCGACCCGATCCCGAAGCAGCTCGACCGCTCGGACCTGTCCGACATCACCTGATCATTCGTCGACGGGTCAGCGTGCAGCGTGCAGCCGTAGCCCCGGGACGCGCTTGAAGTCCCGGACGTTGCGGGTGTGCAGGGTCAGGCTGTGTACCAACGCAGTCGCCGCGATCAGCGCGTCCGGCAGCCGGATCCCGGTCTCGACGCGGAGCCGACCGGCCCGCTCGGCGATCCGTCGGTCCACCGCATACTCGGTCATGGAGGCCAGCAAGCGACGAACGGACAGCGCATCCGGCTCGTCACGCGCACCGGCGAGCAACTCCGCACGCGTGATCACCGAGACGCTCAGGTGGGCCCGCCGACCGGGTAGCCGCCGCTCGCCCGCCAGATGATCGATGCAGACGTCGGTGTCGACGAGCAGGTCCGCCATCAGGCGCGAGACCACTCGTCCCGCGACGGGACCGTGGCGCCGAAACCCGGACGAGAGCCGAAGGTCTCTGCCAGCATCTGCTCGCGTTCGGCGTCGTCCAGGTCATCGACCAGGTACCGGTCGATCGCCTCGCGAATGACCTGCGCCATCGTCGTGTGCTGGGTCTCCGCTCGCTGGTCCAGGCGGGCGCGCTGCGCCTCGGTCAGGTACACCTGGGTGCGTGTCGCCGACATACAGCACAATGTACAGCGTAGTGGTCTGATCAGTGCCCATCGTTGCCGGACGTGGTAGCTAGCGGAAGCGGTGGCGGGCTCGCCATAGGGTGGAGCCATGTCCTCGCCGAGTGAGCGGTACGCCGCGGCGCGGCAGCGGACGGCACGCCCGGCGCTGGCCGGCTTCCGGGGCGGCTACCCCTTCGCCCTCGACCCGTTCCAGGTCCAGGCGTGCGAGGCGCTGGAGGACGGCTACTCGGTGCTGGTCTGCGCGCCCACCGGGGCCGGCAAGACGGTGGCCGGCGAGTTCGCGGTGCACCTCGCGCTCGCGGCCGGCCAGAAGTGCTTCTACACCACCCCGATCAAGGCGCTGTCCAACCAGAAGTACAACGACCTCGTCGAGCGGCACGGTGCCGGACGGGTCGGGCTGCTGACCGGCGACACGGCGGTCAACGGCGACGCCCCGATCGTCGTGATGACCACCGAGGTCCTGCGCAACATGCTCTACGTGGGGTCACCGGCGCTGCGCGGCCTCGGCTACGTGGTGATGGACGAGGTGCACTACCTGGGCGACCGGTTCCGCGGTGCCGTCTGGGAGGAGGTGATCATCCACCTGCCCGCAGCCGTGCGGCTCGTGTCGCTGTCGGCGACGGTGTCCAACGCCGAGGAGTTCGGCGAGTGGCTGGTCACCGTCCGCGGCGAGACGAGGGTGATCGTCCACGAGGAGCGCCCGGTGCCGCTGTGGCAGCACCTGCTCGTCGGCTCGCGGATGTACGATCTGTTCACCACTCCCGCCGACGGCGACCGGGTGGTCAACGCCGAACTGCTGCGTCAGGTGGCCGACCGCACCCACTACCTCGCGCCGGGGCAGGGCCGGGGCCGCGGCCGCCCGCCGCGCTGGCGGCCGCCGGACCGGCCGGCCATCATCGCCCGCCTTGACCGTGAGGGCCTGCTGCCGGCGATCACCTTCATCTTCAGCCGCGCCGGATGCGACGCGGCGGCGCTGCAGTGCGTGCAGTCGGGCATGTGGCTGACCGACGAGGCCGAGCGCGCCGAGATCGACGAGGTCGTCGACGCGCTCACCGCCGACGTGCCGCGCGAGGACCTCGGCGTCCTCGGTTACTGGGAGTGGCGCGACGGGCTCCGGCGCGGGGTCGCGGCCCACCACGCGGGGCTCATCCCGGCGTTCAAGCAGACGGTGGAGGAGCTGTTCGTCCGCGGCCTGGTGCGCGCGGTGTTCGCCACCGAGACGCTCGCCCTCGGCATCAACATGCCGGCGCGCACGGTCGTGCTCGAACGGCTGACGAAGTTCAACGGTGAGACGCACGCCGACGTCACGCCGGGGGAGTACACCCAGCTCACCGGCCGTGCCGGGCGCCGGGGCATCGACGTCGAGGGGCACGCGGTCGTGGTGTGGGGGCCCGACGTCGACCCGCAGCGGGTGGCGGGCCTCGCGTCGACGCGCACCTACCCGCTGCGCTCGTCGTTCCGGCCGTCCTACAACATGGCCGTCAACCTCGTCGACCAGCTGGGCCGGCCGGCCGCGCGTGAGCTGCTGGAGTCGTCGTTCGCGCAGTTCCAGGCCGACCGCGGCGTCGCCGGGCTGCTGCAACAGATCCGCCGTAACGACGAGACGCTGCGCCAGATGGCCGGCAAGGCCGACTGTCACCTCGGCGACTTCGCCGAGTACGCCGCGCTGCGTCGCAGCCTGGGCGAGCGGGAGAGCGAGCTGGCCCGGGCCGGGTCGCGGCAGCGGCGCGGCGCGATCACCCAGTCGCTGGAGGCGCTGCGCCGCGGCGACGTCATCCGGGTGCTCCGCGGCAAACGCGCCGGCCTGGCCGTGGTGCTCGACCCCGGCGTCCACCCGCACGACGACCCGCGCCCGCTGGTGGTCAGCGAGTCGCGCTGGTCCGGCCGGCTGGCCGCGACGGACTTCCCGGTGGCCGTCGAGGTGCTCGGCACCGTGCGCGTGCCCAAGCACGTCAACCACCGCTCGCCGCAGGAGCGGCGCGACCTCGTCTCGCGTATCCACGCCCTCGACCTGCCGCCCGCACAGCGCCGTCCGCCGAAGGCCGCGCGGGCCTCGGCCGCCGACGACGAGCAGGTGGCCGAGCTGCGACGTCGGCTGCGGGCGCACCCGTGCCACCAGTGCGCAGACCGTGAGGAGCACGCCCGCTGGGCCGAGCGGCGCGCCCGGCTGGAGCGGGAGAACGACGGCCTGCGTCGGCGCATCGAGGGGCGGACGGGCTCGCTCGGGCGCACCTTCGACCGCATCTGCACGCTGCTCGACCAGCGCGGTTACCTCGACGGCGACTCCGCCACCGCGGCCGGCCGCCGGCTGTCGCGGCTGTGGTCGGAGTCGGACCTGCTCGCCGCCGAATGTTTGCGCGACGGCGTGTGGTCGGGCCTGGATGCCGCTGAGCTCGCTGCCGCCGTCTCGACGCTGGTGTACGAGCCGCGCCGCGACGAGCCGGTGGTCGACGCGTGGCCGTCGGACGCGGTGCAGGCCGCGGTCGACGGCACCGAGCGCACCTGGGGGCGGCTCGCCGAGGCCGAGACGCAGCTCGGGTTGATCACCACCCGCGCCCCCGAGCCCGGGTTCGCCTGGGCCGCGTACCGCTGGGCGCGGCACGACAAGCTCGAACGCGTGCTGTCCGGGCTCGCCGGGCGCGGGGTCGAGCTGACGGCGGGTGACTTCATCCGCTGGTGCAAGCAGCTGCTCGACCTGCTGGAGCAGATCGCCGCCGCACCGGCAGCAGGGCCCGGCAGTACGCAGGTGGCGGCCACCGCCCGCACGGCCGTGACCGCGATCCGCCGCGGGGTGGTCGCGCAGAGCATGGGGCCATGACCGAGCTTGCGAGGTCATGCGGAGACATAGCGCCATGACTGGCCCTGCCCCCGATCGCGGCTCGACGCAGTAGCCTCTCGGGCAGGCGCGGTGTCCGCACGAGGGCGCCGACTCGGACGGACGACAGGGTGGGGTGGATGACCGAGGGCACGGACGATCCGCAGGAGCCGCGTCACGACGGCCCCGCGCAGCCCGGAGAGCCCTGGCAGCCGGAGCAGCAGGGCCCCGACGACCGCACGCAGGTGCTGCGGAGCTCGATCAACGCCCCGGACCAGCCGGCCGCTGACGCGCCACCGGCCCCGGTTCCGCCCGCGGCGGCTCCGGCCCCGCCCGCCCCGGCACCGTCCGTCCCGGCACCGTCCACCGAGGACGCCGACGCCGGGTCGCGCACCGTCACCTTCGACCGCTCCGCACTGAACCTCCCGCCGGCGCCAGCCGCGCAGGCACCACCGGCCGCGGCGGCGCAGCCGCCCACGCCCGAGCCGCCGCCGCAGCAGTGGACGCCCCCGAACCCGACGACGCCCTACCCGGCCGGCCAGCCCTACGAGCAGCAGCAGGGCTACCGCCAGCAGCAGCCGAGCTACGAGCAGCCGCAGCAGTCCTACGGCCAGCAGGGCTACGCCCAGCAACAGCAGCCGAGCTATGGCCAGCAGCAGTCCTATGAGCAGCCGCAGCAGTACAGCCAGCAGGGTTACGGCCAGCCGCAGCCGAGCTACGAGCAGCCGCAACAGTCCTACGAGCAGCAGGGCTACGCCCAGCCGCAGCCGGAGCTGCAGACCTACAGCCAGCAACAGTCCTACGCTCAGCCCGCTGGCTACGGCCAGCAGGGCTACGGCACGCAGCCTGGCTATGGGCAGCAGCAGAGCTATGGCCAGCAGGGTTATGGCCAACAACCGGGTTACGCCCAGTCGGGCTACGCGCAGCAGCAGGGGTACGGCCAGCAGACCTATGGCCAGCAGGCGTACGGCCAGAGCCCGTACGGCGCGCCCGCCCAGCCCAAGAAGGGCAAGGGCAAGCTGATCGGCATCATCAGCGCGGTGGTCGTGGTGATCATCGTCGCTGTCGGCCTCGTCTGGTGGTTCGCGCTGCGCAAGACGGAGCTCAACCACACCGCCGTCGAGAAGGCGATCGCGAAGGCCTACTCGGTCTCCGGGGTCAGCTGCAACGGCGGCAAGAACGTCACGCTCAAGGACAAGGGCGACACGTTCACCTGCACCGACAAGTCCGGCGGCAAGTACAAGGTGACGATCACCAACGCCGACAACGGCACCTACCGCGTCGACAAGACGGGCTGATCACGCCAGCGCGGCACCGATCGAGCCGGTGAGCCGCCGCACGGAGCTCTGCACGCCGTGGCGGGCGGCGAGCTCGGCCAGCCGGTCCGGGTCGCGTGGGGTCGCGGGCAGGGCGTCGTCGATCGCGTCCAGCGGCACGTCCAGGCGTCCGCGCACCGCGTCGGGTGCGACGGCGAGGTAGTCCAGCGCGGCGCGCACCCTGTTCAGCGCGCCTGCGGGGAAGCCGTCCTGACCGGCCCGCGCCGCCTCGACGATCGACTCGATCGGGCCGAAGCGGGTCACCAGGGCGGCGGCCGTCTTCTCGCCGACGCCCGCCACGCCGGGCAGGCCGTCGCTCGGGTCGCCGCGCAGCACCGCGAAGTCGGCGTAGTGCTCGGCCGGGACGCCGTACTTGGCGAGCACGGCGGCCGGTGTCATCGTCTCCATCTTGGCCAGGCCCTTGCCGGTGTACAGCACGGTGACCCGGTCGGAGGCGAGTGCCAGCATGTCGCGGTCGCCGCTGACCACCTCGACGGTGTCGGTGTCGCGGTGCGCGAGGGTGGCCATGACGTCGTCGGCCTCGAAGCCGTCCGCGCCGGCGCACGCCAGGCCGTAGGCGGTGAGGATCTCCAACAGCGGCGGGATCTGCGGCCCGAGCAGGTCGGGGATCTCCTCGCTGCCGTCGGCCGCCACCCGGTGCGCCTTGTAGGTCGGCACGAGCGCCACCCGGAACTCCGGCCGCCAGGACAGGTCCAGGCAGGCCACCCACCGGCTGGGGCGGCGCCGC
>Ga0164242_10005575_pt1 | contig 13995 bp, 12 predicted proteins | sample OricomgcompostMG_FD_108783 | JGI IMG/M metagenome (GOLD analysis project Ga0164242, IMG submission 108783) | Miracle-Growth compost microbial communities from Emeryville, California, USA - Original compost - Miracle growth compost (MG) ...
CAGGCGATCACGCGTGCGATGGCCGACCAGGCCCGCACCATCCGCATTCCGGTGCACATGGTCGAGGTCATCAACAAGCTCGCGCGCGTTCAGCGCCAGATGCTGCAGGACCTCGGTCGCGAACCCACTCCAGAGGAGCTCTCCAAGGAGCTCGACATGACTCCGGAGAAGGTCGTCGAGGTGCAGAAGTACGGTCGTGAGCCGATCTCGCTGCACACACCGCTCGGCGAGGACGGCGATAGCGAGTTCGGTGACCTCATCGAGGACACCGAGGCCGTCGTGCCGGCCGACGCCGTGGGGTTCACGATGCTGCAGAAGCAGCTGGAGAGCCTTCTCGACTCGCTCTCCGAGCGTGAGGCAGGCGTCATCCGCATGCGATTCGGTCTCGGCGATGGGATGCCGAAGACGCTCGACCAGATCGGCGACACGTTCGGGGTGACGCGTGAGCGCATCCGTCAGATCGAGTCGAAGACGATGGCGAAACTGCGCCACCCGTCCCGGTCCCAGTCGCTGCGCGACTACCTCGAGTAGGCCGCCGCGTGAGGCGATTCTTCGCGATCCTGCTCGGCCGCCTCGCGCGGTTCGCCACGCGCTTGAGGGGAGGCGGCTCCGCCTTCCCCGGGTACCTGGTGCGCAAGGTCTGGCCCCGATTCATCGAGGACGTCTCAGCACAGTGGCAGCACGGAGTCGTCTTCGTGCTGGGCTCGAACGGCAAGTCGACGACCACGCACATGGTGTCGGAGGTGCTGCGGGCGCACGGGCTGAGGGTGTTCACGAATCCCACGGGTGCGAACCTTCCACAGGGAATCGCGTCAGCGATGCTCGCCGAGGTCTCGCTCTCCGGCAAGCTCCCCGCCGATGTCGCTGTTCTGGAAGTGGATGAAGCATTCGCGGTCGATCTGGCCAGGCTGCTCAGCCCTCGCACGGTGCTGATGCTGAACTGCCAGGTGGACCAGCTGTACCGCTTCTACGAGACCGAGCGCGTCGCGGACATGATGCTGGATGCCTCGCTGCTGGCGAGCCGGCACATCGTCACGAATCGTGAGGACCCCTTGCTCAGCCAGGTTCAGGGGAGGCTCGGCTCCCGGTCGACGCCCGACGTGACCTACTTCGGCGCGTCGGACGCCGTCCTGTCCTCGAGCAGGCACGGCCTGCTGAACGCCCCCGATTTCCGAGACGCAGCCGCGACGAACCGAACGGATGCCGCAGCCGAGGTGCGCGCGTTCGGCGGCAGGGAGGCGACCCTCGCCGTCGGTGACGACGTGCTCGAGGTCGAGCTGCCCGCCCGCGGGCTGCACTACGCCGTTGACGCGGCCGCCGCATCCGCCACGGCCAGGCTCGTGCTCGGCGATGCCTTCGACACCGGGTTGCTGGCGCGCGCGTTCGGCGCGATGCGCCCTGCATATGGGCGCGGCGAGGTCATCCCGTTCGGCGATGAGTTCGTCGAGTTCATCATGTTCAAGAACGGGCCGAGCCTGCAACTGAACCTCGATTCCCTCGCCACACCGCCTCAGCAGGTGATGTTCGCACTCGATGAGGGCACGCCGGACATCTCCTGGATCTACGACGTCGACTTCGACTCTCTCGATCACGTGGATGTCGTGACGGGGGAGAAGGCCTGGCAGGTCGCGCTCCGTCTGAGGTACGCCGGTATTCCCATCGGAACCGTCGAACCCGACCTCGAGAGGGCCATCGCCATCATGCGCGGCCTTCCGGCCCCCACGGGGGACCGGAAACTGTGGTTCGTGAACTACGAGCAGATGATGCTCGCCCGTAAGCATCTCGGATTCCCGGACTTGGAGACTCGCCTGTGACGGACGGCGGCGCCGGAGTGCGCATTCTGCAGCTGTACCCCGACGAGCTCGGCGTGACGGGCGACGCCGGCAACGTGGCAGTCCTCCGCACCCGACTCGAAAGGTCGGGCATTCGTGCGACGGTCGACGTGCACCGGCCGGGCGGGCCCCTGCAGGGTGAGCCCGACATCGTCGTCATCGGCAACGGCCCCTTGTCGGCGATACGGCGCGTGCACGCCGACGCGCTGGCGAACAGGCACGTCTTGGCCGAGTGGGCGCAGCGGGTGCCGTTCTTCGCCGTCGGGGCGGGGCTGGAACTGCTGTGCTCTCGGATCGAGGATGGATCAGAACAGTGGGACGGACTCGGTCTGGTCTCCGCGACCGCGCACAGAGGGCGTCCGCGCCGCGTCGGATACGTCATCGCCGAGGTGTCCCGAGCCGGCGAGAGTGCGAGCCGCGTGCTCACCGGGTTCGAGGACCAGGCCACCGAGCTGAGCGAGGTGGAGAGACCGTTCGCGACGATCGTGCGCGATGTCACCGGCCAGGTCTCGCGCCCGGATGGAGTGCGGACTTCAACGATCACCGGCACCCTTCTGCAGGGCCCCCTTCTTCCGCTGAACCCATGGCTCGCCGACGAACTCGCTTCTGCGGCGGCAAGCCATGCGGGCGTCGCATATCATCCGGATGCGTCCCTCGCCGATCTCGATGAGCTCGCCGAGCGGGCGACGGAACGCATGCGAGCGCACGTGTCGTCGGTGTTCACGACCATCCGATGACGCCGAATCTGCTGTGACGAGGAGGGCCGTTCTGCCGTGACCGCCGAATCCCGCAGACTCGCCGTGCGCTTGGATGCGCTGGCCGAGAACGTGCGCCGTTACGGCGCGACCGGCGGAGGCCTCATCGCTCGCGTCGATCACGACGGGTACGGCCACGGCCTGGTTCCCGTCGCACGCACGTGCGTCGAGGCCGGTGCCGTGCAGCTGGCCGTCGCCGACTTCGACGAGGCCTCTGCGGTTCGTGACGCCGGCATCCGGGTTCCGCTGCTCGCGATGCGGCCGATCGGCCGTGACGTGTCCGGACTGGGCGTGAGCGCCGCGGTGGCCACGGCTGCGGAAGCGAAGACCGCAGCGGAGCGCGGAGCGATCGGTGCTCACGTCGTCGTCGACTGCGGGTCGGCCGCACGTGGAATCCGTCCCGACGATGCCGCCGCTTTCGCCGCCATCGCGCGTGCGCTGCCCGCGAGCGCCATCATGGGCGTGGCGGGAGCCGGGACCGCGCATGCGGAGGCATCGCTGGCACTCGCGGCGGCTGGGATGCTCGCACCCTCCTTGCCGAGACACCTCCATGGCACACGGGGCGTGCTGGCGGGGCACGGGAGCACAGACGCCTACGTGCGCGTGGGACGCGGACTGTACGGCATACCTTTCGCCGACGGCACGGCGACCGGAACACCGGTCGCGCGTCTGACGGGAGAGGTGGTCACGGTGAAGAGCATCCGTGCCGGAGAAGGCGTCTCGTACGGTTACATCTACCGGGCGCCGTCCGACGGCACGATCGCGCTGGTGACGTGCGGATATGCGGACGGGCTGCCTAGGAGCATCGGAAACCACGTCTCGGTGCTGGTCGACGGCACTCCTGCACGCGTGATCGGACGAGTGGCCATGGATGTCGTCGTCGTCGACGTGGGCAATGCCCGGGCACGTGCAGGCGACGAGGTGGTCTTCCTCGGGGATCCCTCGCACGGCGAGCCGAGCGTGGCGGAGTGGGCCAGGGTGGCCGGCGCGGACCCCGTCGACGCGGCAGGATCCATCGGTCCCCGAGTGGTGCGGAGCTACACCCGATGAACGCGAGCGAGCCCACGACGGTGGCGAGAGTCGACCTGCGCCGCTTCGACGACAATCTGCAAGCCGTACGTGCACAGGTCGACCCTGCCGAGACCATGTTCGTCGTCAAGAACGACGCCTATGGGCATGGCGCGGATGTCCTGGTGCCTCGCGCCGTCGCGTCGGGTGTCGGATGGATCGGCGCGCTCGAGCTCGAAACGGCGATCCGGATGCGCACACTCGTCGACGACGCCACGCGCGTCTTCGCCTGGTTGCTCAGCCCGCGCGATGACTTCGCCGCTGCGCGACACGCGGGAATCGACCTGGGCGTCGGTGACAGAGACGTGCTCGAAGCGGCCGCTGCCGCCGGCGTAGGCCGCCCGATGCGCGTGCATCTCAAGATCGACACGGGGCTGAACCGCAACGGCGTGCGTGCCGAGCACTGGCCGTCGTTCGTGGCGAGGGCAGCAGAGCTTCAAGCCGAGGGACGGATCGTCGTCGAGGGCGTGTGGAGCCACATCTCTGAGGCATCCGATGACGATGATGACGACGCACGAGACAGGTTCGACGCGGCACTCGCCTCGGCGGCCGCAGCAGGCGTCGCGCCCGCTCGTCGTCATCTCGCGGCCAGCGCAGCCGGCTTCCTGCGCCCCGAGTTCCGCTATGACATGGTGCGCATCGGCGCGTTCGTCTACGGCATCTCTCCCGCCGGTGGCCCGCACGAGGCCGAGCTTGGAATCAGCCCCGTCATGTCGCTGCGCACCCGCGTCGTCGACGTGCGAGATGGCGAGGCCGTGCTCCCGATCGGCGGATGGCACGGTGTGCCGCGTTCCGCCGCAGCGGGGGTCGCAAGGGGCTCCGGTGAAGCCGGCGTCGGCGTCGGCATCCGCGGCAACCGCCATCCCGTGCTACAGGTCGGCAGCGACTGGATGACCGTTGCCGCCCTCGACGTCGCCCAGGGAGACGAGGCGGTGCTGTTCGGTCCTGGCGACGATGGCGAACCGACGGCGACGGAATGGGCTGAGGCCATCGACACGATCGGTGAGGAGATCGTGCTCAAGGTGGACAGGCGCATCCCGCGCGTCTATCACTGACGCCTGTCGCCGGACTCCGTTCTGGAGGCGTAGACACACGAACGCCCCACCGCCGAAGCGATGGGGCGTTCGTCGATTCGAAGCTGATGCCCTCAGGCCCGCTGGTCTTCGAACAATCTCGACGTCTCGTCGTGCCAGCTCGTGGCGATGCTGGAGAGCTTCTCCTGATGCTTCTTGGCGTGGTGCGCGCAGAACAGGAGTTCGCTGCCGTTCACCGTCGCCCGAACATAAGCCTGGGCGCCGCATGCGTCGCAGCGATCCGCTGCGGTCAGCGCCGGGCCCGTGGGGAGCTCGTCGGCACCGGGGGTGGCGACGTGGCCTGCGTAGTTCGACATGCTGAGCTCCTTTCTGGAAGACCCGAACGTTTCACGAGTGCTTGTGGTCAATACAAGCACGTCGGTACCGAGAGCATGCCCTGACGTGGCCCATTTCGCTGTGCGCGTATGCGCCCCGCTGTCCTGATCCGCGCCATGGGTGTCGGTCCCTGAGGCGACGCGGTCTGGTCGATAGTCTGAAGGGCGGCCCGGTTCACGCCGGGAGCCCGCCGTCGACGACATCCTCACGAGAGCCGCGACGGCCGGGCGCAACACGATGACTGGAGAACCCGTGGCGACGAACGACTACTCCGCCAGACACCTCTCGGTCCTTGAGGGCCTGGAGGCCGTGCGCAAGCGCCCCGGCATGTACATCGGGTCGACGGACGCCCGAGGCCTCATGCACTGCCTCTGGGAGATCATCGACAACTCCGTCGATGAGGCACTGGCGGGCTTCGGGTCCGACATCGAAGTCATCCTGCACCCGGATGAGAGCGTCGAGGTGCGCGACAGGGCTCGCGGCATCCCCGTCGACATCGAGCCGAAGACGGGACTGTCCGGCGTCGAGGTGGTGTTCACCAAACTGCACGCAGGCGGCAAGTTCGGATCCGGCTCGTACTCTTCGTCCGGCGGTCTGCACGGAGTGGGGGCGTCGGTCGTGAACGCTCTCTCCGAACGACTCGACGTCGAGGTGGACCGCAACGGCAAGACCTGGGCCATGTCGTTCCACAGGGGCGAACCGGGAGTCTTCGCCGATGCGGGGGAGCCGAGCCCGAACTCGCCGTTCACGCCGTTCGAGGCGCACAGCGAACTTCGTGTCACGGGCAAAGTGGCCAAGGGCGTCACGGGAACGCGCATCCGGTATTGGGCCGACCGCCAGATCTTCGGCAAGAACGTCGAGTTCAGTGTCGACGACCTCGTCGGTCGTGCCCGGCAGACCGCATTCCTCGTGCCAGGGCTCACGATCGGCATCACGGATGCCCGTTCCGACGTCGCGGAGCGCACTGACTTCCTCTACGAGGGCGGCATCAGCGAATTCGCCGACTACCTCGCCCCCGACACGGCCATCACGGACACGTGGCGCCTCACAGGCTCTGGGACGTTCACCGAGACGATCCCCGTGTTGAACGAGGGGGGAGCGATGCTCCCGACCGAAGTGCAGCGCGAGTGCGAGGTGGACATCGCCTTGCGCTGGGGGACCGGGTACGACACCGTGTTCCGCAGCTTCGTGAACATCATCGCGACTCCGAAGGGCGGCAGCCATCAGGCCGGGTTCGATCAGGGTCTGATGAAGTTCTTCCGTCAGCAGGTCGAGCAGAACGCGCGCAGGCTGAAGGTGACGGCCAACGAGAAGCTCGAGAAGGACGACATCTTCGCCGGCCTCACCGGCGTCTTGACTGTGCGTCTCCCTGAGCCTCAGTTCGAGGGTCAGACCAAGGAAGTGCTCGGCACGCCTGCGGTTCGCGGCATCGTCGCCAAGGTGGTCAGCGACGCCCTCGCCTCCCGCTTCGCATCGACCAAGCGCGACGACAAGGCCCAGTCGGCCGGGCTGCTCGACAAGGTCGTGTCCGAGATGAAGTCGCGCATCTCAGCACGCACCCACAAGGAGACGCAGAGACGCAAGAACGCGCTCGAGACGTCGTCGTTGCCCTCCAAGCTCGTGGACTGCCGCTCGACCGACATCGCGGCAACGGAACTCTTCATCGTGGAGGGCGACTCGGCCCTCGGCACGGCCAGACGGGCCAGAGACAGCGAGCACCAGGCGCTGCTGCCGATCCGGGGCAAGATCCTGAACGTGCAGAAGGCGTCGATCTCCGACATGCTCTCCAATCAGGAGTGCGCTTCGATCATCCAGGTCATCGGAGCCGGCTCAGGCCGCACGTTCGACCTCGAGTCCGCGCGATACGGCAAGGTCATCATCATGAGCGACGCGGATGTCGACGGCGCGCACATCCGCACTCTCCTCCTCACGCTGTTCTTCCGTTACATGCGTCCGATGATCGAAGCGGGCCGCGTGTTCGCCGCCGTTCCGCCGTTGCATCGCGTCATCGTGATGAATCCCGGCTCCAAGCCGAACGAGACCGTCTACACGTACTCCGACCAGGAGTTGCACGCCGTGCTCGGCAATCTCAAGAAGGCGGGCAAGCGCTGGCAGGAGCCGCCGCAGCGTTACAAGGGCCTCGGAGAGATGGATGCCGACCAACTCGCGACGACCACCATGGACCGCACGCATCGCCTGCTCCGCAGGGTGCGGCTGGACGACGCAGAGCGGGCGGCCGACGTGTTCGAGATGCTGATGGGCAACGACGTGGCACCGCGCAAGGAGTTCATCATCTCGGGCGGCGATCAGCTCAGCAGAGAACGCATCGACGCCTGAGCGCCGCGCGGTTCGCGCCAGGTCGAACCGGCTCAGCGCACGGCCGTGCCGACGGCGGCGATGACGGCATCCAGCGGCACACCCGACGCGTCGCGCTTGGCTCCGCCCTCCGGCAGCACTCTCGGTGTCCCGTCAGCCGACACCGCGAGTGCCGGCGCTTCGCCGACCCAGGCGACGGTCAGCTGATCCTCGCCCTTGAGGAAACGCTGCGCGCGCACGCCGCCCGTCGCCCTGCCCTTGCCCGGGAACTCCGAGAAGGCCGACACTTTGCCGCTGCCGGGGTTCGTACCAGGAAGCGTGCTGGCGCTTGTCGCCACGGTGACGACGACGACATCCTGGGCTCCGCCCGGGACCACGTCGAACGACAGGGCGTTCGCGTCGGCCGAGAGCTTGATACCTGCCATGCCACCCGCGCCGCGCCCCTGCGGTCGAACCGAGGAGGCGGAGAAGCGCAGCAGTTGGGCATCCGTGGTGACGAACACGAGCTCGTCAGAGTCGGATGCCTCGCACGCGCCCACCACGCGGTCGCCCGGCTTGAGGGCGATCACCTCGAACTCGGGCTTGTTGGCCCAGTCGCCAGGTGTGAGCCGCTTGACCACGCCTTGGGCGCTGCCCAGCGCGAGCGGCACCGTGGAGTCGGGCGACACGAGCGCGAGTACGCGCTCGCTCTTGTCCGTGAGCCCGAGGTAATCGGACGCCCTGACGCCTGCGCCGAACTGCACCGAATTGCCCGGAACAGCGGGAAGGTCGACCGGCACGAATCGCACGATTCGTCCAGCGCTCGTCACGGCACCGATCTCCGCGCGGCTCGTCGTGGGAATCGATGACAGCACAGCGTCGTGCTTGCTGCGTCTGGATGGCGGGGTGATGCGTGGGGGAGTGCCGTCGGCATCCGGCTGGAGGTCGACCCTGACCAGCCGTCCCGTCGCAGACAGGAACACCCGGCACGGAGCGTCTGCAACCTCGAGCACGGCCTGCGCCTTCGCTCCCGTCAGGGCCCTCGACGGTGCGGCCGAGGTGAGCATGGTGCGCCGAGGCGTGCCGTACTTGTCGGCGACGTCGGAGAGCTCCTGCGAGACGACGGCCTTGATCCGCTCTTCGCTCGCCAGGATCTGCTCCAGCTCGGCGATCGCGGCGATCAGGTCGTCCCGTTCCGTCTCGAGCTCGATGCGCGAGAACTTCGTCAATCTGCGCAGACGCAGTTCGAGGATGTACTCGGATTGCACCTGGCTCAGGTCGAACACCTGCATCAGGCGGCTTCGTGCCTGCTCGCTGTCATCGCTCGTGCGGATGACCTGGATGACCTCGTCGATGTCGAGGATGGCGATCAGCAGACCCTCGACGAGGTGCAGACGTTCGCGCTTGCGAGCCAGGCGGTATCGTGAGCGCCGCGTCACGACCTCGACGCGATGATCGAGATACACCTGCAGAAGCTCGCGAAGACCCAGGGTGCGCGGGCTGCCTTCCACGAGTGCGACATTGTTGATCGAGAAGCCGTCTTCCAGCGGGGTGTAGCGGTACAGCTGATCGAGCACCGCTTGGGGGCTGAATCCGGTCTTGATCCCGATCACCAGGTGAAGGCCACGGCTGCGATCGCTGAGGTCGGTGACGTCCGAGATTCCTGCGAGCTTCTTCGCGTTGACGCCGTCCTTGATCTTCTCGATCACCTTCTCGGGGCCGACGAGGTAGGGCAGCTCCGTGACGACGAGTCCCGTCTTGCGCGCCGTGATCGGCTCGACCGAGACCTTCGCGCGGGTGCGGAACGTGCCTCGTCCTGTGGCGTAGGCATCCTTCACACCATCGAGTCCGACCACGATTCCGCCACCGGGCAGGTCGGGACCCGGCACGAATTCCATCAGCTCCTCGAGCGTGGCGTGCGGGTGGGCGAGCAGATGGCGAGCGGCGCCGACGACCTCGATGAGATTGTGCGGAGCCATGTTGGTCGCCATGCCGACCGCGATGCCGCTGGCGCCGTTGACCAGCAGGTTCGGAATGGCCGAGGGCAGCACATCCGGCTGAGTCAACTGGTTGTCGTAGTTCGGAACGAAGTCGACCTCGTCCTCGTCGATGCCATCCGTCATGGTCAGAGCAGCGGCCGCGAGGCGCACCTCTGTGTACCGGGCGGCGGCCGGACCGTCGTCGAGCGAGCCGAAGTTGCCGTGACCGTCGATCAGCGGAAGGCGGAGCGTGAAGTCCTGTGCCATGCGCACGAGAGCGTCGTAGATCGCGGAGTCGCCGTGCGGGTGCAGCTTGCCCATCACCTCACCGGTGACACGTGCTGATTTCACATGTGCGCGGTCGGGACGCAAGCCCATCTCGCTCATCTGGTACAGGATGCGACGCTGCACCGGCTTCAATCCGTCGCGGGCGTCGGGAAGGGCGCGCGAATAGATCACCGAGTACGCATACTCCAGATAGGAGCTCTGCATCTCGGTCGAGACGTCGATGTCTTCGATGCGCTCGGGAGTGGTGCTCTCCGCTGGGGTACGGGCGGATCTACGGTTGTCTGCTGGGCTCATTCGTGCAATCTCGTGCGGCTGAAAACGGGTTCTCGCAGTCCGCCGGCGGGACGGATCCCAGTCCGCTCGGGTGTGTCAGACTGGCCAAGTGGGGACAATGCTACCGGCCGGATTCCCGTCGACGACGAGCCTGGCCGACGTTCTGACCAGTTGCCTCTCGGCCATGTCGGGCGAGCGGCCGACCATCCCTGTACCCGTTGTGTCCAGGGCCGTCGTCGTCGTCGCGGACGGCCTCGGCGCGCACGCATTGCGCGCTCGTTCTGGCCACGCCCGCTTTCTCGGTCTGCGCCTGACGCGCACCTCGACCATCGACAGCGGCTCTCCCACGACGACGGCGGCGGCCATTGCCACCCTCTGCACGGGCAGGATGCCGGGAGAGCACGGCATCGTCGGCTATCGCGGCTACGACCCTGCCTCCGGCACCACGTTCAACCATCTCAGCGGCTGGGCGAAGACGCCGGACGCCGCACGGTGGCAGCGGTGCGAGACGGTCTTCGAGGCCGCCGCTCGTCAGGGCATCTCCTCGTATGCCGTCGGGCCAGAGCGCTACCGAACGTCGTCGTACACGGCGGCCGTCCTGCGCGGTGCCGAGTACGTCGGGGCCAGCAGCATGCAACGACGTGTCGAGCTGGTGCGCGAGTTGTTCGACCGCGGTGGCAAGCGCCTCGTGTACATGTACGTGCCCGAGCTGGACGTGGCGGCGCACGCCGCCGGGTGCGAATCCAACTCCTGGCTGATCGCTCTTGAGGAGCTCGACGCGGCGATGTCCGGGTTCGCCCGTTCGCTGCGTGCCGGGGAGGGCGCCTTCGTCACTGCCGATCACGGCATCCTCGACGTCCCCGCGACGTCTCACATTCTCTACGACAGCGTCCCTGAGCTGACCGAGGGCGTTCAGCACGTCGGCGGCGACCCGCGCCTGCTGCAGTTGTACCTGGGTTCGGATGCCACGGAATCCGAAGAACAGGCACTGGCAGCCGCTTGGCGCGACGCAGAGGGGCACCGCTCGTGGATCGCCACTCGGTCGGAGGCGATCGAGGCGGGATGGTTCGGCCCCACGGTCGACGCCGAGGTCGCGCCGCGTATCGGGAACGTGCTCGTGGCCGCACGAGCACGCGTGGCCTATTACGACTCGACGCCCGACGGCGCAAAGGCCAGGCAGATGGTCGGCCAGCACGGATCGTTCACCCCCGAGGAGCAGAAGGTGCCGCTGCTGCGCCTCGGAGCCTTCGAGTAGAGGGCTTTCGAATAGAGGGCCTTCAAATGAAGGGCAGGCTGCTTCAGGCCAGGTCGTCGTCTGTTCGCGCGCCGAAGACGATCTCGTCCCAGCTCGGCATCGACTTTCGGCCACGCTTAGCGCCCCGGATCGGGCCGGTTCCGCCCGTGTTCGAGCGATCCAGGTGCGGGGGAGCGGCAGGAGTGTCTGCGGGAGCCGGGGCATCCGCGACGTCGAAGGTGTCCAGGGGAACATCGACGGCTTGAGGCTGCGAATCGCGTGCCCCGGCCGCCTCTCGTTCGCCGCGGCGCTTCCGCAGCGCCTCGAGCAGGTCCGCCGTCTGATGCACGTCGCGGGGCTCGTCGTCGTCGGCGCGCTTGATCGCCTGCACCGTCACCGCGTTGTTGACGTTCTGCGGCGTACGCCCGAAGGTCTCGGAACGTGCGGCCGCGCCGGATGTCTCGTCGAACGTGAACGCCCCGCTGTCGAACCTCGACTCCTCTGGCAGCGGCACGACGGGCGACACGGCGCGGAGGCGGGGGATGAGGCCGGTCTGGAGCTCGCCCTGCTGCGAGAGCGTGTGGGCATCCGTGTTCGACGGCGCCAGGGCCATCTTGCGGGGCTCGAACGCCCACCGGGCGTCGTGCTCCACGTCGTCGGCCGTGAACGTCAGCTTCACGATCCAGCCGTTGTCCGGCTCTTTCCAGCTGGTCCAGCGTTCGCCTGTGGCACCGAGCGAAGCAAGGCGCTCTCGGATGACGGCACCGAACGTGTCGCCCTCGCTGAGCGGATCGATGTCCGCTCCGGTGCGCACCGGAACAGCGAGCGCGGATGCGACGATGTGTTCCCGCTCCGCCACGATGGGGCCCTCGAAACGCTCCACGTATCCGATGGCGGCGCCCGTGAGCGATGCCACCTCTTCTGCGGACAGGCCGGAGCGGATGTGCGCCTGGATCTCCCGTGGAGAGACCTTCGGCCCCGTCGCCGGGTCGGGCTTGAGCTGACGCAGCCGTGACTGCAGCATCTCGTCGATGGCGATGCGGAAACGCTCACCGCTGTCGTTGGCGGCGAGCAATGCGCCGTTCTCGACGCCGATGACCTTTAGATCCTGCATGCGAAACGCCTCTTTCGACCTCGTTGCGTTCGTCCCCACCCTGCCATGGCGGGCCGTGATTTCCCGGGAATAGCCGGGGCGCGCCGCGAGTTGATGGGAGCGCAGCACACAAGGCCGAAGAAGCCGACGTGGCCTGTTTGCTATTCCAGGCTCCCTGATGCAAACTATGCCCGCCGAATTCTTCGGACAGCACAACGAGAAGTGGATGGGAATGGCAACCGATTACGACGCGCCGCGGAAGACCGACGACGACTCCGAGTCGATCGAGGCCCTCAAAGAGCGGGTCCCCGACAAGATGTCCGGGGTGGTCGACGTCGATGATGCCGACAACCCGGGTGGATTCGAACTGCCCGGAGCAGACCTCTCCGACATCGATCTCGACGTTGTCGTCCTGCCTCCGCAGGCCGACGAGTTCACGTGCGTGAACTGCTTCCTGGTGAAGCACCGTTCGCAGATCGATCACGAGACGAAGCTGGGGCCGATCTGCGTGGAGTGCGCGGCCTGACGTCTCTTAAGAAATAGGAGCCGGCGGCAGATTGTCGCCGGCTCTGTCATTGAGGGCGCGTGCGAGTTCGGCAGGACGACGGCTGGAGAGCAGCCAGTACGGTGCCGGGTCGTCCTCATCGAGGATGGGAACGCGCACCACGCCGCTCACCCAGCCTCGGATGAGGAGCCAGGCACGCGCATCCAGCAACCGTCCGCGCTGCAGGGTCGCCTCGCTTCCGTCGAAGCTCTCTGCAGCGCCGAGGTAGCGACGTTCGATGTGTGCGCGTCCTGCCGTCAGCTCGTGTGTCGTGAGCTCGATCGTGGGCGACCCGACGATGAGGCCGACGACGCATCCCGCGTAGAGAACGACGGCGCAGACGATGCCGGCGATCATGTTGATCGGGGCGAACACGATGATGCTGGCGGGGATCACGAGCGCCGTCGCGACGAAAAGCCAGGGGGCGGCCCACAGCCGCTCTCGGTACACGGTCATGGGTCTATTCGACCAGAGTTCTGCACTACCCTCGACACGTGATCGAATCCGTCGACGTGCTGACAACCGCGTTGGAGCCCCCGCGGTACGCCCACCACGACGACGCGGGAGCTGATCTCTGCTCAGCGGATGCCGTCGTCCTCGCCCCGGGCGAACGGGCGACCGTGGGCACCGGGGTCGCGATCGCGCTGCCAGAGGGCTATGCAGCCTTCGTGGTGCCCCGCAGCGGTCTCGCCGCCAGGCACGGCATCACGATCGTCAATGCACCGGGGACGGTGGATGCCGGCTACCGCGGTGAGATCCGCGTCACACTGCTGAACACCGATGCCGGCGTGCCGTACTCCGTGTCGGCGGGCGACCGCATCGCACAGTTGATCGTGATGCCCGTGACGCGAGCCCGGTTCATCCCGGTCGACGATCTTCCGGGCAGTGAGCGTGGGGCGAACGGATTCGGCTCGACCGGATACACCTCAGTTGAGTCAGGAGGGAACGCGTGAGCGACACAGGCGACATCGCACCCGACGAATGGGAGAAGTCGGCACCTGCCGATCGCGAGACGGAAGGCCCGTTCGACGACAGCGAGGCCAACCCGGTTCGGCCCTACATCGATCTCGGAGGCGTGAAGGTACTGCCGAGAGAGGGCCTGCAGCTCAGGCTCGAGGTCGAGGAGGAGACCGGGCGGGTCGTCGCGGTCGGTCTCGACTTTGCGGGGTCCACGCTCCAGGTCCAGCCGTTCGCCGCGCCCAGGTCGTCCGGTTTGTGGCATGAG